>Ga0209986_10003584_pt1 | contig 13556 bp, 5 predicted proteins | sample BlataG_FD_183168 | JGI IMG/M metagenome (GOLD analysis project Ga0209986, IMG submission 183168) | Deep subsurface microbial communities from Black Sea to uncover new lineages of life (NeLLi) - Black_00105 metaG (SPAdes) (version 2) | ecosystem: Environmental > Aquatic > Marine > Oceanic >...
GATACCGGTATCGCGCCGCGGGATCTCGACCGCTGGCTGGCGGGCGTCTACCTGGATCTGGCGCCGGTGATCCTTGATGCCGGAGCAGATTTCCCATCCGCCGCCGAGGTGCTGATGCGCCTGGTGGCCGGGGCGGACGACACCGTGGCCGCGTCGTTGTCCATCGACCTCGGCGCCGATCCGCTGACGGCCCGATTCGCGGCCCGTCCGGCGCCCGCCGTCGACGATGTCGTTGCGGTGGCTGCGGCGAGCAACGGCAGAACCGGAGTCCGGGCGATCACCGTGGACGGCCCGGTGTTTCACGATCGCGGCGCCGGCGCCGACTGGGAGCTTGCCGCTGTGCTCGCTGCAGCGACCGACTATCTGCGGCTACTCACAGGGGCCGGGATAGGCGTCGCCGACGCGCTCGGCCAGATCAGTCTTCGACTCGCCGCCAGCGACGACCAGTTCATGACCATCGCGAAATTCCGCGCGGCGCGGCGGTTGTGGGCCCGGGTCGCGCAGGCGCTGGGCCATCCCGGCGGCGGCGCTCTCCGGTTGCACGCGGTCACCTCGGCGGCGATGATGACCCAGCGTGATCCGTGGGTGAACATGCTGCGCGCCACCATCGCCGCGTTCGGTGCGGGGGTCGGGGGAGCGGACACCGTCGCGGTCCTGCCGTTCGATAGTGCGATACCGGGGGGCTATCCGGGTGTGACCGCGGATTTCGCCCGCCGCATCGCGCGCAATACCCAGTTGCTGTTGCTCGAGGAGTCCCACATCGGCCGGGTTCTCGACCCGGCGGGCGGTTCGTGGTACGTGGAGGATCTCACCGAAACCCTTGCCGCGCAGGCGTGGTCGCATTTTCGGGAGATCGAGTCGAGGGGCGGTTTCCAAGAGGCCGGTGACTATGTGACGGCGCAGATCGAACGGACCCGCACCCGTCGATCCGACGATATCGCCCACCGGCGCACCGCAATCACCGGTGTCAGCGCATTCCCCAACGTGGCCGAACCGCCACTGCCGTCTTCCGGCGAGACTTCGGAGGCGGCTCGCTACGCGGCGGCATTCGAGCACTTGCGCGATCGTGCCGACGTCTACCGGGATCGGACCGGTCGGCATCCGCAAGTCCTGCTCCTGCCGCTGGGTCCGTTGGCGGAGAACAATATCCGGGCCACCTTCACGGCGAACCTGCTGGCCTGCGGCGGTATAGAGGCCGTCAACCCCGGTACCATCGGCCCAGCCGGAATCGACGACGCGGTGCGGCAGGCCGGAGTCGCCGTCGCGGTGATCTGCGGCACGGACGCCCGTTACCGCACTGAGGTGGCCGCCACCGTGCCGGCGGCCCGCGCGGCTGGGATCGAGCACATCTATCTGGCCGGTCCGGAGGAGGCGCTCGCCGATGTTCCGTCCGACGCCCGGCCGGACGGCTACCTGACCGCCAAGATTGATGCCGTGCAGTCGCTTTCGGAGCTGCTGAACAGACTGGGGGCATGAGATGACCCGTTCAGAGACTGCACGTGACTCCGGGATCGACGCCGTACCGAGCTTCGCCGACGTGCCCTGGCGCGGTGAGGATCCACCGTCGGCGCCCACCCCGGCGGCCGCCGCCGATCTCATCGAATCAGCGGCCCGCGCCCACGGCTATGCGGCCGAGCAGTTGGACTGGCACACCCCGGAGGGCATCGTCGTCAAGCCGCTCTATATCGGCGCGGACCGGGACGCGGCGGTGGCGGCGGGATACCCCCTGAACAGTTTTCCCGGCGAGCCGCCCTTCATCCGCGGCCCGTACCCGACGATGTACGTCAACCAGCCGTGGACCATCCGCCAGTACGCCGGGTTCTCCACCGCCGCCGATTCCAATGCCTTCTACCGGCGCAACCTGGCCGCCGGCCAAAAGGGTCTCTCGGTGGCCTTCGACCTGGCGACCCACCGCGGGTACGACTCCGACCATCCCCGGGTCCAGGGCGATGTCGGAATGGCCGGGGTGGCCATCGACTCGATCCTGGACATGCGCCAACTCTTCGACGGTATCGATCTGTCGGCGGTGTCGGTGTCGATGACCATGAATGGTGCGGTTCTGCCCATCCTGGCCCTGTACGTGGTAGCGGCCGAGGAGCAGGGCGTGCCGCCGGAGAAGCTGGCCGGGACCATTCAGAACGACATCCTCAAGGAGTTCATGGTCCGTAACACCTACATCTACCCGCCGAAGCCCTCGATGCGGATCATCTCCGACATCTTCGCCTACACCAGCGCGCGCATGCCGAAGTTCAACTCGATCTCGATCTCCGGCTATCACATCCAGGAGGCCGGTGCCACAGCGGATCTCGAGCTTGCCTACACGCTGGCAGACGGTGTCGACTACATCCGGGCCGGTCTCGACGCCGGTCTGGACATCGACACCTTCGCGCCCCGGCTGTCGTTCTTCTGGGGTATCGGGATGAATTTCTTCATGGAGGTGGCCAAGCTGCGGGCCGGCCGTCTGCTGTGGAGCGAACTGGTCGCCGGATTCGGTGCGAGGAACCCGAAATCGCTGTCGCTGCGGACCCATTCGCAGACCTCGGGATGGTCGTTGACCGCTCAGGACCCGTTCAACAACGTCGCCCGTACCTGTATCGAGGCGATGGCCGCCACCCAGGGCCACACCCAGTCGCTGCACACCAACGCGCTCGACGAAGCACTGGCGCTGCCCACTGACTTCTCCGCGCGTATCGCCCGCAATACCCAGTTGCTGCTGCAGCAGGAATCGGGCACCACCCGGCCGATCGACCCGTGGGGTGGCTCCTACTACGTGGAGTGCCTCACCCACGAACTGGCCGAGCGGGCCCGGGCCCATATCGCCGAGGTAGCCGAGCGCGGGGGAATGGCGCAGGCCATCAGCGACGGGATCCCCAAGCTGCGGATCGAGGAGGCGGCCGCCCGTACCCAGGCCTGGATCGACTCCGGTCAGCAGCCGGTGATCGGGGTCAACAAGTATCAGGTCGACGAGGACGCCGATATCGAGGTTCTCAAGGTCGAGAACAGCCGGGTTCGCGCGGAACAGCTGGCCAAACTTGCCCACTTGCGCGCCGGTCGCGATGAGGCTGCCGTGCAGGCGGGCCTTGCCGAGCTGACCCGGGCGGCCGCGGCCGAGGGACGACGCGGACCCGACGGGCTGGGTAACAACCTGCTGGCGCTGGCCATCGACGCTGCCCGGGCCAAGGCCACGGTCGGCGAGATCTCCGACGCCCTGGAAAAGGTGTACGGCCGCCACCAGGCGGAGATCCGGACGATCTCGGGGGTGTATCGCGATGAAGTCGGCCGCCGGAGCGCGGTAGGGACAGGAGGGAACATCAGCGGACTATCCGAGGCCACTCGGCTGGTGGAGCGTTTTGCCGAGGCCGATGGCCGCCGGCCTCGCATCCTGGTCGCCAAGATGGGCCAGGACGGCCATGACCGCGGGCAGAAGGTCATCGCGACCGCCTTCGCCGACATCGGCTTCGACGTCGATGTCGGCTCACTGTTCTCCACCCCCGACGAGGTCGCCCGGCAGGCCGCCGACAATGACGTCCACGTGGTCGGAGTGTCCTCGCTGGCGGCCGGTCACCTCACGCTGGTGCCGGCGTTACGCGATGCGCTGGCCGCCGTCGGACGGCCCGACATCATGATCGTGGTGGGTGGGGTCATACCGCCCGGCGACTTCGAGGAGCTCTACGCCGCCGGTGCGACCGCCATCTACCCACCGGGGACGGTCATCGCGGATGCCGCGGTCAGCTTGCTCAACAAGCTTGCCGAGCGGCTCGGCTACGACGTGAGCTGATGAGCCGGGACACGTCGGGGGCCAGCGCCGTCAGGGAGTTGGCTGCGTCTGTCCGCAGCGGTGACCGTGCGGCGCTGGCGCGGGCCATCACGGTGGTCGAGTCCACCCGGTCCGATCATCGCGAGCAGGCGCAGCAGCTGCTGATGGAGTTGATCTCCACGGCCGGTTCCGCCATGCACGTGGGCATCACCGGCGTCCCGGGGGTCGGCAAGTCCACCGCTATCGAGGCGCTCGGCATGTATCTCGTCGACGGTGGTCACCGGGTGGCGGTGCTGGCGGTCGACCCCTCGTCGACCCGCACCGGCGGATCGATCCTCGGTGACAAGACCAGGATGGCCCGGCTGGCGGTTCACCCGAACGCCTATATCCGGCCGTCTCCGACGTCCGGCACGCTGGGCGGGGTCACCAAGGCCACCAGGGAGACGATCGTGCTGCTCGAGGCCGCAGGGTTCGATGTCGTGCTGGTGGAGACAGTCGGGGTGGGGCAGTCCGAGGTCGCCGTGTCGAATATGGTCGACACGTTCGTGTTCCTGACCCTCGCCCGAACCGGCGATCAACTCCAGGGCATCAAGAAGGGCGTGCTGGAACTCGCCGATATCGTTGTGGTCAACAAGGCCGATGGTCGGCATGCCATCGAGGCCCAGGCTGCGGCTCGAGAGTTGTCGGCTGCGATCCGTCTGATCTATCCGCGTGAAACACTCTGGCGGCCACCGGTTCTGACCATGAGCGCTATCGAAGGAACCGGGCTTACCGAGTTGTGGGACACCGTGCTCAGGCATCGGGCCGTTCTTACCGAGGCGGGCGAGTTCCAGGTCCGGCGGCGGGCCCAGCAGGTGGACTGGACCTGGGCGATGGTGCGCGACGCCGTGCTCGATCGAGTGCTGACCCATCCGGGCGTCAAAGCGATGCGGGCTGAGGTGGAACGGCAGGTCCGCGACGGTGAGCTGACACCTGCCCTTGCCGCCCAACGCATTCTGGACCTTGCCCGGGAAAGTTAACGGATCGACAACGATTTTCGGATGCGGCGCGTCGGGCTTATAAATTCGGTTGTGTGACCTCGGCTTCGGCGGACCGTAGCGGCTTGGATCTGCCCCACGGGGTGCAGGGAGTCGCTGACCCGAACTTCGCCTGTGCGGTGCGAGGGTTCGCCGGCCTCTTCCCGCACCCCCGGTTCGGCGGGGGAGCGCTGGCCGTCTATCTGGACGGCCAACCCGTGGTGGACGTGTGGACCGGTTGGTCGGACCGGCGAGGCAGCAGGCACTGGTCGGCCGATACCGCCCCGATGGTGTTCTCGGCCACCAAGGGAGTCGCCTCGACGGTGATCCATCGCCTGGCCGATCGGGGTCTGATCGACTACGACGCCCCGGTAGCCGAATACTGGCCCGAGTTCGGCGCCAACGGCAAGGCCGCGATCACCGTGCGCGACGTCATGCGCCACCGGGCAGGGCTGTCGCATCTGCGCGGAGTCCGTAAGCGCGAACTCCTCGACCACCGGCATATGGAGGAGCGCATCGCCGCCGCGCCGGTCGGTCGGCACTTCGGCAAGTCCGCCTACCACGCTCTGACCTACGGCTGGCTGCTGTCCGGCTTGGCCCGCGGTGCCACCGGTAAGGGGATGCGGGAGCTGATGCGCATCGAGGTGGCTGAGCCGCTCGATACTGACGGCGTGCATCTCGGTCGTCCGCCGGCCGGTGCCCCTACCCGGGTCGCGAGAATCATCGGACCACAGCTCAACATTCCCAACCCGGTTTTCAACGCCATCGCGCCCGCGGTGGCCGGGTTAGAACTCTCCGCGGCGTTCGGCTCGATGTACTTTCCGGGTGTCAAGGCGGTTATCCAGCGCGATATTCCGCTTTTGGACACCGAGTTGCCGTCGGCGAACGGTGTCATCACCGCGCGGGCGCTGGCCAGGATGTACGGCGCGATCGCGAACGGCGGCATGATTGATGGCCGGCGTTATCTGTCGGCGGATCTGGTGGCCACGCTCACCGGTCGGCGCAGTCTCCGGCCGGACCGCAACCTGATCATGCCGTTGGCGTTCCACCTCGGATTCCACGGACTGCCCATCCCCGGGGTACTTCCGGGGTTCGGCCATGTCGGACTCGGCGGATCGTTCGGCTGGGCCATTCCCGAGGCCGGACTGGCCTTTGCGATGGTCCACAACCGCCTGCTCACGCCGTTGGTGGCCTCTGATCAGCCCGGTTTCGTAGCCACCGCAGCGTTGGTCCGACTCGGGGCGGCTCAGGCCCGCACGCGTGGATTCGGTCCCGTCGTCGAGTTCGGATCCAGCTACGGACCCGCCGCGGCCGGGGTGGCGGCGGGCTAGTCCGGCCCGACGCGCCCGGATGCCGGCACAACCGTGTTCGCCCTCGGTGAAAATGTGGCAGATCTCTGGTCGTCGATGGTCGACCAGATGCCGGTACGAAGTGTCAGTGTCCGCCACCAGCTAACATCGATATACCCGCAAGTGGTCTCATTTTCCCCTTTTTTGTAATTTTCCCGCCCTCGCTCCGGGCGGCTATTCGGCTATTCTTCTCACTTAATCGCTATTAATCACTATTTTCCCTTTGATAGCACCTATTTGATTTGCTGAACTGACATCTATGGCATCTCGGAAACCCCGTTCCGGTGCTCATCCTCGTGAAGGAATCGATGCCCTGATAACCCTTCTTGGGGTCCCCTCAGGTGTCTCAGGAGGCTCTCAGGTTAGTTGCCATATAGCTGAGAGTATCTGGAAACTAACTGGTTACAGTGCTATCCAGGATCCCAGTCTGATAGCGGAACCTCTCAGTAAAGACCGTCAGTGAGGACCTCCACCTGGTCGCGGTCGGGGGCGTTGGCGCGGGTTGGAAGGTCCCACTGGGGTGATTTGCCGAGAGTCATTACGGAACCTCGGGCTGATGTATCCATCACGTTTGCTATACCCGGCGATGGGCGCGATTTCGACGGATTCACCCTTAACCGGGCACCGCAACCATGATCCGGATCGGCTCGGTGACAGTGGAACGAGGGAGCGAAGGGGCGGCGCGTTGTGATTCGTCCTCGTCATAGTTTCTCTACCTGTGCTTTCGTGCGCGTCGAGGCGACGGAGGTGCTGGGGTTCCGGTCCGCTTCTGGTGTCCAGGGCCATTCCTTCAGCTAACACGGATGCAGCCATTGCCCTGGTTGCTCGGCGAGCAGTTAACTTTCCGGTCCTGCTTAAATCGGTGAGTCAAATCAAATCTCGCTTTTTTGTCTCGAAGCGGTTAAGCTGACGTCGGCACTGGCAACTTCGGGTTGATCGACGCAACGGCGCGCCTCGCATCGGTGAACCTGCGGCTTTCCCGGCGGTGAGAAACAACGTGCCGCGCATCGACGAAGAACGAGGTGTGAACGACGTGCGAGGAACCTCAATGACCCCGATCGCAGTAGTCGGCATGGCCTGCCGACTCCCCGGCGGTATCGATTCGCCCCGCAAGTTGTGGGACGCGTTGTTGCAGGGTGACGACCTCGTCACCGATATTCCCCTCGACCGCTGGGATGCCGAGGAGATCTACGATCCGGAGGCCGGAGCGCCCGGCCGGTCGGTATCGAAATGGGGCGCGTTCCTCGACGACGTCACCGGATTCGATCCCGATTTCTTCGGGATCAACGAGCGCGAGGCCACTGCGATGGATCCGCAGCACCGGGTGCTGCTGGAGACCGCGTGGGAGGCCGTGGAGCATGCCGGCCGGACTCCGTCGTCGATGGCCGGCACCGCCACCGGTGTCTTCATCGGCATGTCGCATGACGACTACGCGATGGTGACCAGCGACGCGGGTGCTTTCGATCAGGCTTACGCGTTCACCGGCAACCCGTTCAGCATGGCGTCGGGTCGCATCTCCCACTCCCTGGGGCTGCAGGGGCCGGCGCTGACGATGGACACGGCCTGCTCGTCAAGCATGGTCGCGGTGCACCAGGCGTGCCGCAGCCTGCAGGACGGCGAGAGCGATATGGCGCTCGCCGGTGGGGTGATGCTGATGCTCGACCAGCGCCTGTACGCCTCGGCCTCGGGGCAGGGCATGCTGTCGCCGACCGGTCGCTGCCACGCCTTCGACGTCGAGGCCGACGGCTTCGTCCGGGCCGAGGGTTGCGGCGTGGTCATGCTCAAGCGCCTCGACGACGCGCAACGTGACGGCGACCGGGTCCTCGCGGTCATCCGTGGCACTGCCTCCAACCAGGACGGTCGCACCGAGAACATTCTGACGCCATCGGAAGACGCCCAGGTCGCGGTATTCCGTGCCGCGCTGGCCAACGCCGGTGTCGACCCGGTGACCATTGGGATGGTGGAAGGTCACGGCACCGGCACCCCGGTCGGCGACACCATCGAGTACACGAGCATCTCGACGGTCTACGGCCACCGGGGTCGATGCGCGCTGACCTCGGTCAAGAGCAACTTCGGCCATGCCGAGTCCGCCGCCGGTGTGCTCGGCCTGATGAAAGCGGTGCTGTCGGTTCAGCACGGTGTCGTTCCACAGAACCTCCATTTCAACCGGCTGCCCGACCATCTGGCCGCGATCGAGACCGGGCTGTTCGTGCCGCAGGAGAACACCCCGTGGCCGGTTGAGGCCAGTGTGGCCCCACGTCGTGCGGGGGTCTCCTCCTACGGAATGTCCGGCACCAACGTGCACGTGGTGCTTGAGCAGGCGCCCGAGCCGACGGTCGATGGCGCCACCACCGGGACGGCCGCCGCGGACACCCTGGTGTTCCCGGTGTCGTCGACCTCCGCCGACGAACTGCGGCGGACCTCGAAGCGGCTGGCCGAGTGGGTCGAGGACGCTGAGGCGGACGTGGATCTGTCAGACCTGGCTTTCACCCTGGCGCGTCGTCGCGGGCACCGCCCGGTTCGCACCGCCGTGCTCGCCGCGACCCGGACCGGGCTGGTGGAGGGGCTGCGTGGGGTCGCTGATGGCGACGACCCGTTCCAGGCCGCCGTCGGTCAGGATGACCGGGGGCCGGTGTGGGTGTTCTCCGGCCAGGGATCCCAATGGGCGACCATGGGCGCCGAACTGTTGGCCGGCGAACCGGTTTTCGCGGCGACGATCGCCGAGATCGAGCCGCTGATCGCCGCCGAGTCGGATTTTTCGGTCACCGAGTCGATGCTGGCACCGGACACCGTGACCGGGATCCACCGGGTGCAGCCGACCATATTCGCGATGCAGGTGGCGATGGCGGCCACCATGAAGGCCTACGGCGTGACGCCGGGAGCAGTCATCGGCCACTCACTCGGCGAGGTCGCCGCCGCCGTGGTGTCCGGGGCGCTCTCGCTGGCCCACGGCGTCAAGGTGATCTGCCGTCGGTCCCTGCTGTGCCTGAAGATCGCCGGCGGCGGCGCGATGGCCGCTGTGGAGCTGCCTGCCCAGAAGGTCCGTGAGGAACTGGAGCGTCGCGGCGTCGAGGACGTCGTCGTCGCCGTGGTGGCCTCGCCGAAGTCGACGGTGATCGGTGGCGACACCGAGACCGTCCGCCGAATCGTGGCGGAGTGGGAGCAGCAGGAGATCATGGCCCGCGAGGTCGCGGTCGATGTCGCGTCACACACCCCGCAGGTCGAACCGATCCTGGACGAACTGGCTGCGATGCTCGATGACATCACCCCGCTGGCCCCGGAGGTGCCGTACTACTCCGCCACCTCATTCGACCCGCGCGAACAGCCGTACTGCGATGTCGATTACTGGATCGACAACCTGCGCCACACCGTCCGCTTCTCGGCCGCCGTGCAGGCCGCCCTGGAGGACGGATTCCGGGTGTTCGCCGAGTTGTCGCCGCACCCGCTGCTGACCCGTCCGGTAGACCAGACCGCCGAGTCCCTCGATATCCAGGTTGCCGCTATCGCCGCAATGCGTCGCGGTCAGGAGATGCCGCACGGGCTGCGGACCCTGCTCGGCGATCTCTACGCCGCGGGAGCCCAGGTCGATTTCGCGACGCTGCTGCCCGGGGGTCGGCTGGTCGACGCCCCGCTGCCCACCTGGACCCGCCGCAGGCTGGTCCTGGAGGCGCGCAGTGCCGACGCGGGCCGGGGTGCCCACCTGGTGGCTGCGCACCCGCTGCTGGGTTCGCATGTCCGTCTGCTCGAGGAGCCCGAGCGTCACGTCTGGGCTGCCGAGGTCGGTACCGCGACGCTGCCCTGGCTGGTCGATCACCAGGTCAACAACGTTGCGGCGATGCCGGGTGCCGCCTTCTGCGAGATGGCGTTGTCCGCCGCCCGATCCGCACTCGGCGATGCCGCCGAGGTCCGCGATATCCGGTTCGAGCGGATGCTGCTGCTGGAGGAGGAGACCGAGGTCAGTGTGCAGGCGTGCGCCCGAAGCAACGGGACGCTGGATTTCCTGGTCGAGACCGACCAGGACGGTGAGCGCGAACGGCGGGCCAGCGCGGTCCTGGCGGCCGCCGGGGACCCTGAGGACACCGGCCGCCCCGCCCCGTATGACATGGACGCGCTGCACGCCGAACATCCGATGCGGGCCGACGGCGGCGATATCCGGCACTGGTTCGACACCCGCGGTGTGCAGTTCGGCCCGGCGTTCACGGCGCTGATCGCCGTCAACGCGGGCGACGACGCCGACGAGACGGTGCTTGCCGAGATCGGCCTACCGACCGTGATCCGGGGTCAGCACACCGCCTACGGCGTGCATCCGGCCCTGCTGGACGCCTGCTTCCAGTCGGTGGCGGCGCATCCCGGTGTGCAGAACACCGGTAACGGCGGGCTGCTGCTGCCCCTGGGGGTGCGCCGGCTTCGCAGCTATGGCGCGGCCAACAAGGCCCGCTACTGCCTGACGCGGATCGTCTCCGTCGGCGGGTCCGGTGTCGAGGCCGATATCCATCTGGTGGATGAGCATGGTGAGGTCCTGCTCGCCGTCGACGGGTTGTCGATGGGCACCGGTAGGGCTGAGGGCGACCGGGTGCTCAACGAGCGGTTGATGGCCGTCGAGTGGCGCAAGCAGCAGCTTCCCGAACTGGCCAACCACTTCAGTGCTGGCACCTGGCTGGTGGTCAGTGCGTCGGACACCACCGACTTCCTGGCGTCCGAACTCACCGACGCTCTCAAGCTCAACGACGCCGACGTGACCACGATGTCGTGGCCGCAGCATGCCGACCACGCGGCCAACGCCCAGCGTCTCACCGCCTACTTCGGTGAGGTCGGTTTCAGCAATATGGTCGTGGTGGATGCTCCGCGCAACGGCTGCCCGAAGGAGCAGCTGGCCTACCGCGGCGGCGACCATGTCCGGCATCTGGTGCGGATCGTGCGCGATCTGCCCGAGTTGGCCGGCGACCCGCCGCGGCTGTACGTCGTCACCCGCGGGGCCCAGACCGTCCTGCCGGGCGAGCGGCCCAACCTTGAGCAGGCCGGCTTGCGTGGCCTGCTGCGAGTCATCGGCGCCGAGCATCCGCACCTGCGCCCCACTCAGATCGACGTCGATGAGAAGACCGAGGGTAAGTTCGTCGCTCAGCAGTTGCTGCTGGGTTCGGAGCAGGATGAGACCGCGTTCCGCAACGCGGAGTGGTACACCGCCCATCTCTACCCGAGCCCGCTGCGTCCGGAGGAGCGCTACACGACGGTGGTCGACCACCAGCGTGAGGGCATGCGGCTGGAGATCCGGACACCCGGCGATCTGCAGACCCTGGAGCTGACCGCGTTCGAGCGGGTCACCCCGGGGCCGGGCCAGATCGAGGTCGCCGTGACCGCGTCGAGCCTGAACTTCGCCGACGTCTTGGTGGCGATGGGCCGTTATCCGAGTTTCGACGGTAACCCGCAACTGGGCATCGACTTCGCGGGCGTGGTGACCGCGGTCGGTCCGGAGGTGACCAACCACCGGGTCGGTGACCACGTCGGCGGCATGTCGCCCAACGGTTGCTGGAGTACGTTCCTGACCTGCGACGCCGATGTCGCGGTGACGCTGCCCGCCGGGTTGCGGGACGATCAGGCCGCCGCGGTATCCACCGCCGCCGCGACCGCCTGGTACGGGCTGCAGGACCTGGCCCGGATCAGGGCCGGCGACAAGGTGCTGATCCACTCCGCCACCGGCGGTGTCGGCCAGGCCGCGATCGCGATCGCCCGTCTCGCCGGTGCCGAGATCTACGCGACCGCCGGCACCGAGGACCGGCGCGACATGCTGCGCCGGATGGGCATCGATCGGGTCTACGACTCGCGCAGCACTGCGTTCGCCGACCAGATCCGGGCCCACACCGATGGATATGGCGTCGATATCGTGCTGAATTCGCTGACCGGTGCCGCCCAGCGGGCCGGGGTGGAACTGCTGGCCTTCGGTGGCCGGTTCGTCGAGATCGGCAAGAAGGACATCTACGGCGACACCCGGATGGGGCTGTTCCCGTTCCGCCGGAACCTGTCGTTCTACGGTGTGGACTTGGCGTTGATGTGCAAGACGCATCCCGCCCAGATCCGGGAACTGCTGGACACCGTGTACCGGCTGACCGCGGACGGGGTTCTGCCGCAGCCGGAGACCACGCACTACCCGCTGGCAGAGGCCGCCACCGCCATCCGGGTGATGGGTGCGGCCGAACACACCGGCAAGCTGCTGCTGTCGGTTCCTCGGGTGGGCCACAGCCAGGTGGTGGTGCCGCCGGATCAGGCACGGGTCTTCCGCGGCGACGGCTCCTATATCGTCACCGGCGGACTGGGGGGTCTCGGCTTGTTCCTGGCTGCCAGGATGTCGGCGGCCGGTTGCGGGCGCATCGTGCTGAACTCCCGTTCGGCGCCGACACCCGAGGCGCTGGTGGAGATCGAGCGGATGCGTGCCTCCGGGACCGAGGTCGAGGTCGTCAGCGGCGATATCTCCCGGCCTGAGACCGTCGACCGCCTTGTGGCGGAGGCCACCGTGAGCGGGTTGCCGGTCCGGGGCGTGCTGCATGCGGCAGCGGTCGTGGAGGACGCGATCCTGGCCAACATCACCGACGAGTTGGTCGAGCGGGACTGGGCGCCGAAGGTGTACGGCGCCTGGCATCTGCACCGCGCCACCACCACGCAGCCGCTGGACTGGTTCTGCTCGTTCTCCTCGGCGGCAGCGCTGCTCGGCTCACCCGGCCAGGGCGCCTATGCCGCGGCGAACAGTTGGCTGGACGCCTTCACCCACTGGCGGCGCGCCCAGGGCCTGCCGGCGACGGCGATCGCCTGGGCGGCGTGGGACCAGATCGGCGCCGGTCGCCATCTCGCCGCCTCCGGCGACACCACGATGATCAGCCCGGAGGAGGGGGCCCACGCCTTCGAGGCCGTGCTGCGGCACAACCGCGCCCACACCGGTTACGCACCGGTGATCGGCACGCCGTGGCTGACCGACCTCGCCGCGCGTAGCCCGTTCGCCGAGGCATTCGCGTCGGCAGCGGACCGCCCGACTGACACCAGCAGCTTCCGCGCCGAGTTGCACACCCTCTCGCGGGAGGAATGGCCCACCCGGGTCCGCCGCCTGGTGGCCGAACAACTCGGCCTCATCCTGCGCAGGTCGATCGACCCGGACCGGCCGATCTCAGAGTATGGTTTGGACTCGCTGGGCAACCTCGAGCTGCGCACCCGGATCGAGACCGAGACGGGTATCCGCGTGCGGTCGATGGACATCACGACCGTTCGCACGCTGGCCGAGAGCCTGTGCGAGACGCTGGCTGGTGTGCTTGCGTCGGCCCGCTGACGCGGACCGGCGAGATCTGGATAGGGAGCGACTGAGTGGTTGCGCTGACGGCAATCCATGACTGGGTGGACGCGCCGGGTTCGGTGGTCTCTTGGGGGCCCTCGCCCGTTTGCCTGGCGAAG
>Ga0209986_10003585_pt1 | contig 13554 bp, 8 predicted proteins | sample BlataG_FD_183168 | JGI IMG/M metagenome (GOLD analysis project Ga0209986, IMG submission 183168) | Deep subsurface microbial communities from Black Sea to uncover new lineages of life (NeLLi) - Black_00105 metaG (SPAdes) (version 2) | ecosystem: Environmental > Aquatic > Marine > Oceanic >...
TTCGTCCTCTTTGTCGGCAGTTAGGTAGACGACCTCATCGGAGACAAAAGGCACTACCTTTATGCTCCTGGGGGGTAAATGGGAAAATTTGGTAGCAAGCCGGGGGGTAATAGTAGCTCCAGCTTTAACTATGGTATCGCCCTTGTCGTCAAACACTGCCTCCCTGGTTTTCTTACCCACCAGCCTGTCATAAGTATTACTCACCTCGCTAATAACCCTGCGGTATGGCGTCTCAATAAAACCATACTGGTTAATCAGGCTATAGGTAGCTAGAGAGCCGATGAGACCAATGTTAGGCCCCTCTGGCGTCTCAATTGGGCAGATCCTCCCGTAGTGGGAAAAATGGACATCACGAACATCAAAGCCAGCACGCTCACGAGACAGACCCCCCGGTCCCATCGCTGATAGCCGGCGCTTATGAGTTAGCTCAGCCAGTGGGTTGGTTTGATCCATAAATTGTGATAACTGTGAGCCACCAAAGAACTCCCTAATAGCTGCCACTACCGGGCGAATGTTGACCAGGGCACTGGGAGTAGCTGCCTCAGTACTGATAATGCTCATCCGCTCCCTGGCTACTCGCTCTAGACGCAACAACCCGATGCGAAACTGGTTTTGAATTAGCTCGCCAACAGTGCGCACTCGCCGATTTCCTAGATGGTCAATATCATCAGCAGTATCATTGCCATTATTAACCATAATAATGTGCCTGACTATCTCTACAACGTCTTCCGTGCTCAGGGCTCGTTGACCTTCCTTAATCTTAAGCCCTAATCGTTTATTAAGCTTATATCGCCCTACATTCCCCAAGTCGTAGTGCTGGGAATTAAAGAATAGGTTATTTATTAGCTTTCTGGCATTTTCAATATGAGGCGGGTCCCCGGGGCGTAATTTTTTATAGATATCAATTAGAGCCTCATTTTCATTCCTAACCAGGGGCTCATGCTCTATAGTTGACTTGATAAACTGGTGCTCTGAAGAACTATCCTCTGTGGGAAACAGGTTGAGCAATTGCTCATCACTACTATAGCCAATAATGCGCAGCAGTGTGGTAATAGGAATCTTCCGTTTACCGTCTATCTTGGCTGAGATTACATCGCGGTTGCTGGTCTCAAACTCTAGCCAGGCCCCACGACTAGGGATTAGCTTAGCATGGCATAATTCACGCCCACTGGTAGCATCTTCTTCAATAGTAAAATAGATACTGGGAGAACGGAGTAACTGGCTTACTACTGCCCGTTCAGTTCCACTGGTGATAAAGGTGCCTCTAGCTGTCATCAACGGGAGGTCACCCCAAAATAGGTCTTGCTCCTTAATTTCCCCTGTCCCTTTAATCAGCAACTTTGCCCTGATATAGAGCGGGACTGAGTAAGTCTGGTCTCGCTGGCGGCATGCTTGCTCAGTTTTCCAGTCAGGAGGGATACGGAACTCATAGCCTGTGAAGCTAAGTTCCAGCCTGTTGCCAGTAAAGTCCTTGATGGGAGGTACTTCCTCCAGCAGTTGCCTTAAACCCTCTTCTTGAAACCACTGGAATGAGTCTAGTTGAACTTTGATCAGATTGGGGACATCTAGTATTCGGGGTAACCTGGCATAAGATTTTCTACAAACGGGAGGTATTCTCGTTTCACTCGATGTTGATGACATAAAAACCTTTCCTAATTCCTAAGCAAACGTGCGGAATCTCTGCATTATTGTGGTACTAGGCCAAAATAAAACCTGTAGCTAGTGGAGAAACATAATAAGGGTGTTGATGACATAAAAACCTTTCCTAATTCCTAAGCAAACGTGCGGAATCTCTGCATTATTGTGGTACTAGGCCAAAATAAAACCTGTAGCTAGTGGAGAAACATAATAAGGTGAAAACTTGAGAGGCATAATTACAATCTTTAATTCTACTCCTATTTTTAAAACTTGTCAAGAGCCTGTAAGCGTCCATAACATATTGGACTTTTTAGGGGTGGTAATGAAGTTATCTAAGTAATACCGCAGCGGTGGTAAATTGCCAATACCGCGATGTGGTTTTTCCGTATTATACCAGATTAAGTATTTCATTAGCTCACGATTAAAGTCGTCTGGCTCATCCAGGATATCGATATACCAGTTCACAAACTGCTCCTGGATGGTCCGGTTAAATCTTTCCAGATAGCCATTGGCTTGCGGATGCTTCGGGTAAGTAAAGAAATGTGTCAGCCCCCTTTTCTGGCAGGCATTCTCAAAGTATTTAGCGAATTCACTGCCGTTGTCTGTCTGAATTCGCCTAGTGATAAAGGGAGCCACTTCAAGGAACTTGTCAAGGAAATCACTGCCATTGGCTGAGGAGTTAGATTTATAGGTGTAGGCGAAAGCAAAACGGCTCCTTAAATCAATAGCAGTAAAGATATAGCGCTTGATACCAGCAGTGAAGATAGAGACCGTGTCCATTTGAATAAGGTCGCCGGGCTTCTGGGGTAAGAAGCCTTTCCTTCTCATTTTCTTCTTTCTCTGCCGTGTTTCTCTTACCAGCAGTTGGCCAGTCCGGCCATTGATAGTGATTTTAGTTGATTTGGGTAACTTCCCTCTCTCCTTAAGGTCATGGATTATCCGTCCCACCGTTGATTCCGACACCGGCTTTATACCGGCATGCTGACATGCCAAGGCCAGGGCTGGTGTGATGGTTGTCTTATCAACGCCTGGATGGTCAGCTCTATACTTCAGGATAAAATCCAGGATGAAGGGGTGGACTAGCCTCTTTCTCTTGCGGATGGGCGTTCTATTTCCAGTTGCTAAGGCAGATAGCTTACCGCCGGACTTTTTCAGTTTCTGTTTCCAGAGGAAGATGGTAGAGCGAGCTTTACCGAAGGCTCTCCTAGTAGCTTCATCACCATAGTCAGCAAAGAACCTGATTATTTCTAATCTCTGCTCTATAACCTCTTTTTGAGGATGGTCAATTATATCGTTATAGTACCGCATGAAACGACTATAGCCGCTTCTGTAGTAACTTTCTATATAGACTTGCTGCACATGGACTCCTTTTCATCCCTTATAGAGTCCAATATGTTTCTGAACTTTTGCAGAGCCTATAACATATTGTTATAGTACTCTGGTTGCTAGCCCCGAGATGAATGCCATTTAGAGCTTACTGCAATGTTGCTCTACAAAGTGCATTTGGGGAGGGCTGCTAGCATTGGGGGGCTAATTATTTAGGCAGTATTCCCTCGTCTATAAGATATTTTATTATCTGCTCGGCAAGATAATCAGCTGTGCCTTCCAAGAGGCTACTTTCTTTTCCCTTAGCTAATCCACCAGATAGCAAGTAGCTCATCCTCTGTGAAGCTGACAGGCTACCATCTGGTATGTAGATTTTCTTAGGTCTTGGCTTAGGAGGTGACAGGCTTACGACCCGAATCAGGGATGCCTGAGGGCCAACATCGGCTTGACTCAAGCCGATGTTGGCCAGTGTAAGGCTCCTAATCCTCCGCTTCACAGCCTGCCTCAGGGAGAACTCGGAGACATATCGGGGCTGTCCGGCAGATGAATCTACTGCATAAAGCGCAGGTAAAGGGCACTCAATGACCTGACGCCTTCCTTTCTCCAAGCGGCGCCACAGCTTAACTCGCCCCGGGGACATAATCTCTAACTCCATCACTCCTGTTACCTGAGGAATGCCCAGGGACTCGGCGAGGAAAGCCGGAACCTGACTAGCACCAATATCCAGACTTCTGTTACCGCAGAGAATCATAGTATAGTCCAGCTCCTTAATCACTTGGCTCAGAGCCAGAGCAGTAGTATAGGCATCAGAAGCTTCAAATACCTCATCTTTAAGGTGAACTACCTCATCAGCCCCAGCGGCCAGCGCCATATGCAGAACTTGCTCCGCCCTAGCCGGACCTGCCGTAATTACTGTTATCTCTTCACCCGCCAATGAAGCTTTCATTTCCAGAGCCTTGTCCAGGGCGATGCGGTCGGCTGGATTCATTATGTAAATGGGGGAGGGTTCCTTCTGCACTACTGAGCCATTAACTGCCAGAGGAACCCTTGTATCCAAAACTTGCTTAACACAGACGACTATCTTCATTTAATCTCACCCAAACAAGATTATGCTTATTGGGCTAGCGCCCTAACTACTAGCTCAGCTATGTCCATAACCTTAATTTTGCCGGTTGGCTCCTTTATCTGCGCCACCGCATCCAGCATTATAGTGCAATAGGGACAAGCTGTAGCCACAACCTGGGCATCCACCTCCTGAACCTGCTCAAACCTCATGTCCTCAATACGGCGTCCCTTTTCTGACTGTATCCAGATTTGACCACCCCCAGCACCACAACACATAGCCTTTGTCTTATTAAGCCTCATTTCTATCATTGTTGCCTTGGAAATGGCTTGCAAAACCTGGCGTGGGGGGTCATATATGTCATTGTAACGCCCCAAGTAGCAGGGGTCGTGGAAGGTTAATCTAAGCTCCTGCCCCTCCTGCAGCTTAATCTTCCCCGAGTGAATTAGCTCTAGCAGAAACTGGGAATGATGCACCACTTCAAACTGGACACCTAATTGAGGATATTCATTCTTAAGCATGTTGTAACAATGGGGGCAATGGGTGAGAATCCGGTTAAATCTATATTTTTTCAAGACGTCTATATTTGACCGTGCTAGCATTTGAAATAGACCCTCTTCCCCCATACGCCGTGCTGGGTCACCACAGCACCTTTCCTCAGTGCCTAGAAGAGCGTAATTGACGCCAGCCCTTTCCAGAAGGCTCACCACAGCTAGAGATATGTCACGTGACCGAGGGTCATAAGCCCCGGCGCATCCGACCCAGTATAGCACATCCACCTCTTCTCGGTCCTGAATTAAATTCACCTTCTGCCCTTCAGCCCAATCCAGTCGAGCACTCTGGGGTTGCTCCCAAGGGTTACCCAGCAACCGCACACTCTCCAGAGCCTTGGCTACACTGGGGCTTACCCGGCCGTGCTCTACCAGGTTTCGCCTCATATCAATAAGTTTGACGGTATGCTCTATACCAACCGGGCAAACCTCCTGGCAAGCATAGCAGGTAGTGCAATTCCATATCACCTCTTCGGTGAGCACATCTTCAATCATGGCTGTGCCAGGATTGGCAGAAGGGGTCTCTCCTTTAAGCAATTGGGGACCTACCTCTAGCAAATGGTCTTTGAGGTTCAGAATCACTTCCCTGGGGCTGAGAGGCTTACCGCTAAGGGTAGCCGGGCAACTGGCATGGCACCGGCCGCACACGGCACAGGCATAAAGGTCAAGTAATTGCTTCCAAGTAAAGTCCTGGATTTTTGATGCCCCGATGGTCTCAGCCTTTTCCGGGTCAATGAGGTTCAGAGCTCTCTTAGGCGCCAAGGACTTAAACAATACATTGAAGGGGGAGGCGAGGATGTGGAGGTGTTTTGAGCGAGGAATATAGACCAGAAAGCCCAGGATTATAGCGTAGTGGAGCCACCAAAGCCCTTTGTATACCGCTACCAATGTGCTTTCCGATATATCCGTGCTAATCAGGAAGTTAGCGAAGGCAGCGCCTATGGGGGGATAAGAGGCAGAAATATTGTAAGCAGCATAGCCAAAGCCCTCTATGCAAAAATGGAGCGCCATAAGGGTAATAACCAACAGTAAAATAATGCCAGCTTCGAAGCTTGCTTCTAATCGCTCGGGTCTTATGATATAACGCCTGATAGCCGCCCAGACTATGGCGGCACTGACAAACAAGCCGGCGATATCTAGAATTGAGAAATAGACTGTCTCAAATGTGCTACCGGCAAGCACTGAGGAAAGGCCGAATCCTCCCCCCAGACCGATAAAGATGATATAGCCAATAAGGAACAGACCAAAGCCCCAGAACAAAAGGGAATGCCCAATGCCAGCCAGGTCTTGGCGGGTAACGGTTTTCAAGTTACACCATTGGGGAAAGACCTCGACTAACATGGTTTTGATTCTGCGCCTCAGGTTCTGGGAGCGCTCTTCCTTTCGTCCTAAGCGCAGGAGACGAAAGAGGAAGTAAGCCCTCTGAGCGAACAGGCCAAAGGCAATAGCGAATAATATCCAAAAAATGGCGTATCCTGAGATGTGCCAATAAATGTCACTAACTGGTGTCATAGATACTTTATTATCACCTTTGAAAAGTTTATTTTACGGCTGCAAAATAGCTAACCTGACCAGCCAAGGGGCCCCCCAAGCTAAACCGTAATCTATCTTCAAGAAGAGTCATTCTCTGAATCTGTGGCAGACCGCCGAAGCTTCCCCAGCTTGGCAATTAATGCGGGTAGCACCTCAGTCAGGTCAGCTAAAATAGACAGGTTGGCTAACTTGAAAATTACTGCCCCTCTTTCCTTGTTTATTACAATGACCCGCTCTGATTCTTTCATACCTTCGGTATGCTGGCTAGCCCCGGAGATACCCAGTGCTACATATAATGCGGGTTTAACGGTCTTGCCTGACTGTCCTATTAGCTGTTCCCGGGTTACCCAGCCATCATCCATAGCCATCCTAGAGCCGGCAATGGCACCTCCCAAAGCATCAGCCAACTCCTCGACTAAATGCCAATTACTCATAGTGGAGGCTCCATGCCCACCAGCTACAATTATGTCTGCTTCAGCCAGGTCCAGGGTACGAGGGTCAGCCTGAGTATAGCCTATGACCTTAGTTCTGATGTCCTCGGCGGTGATGTGTGGGTGCACCTCTTCCACCTGAGTTTGTCCAGATAGTTCTGCCTTACCAACCCCAATAGCACCAGGCTTTATGGTAGCTATTCGGGGGAAGGTACTGGCTTGGAATACTGCAGTGCTATAAATCTTGTCTTCGTATAGAGGGCGAGTTGCTTCTAGAATGCCTGCATCATTTATGTTCAATGCTGTGCAACCTGAGAGCAAGCCAATCTGCATACGAGCTGAAATGGTTGAAGCAAGAGCACTACCATTCGCCGTCGCCCCAAAGAGGATAATAGATGGGAGTTGCTGTTTAATAAGGCTAATCAATACTGATGCGTAGGCATCAGTGGTGTAATCAGCTAGAAGTGGGTCATCAACTAGGTAAAGTCTATCAACACCATGGCTTGACAGAAGCTGTAGAGGCGGTGGCTTTTGGTATCCAATAAGAACGACACAGATTTGCTGGTCTAACTTTTGGGCTAGTCTGCGTCCCTCTCCTATCATCTCCAGGGTTACATCTTCAATTTTATCTGCCGAGTGCTCGGCTACTACCCATACATCTTTTGCCTTCGTCATCTGGTACTCATTTCAATTCAGGTTGTACTCAGCTAAGTCTAATTATCAGTTCGGCTATTTTGACTACTACTGCATCGCACCCTCTAGAATACTCTTCAAAACCACAAATTTCAAGTATTCCTCCGAACCTTTCCAACCTACGAGGTCGTATCCTATAGTTTGGTGACAGGTTTTAAAGCGCGCTACATGAGTTTGAAGACTACATTGGGAAGCCACAGGGCTAGCTGTGGGAAAAACAGAACCAGCAGTACTACACACCAGGCAAGCGATATGAAAGGTAAAATAGACCGGTAAATGTCCGTTATACTTATTTCTGGCGGAGCAACCCCCCTCATAAAAAACAAACAATAACCGAAAGGAGGGGTCAAATAGCCTATCTGCAGGTTGAGCAGAAAAAGAACTCCAAACCATACTGGATCAAAACCCAGAGCGGAAAGAATTGGAGCATAAATAGGCACGGTGAGGCATAACATGGTTACTTCTTCCGTGATGCACCCCAGAAGTAGGTAACTTAACTGCATCATCACAATCAGCATAATGGGTGCTATTTCTAGACCAATCAACGTCTGTTCTATTAGACGTGCGGTGCCTAAGCTGATAAATATACAGGAAAACATCATGGCGCCGAAAATGATCCACATAATCATACAACTAACTACCAAAGTTCTATCGCATGCTTCTTTCAATAATTTCCAACTAAGTTTGCCACGCACAGCAACGCAGGCTATAGCCGCGGCAGCACCTATAGCGGCTGACTCGGTAGGAGAGGCAATGCCAAAAAAAATCGAACCTAAAATAGCAAGAATAAGAATAAAAGGCAGAATTAGTCCCCTGCTTAAAGCGACCTTCTCCCTCAGTGATACCCTCTCTTCAGGGGGCACGGGAGGACCAAGCTCTGGTTGAAAGTGACACCTCACACCGATATAAATCATGTACAAAGCAGAGAGAATGAGGCCTGGTATGAGTCCCCCGGCAAATAGCCTTCCTATCGATGTCCTGGTTAACATACCATAAAGGACAAATACCACGCTGGGGGGGATAAGAATTCCCAACGCCCCACCGGCCATGATAGGGGCTATGGCTATGCTCTTGTTGTAGCCGTGTCTAAGCATAATAGGAAGAGCAATGAGCCCCATGGTGACCACACCGGCAGCAGCTATTCCTGAGATAGCAGCAATTATAGTACAGACTCCCACTGTAGTTATTGCTAGAGCACCGGGTAGAGGTGCTAACCATTGTTGCACAGCTTTATACAGGTCATCCGCTATCCCAGATTTCTCTAGAAGATTTGCGATAAAAATGAAGAGAGGAAGAGCAATCAGAACTGCACTGGTCATTCCAGAATAAATCTGCGTAGCAGTTAAGGCGAGCATCTTGGTCCCGCCATAAATAAGGGCAGCTACTATAGAGCCAGTGCCGAGGGTGAAAGCCATGGGAAAACCCAAAAACAGACCGCCAAAAAGGCAGGCAAGAAGTATGGCTAAATAGAAAGGTGCGCTCAATTTACCCCCCTGGCTTTAATAAGCCCTAGCAGAGACCGAATGTAGTATGCCAGCCCTTGCAGTAACAGCAAGAAGCTTGCCACGGGTATAGCTACTTTGACCGGGTAGATTGGAGAACGAAGGAAGGTAAGAGTAGTTTCCCTGGCTGCTATGGAGAGCGCCGCCATCTCCGCCCCTTCCACAGATATTACAGCCGTAAACATTAAAAAGAGTGGAAAGCATATCAGGTCAAAAATTGCTCTTCCTGTCGGGGATAGGCGGGCATAGATGACATCGGTTCTAACATGTTCATTGAGAAAAAGAACATAGCCTGCCCCAAGCACTGAATATGCACCAAAAACGTGCAGAGATAATTCATGAGCCCAGATAGTAGGAGCGTTGAATGCATATCTGAGGATGACTTCATAACATAGCATCCCGCCTATACCCAGGATTAAGAACCGCAGAAGTTTCCCAGTCCAGAGGTTAATAGCGTCAATGCCACGTAAAAAAGACAAAATATACTTCATATTACCTCGTGCTCCTCCCACTTTGGTAAAGGGCGTGGGAGGAGCACCAAAGGTTTCCCTTAGTACTGATTCAGCTACAGTAGGCTTACGTTATAAGCCTATCTCTTCAGCTAATTTAGGCTTCCACTCTTTGATGAAGTCTTTTAGTATGTCTACTGCTTCAGTGCTAGGCCCGTCTGTGGAGTATTCGGGGAAGAATGACGCCACGGCGTTCTTATATTCAAGAACGTCTGCATCAGACCACTCTACTATTTCCATTCCATATTCCTCTGCCTCAATCCAGCCTCTCTGAATGTCTACCCAAGCATGGTATTCCATATAAGCATTCCCTCCCTCGACCGCCGCTTTCACCACACCCTTGAGTTCATCGGGAAGCTCTCGCCATACATCACAATTGACAATAAACGCGTCAGCCAGTGCCGGCCCGGCTACAGGGCTCTTAAGCCAGTATTTAGTAACCTCGTGGAAGCCCATGGCTAAGGACTCACTGGTACTGCCGTAGGTAAAGGCATCAATAGCGCCAGTGGCGAGCATAGTATAGATCTCTCCCGGTTCAGACCAAACAACTGCAGCTCCGAGCTTACCCATGGCATTAGAAACTGGCACGTCACCGCATCTGAACTTTATTCCTGGGACATCGTCTATGCTATCTATAGGAACCCTGGAGATCAGTATCATCTCAAGCGGATAATAGGTCGGTCCGACTATTACTACATTGCCCAGTCTAGCCCATTCCTCCTCGGTCATCTCTAACACTCGTCCATCGTTCTGACCTTCAAGATAGTGGCGCATCTCTATTGCTGTATCTAGGAGGTAACAACCGTTGGCAAACATTACGGATATAGGAGCCCTTCCTGAATAGTGGTCAGGATATGGCATCATAGCGTCAGTAGCCCCGCTACCCACAAAGTCAACCATTTCTTTTAGCGGACATAACGCCCCCGGCGCAGTTGGCTCGCATATTATACGTCCGCCTGATGCCTCGGTTATCGTGTCAGAAATATAAGTCAACTGATCCCAGACTAATCCTGCACCACACCAAGTTGATGGATACCAGTTCCAGACCTTAGCCGGTGCCCTTAGGGCAGCAATCTCATCCTCCAGGTCGGAAACATCATCCTCCAGGTCAGAGACCTTGGCCTTTTCCGTAGCTAACTTCGCTTCCAGCTTGGCAATTTCCGCCTCTGGGGCGGCTTTAGCACAAGCACCCGCTACCAGGGAGATAGCTAGAACCAAAGCTAAACTGACAAACATTAGATACTTAATCTTATTCCTCATAATCATACTTTCTCCTTATAATATTTTACTCTGTTGGTGCTTCAGGTATTTAATTTGTCCCTTCATCACCTCCTTTCTCAGAACCTGCACCAAGGGTGAATCAACCAGCCACCGCTATTTGGTTAGCAGTTCCAGTGCCTTACTTTAATACTCATCGCCATCCCCTATCTCACATGATGGTAGATAAGACTTCACAATTATAGTTAAACAAATTCATTGATGTCAATAGGGTATATATGTTGATATAACTTCAGTCATATGCTTGATGTCCTATCCAATCAGCGAACACCGTATGCAGAAAGAGTTGAGATAGGGTAAACAGCGATTTACGTCTTAGTTCAGTTAGAAAGATTGGCTAGCTGTATACGCAGGCTAATTCAGCGGGGAATAAGATACCTATGTAAGCCTCAACGACATATGGTGCATATGATATGAGAGGTACCAAAGAGGGAGGGCATTATTAGTAAAAACGAGGAACACTCATTTTCGGTAGGTCTACGTTAGGGGACACGTGTCCGCTTCTATTGCTATCGCCTCATACTACCCTCATTGTCTGCGAAATTCACAATCAGGGCACAGGTCTTCATTATTCGATACTGCACAGTAAGTCCCCTCCTCTTTCCAGCAGGGTTTCCCGCAGTTAATATTTTCGGAACGGTGCATACAAACAGGGCAACTGTCCTGTTTCCAACAAGGGTAGAGCTTAAGATGGTAGGAAACTGCTGCCTTGTTCAGTCCTTCCTCCCTCAACTTCTGAATAAAGCGCAACCGTCTTAAGTCGTTGTCGGAATAGAATCGCTTGCCGCTTCTCCTCTGAGGCTGAATTACGCCGTATCTCTCCCATACGCGGACCGTTTCGGGATGCACATTCAATAGCTCTGCAACTATACCTATTGGGTAAAGTGGGCGGTTCTGCACAACTTTTTATGTCTCCCCTTCTATTCTAATGACATGACTTCATATTGTCAATTGAGTGTACTCGTTCATATGATTAGTGACACATTGTTTCCTTGCTTTGTCATTGTCCCCTTTCCCTGTCATTGCGAGCCGAAGGCGTGGCAATCCCTGGGCATTCCTGGAGATTGCTTCGGCACTTTGTGCCTCGCAATGACAATAGGAAAGGGCTCCTCACAATGAAACGAACAACCAGGGCTTGTTCCCAACCTAAAGTGGGGGATACTCTTATACTTTGAACTGTCGCCCACCTATCTGAACTAGCTCAGAGTAATCCCAGTCCTAAAGCTCTCTGCCTACCTTGCTGCCATCATATATAGCGTTTTCAATCCGGCGAGGGGCAAAACAGTCTCCTATGGCGTAAAGTTCCTTAACCTTACCTTTAAGCGATTTGTAAATCTGGTTATTAATAACGGCTGAGACAGCATGTACCACCGTGTCTATATCCTCAATTGCACTTTCCTTAAAGGTATATGTATTGTAGGTAATGACTTTCTTGCCTGAAATTGACCTAATCCAGGTGAAGGGCATCAGGGTAACTTCCTTGTCTAATAGGCTGCGGTATACCATGGGCTTGGTGATTAGGTCAATGGCTTCTCCTACCTGGAACCCCTTAGCCAGGAGGTAAACCTGTTTCCCTTGCTCTGCCAGAAATTCGGCAGTAGTGCAACCAGATGTGTGCCCCGTCCCATCCAGAACAACCACCCTTTGACCTACACTGGCCTTGCCTAGCAGGATACTTCGCTCATCTACCAGATTTTGCTCGGTAGCGCCGGGTATGGATAGGTGAGGAGGAGTGGAGCCAGTGGCAACAACCACGGCATCCGGGTTTTCCCTGGCTACCAGTTCCGGCGTAACCTCAGTATTGAGGTGTATGTCAACACCGAGCTTCTGAACCTGAAGGGCGAGCCAGCGAGCAATGCTAGCTAACTCCTGGCGGCTGGACACTTTTGAGGCAATGAGAATCTGTCCCCCCAGCTCACCGCTCTTCTCATAGAGTGAAACCTTATGACCGCGAAGAATAGCCACCCGAGCTGCCTCTAACCCAGCAGGACCTCCACCGATAACCATAACCTTCTTCTTTACCGAAGCTGGTTTCAGCTCTGCCCACTCCTTCTCCTGGCCTATCATTGGGTTCTGGACGCAACTGATAGCAACTCCTTGAAAGCATCTTGAAATGCAGGCCTCAGTAGCGCCCACACACTGGCGAATATCCTCAAGTTGCCCCGCCTTGGCCTTATTGGGCATGTAGGGGTCAGCAATAAGAGCCCTGCACATACTCACCAGGTCAGCATGACCGTCAGCCAGGACTTTTTCTGCCTGGACGGGATCGTTGATACGACCTACAGCCATGACCGGGATGCTTACTGCCTCCCTAATGGCTGACGCCAGGGGCACCATAGCCCCAAGTGGTACATACATAGAGGAATAGTGTATGCCCTTAGCCAGCCAGTTACCGTCATTCCCGGAGGAAACATCAATCCAGTCTACCTGACCGCTTTTATCTAGCAGGATGGAAATAGCTTTGGCATCATCAACACTTACACCACCCTCCATAAACTCATCCCCGCTGATGCGGACGCCCAGTGCCAAGTCTCGGCCTATGTTCTTACGAATCTCATCAATGACCATAAACAGGGGGCGAAGGCAGTTTTCCAGTGGTCCTGAGAACTCATCGGTGCGGGCATTAAACAGGGGGGAAAAGAAGCCCATCAGAAGCTCACCGTGAGCGGCGTGGATAACGATACCATCGCATCCTCCAGCCTTGACTCTCGCTGCTGCTGAGCCGAACTGTTTGGCTATCTCTTCCAACCCTTCTCGGTCTATCTCTATTGGCACTTCCTTCTCAATATCGCATGGGATTGGTGAAGCCGCCAATGGAGGAAAAGCATCAGGATAAAGTCGGGTTGACCAGACGCCTCCCTCGTGGCCAAGCTCTACCACATACTTTGCCCCATACTCATGAACAGCATCAGAAATCTTTCGGTACCACGGGATTATGCTGTCATTAACATTGCAAACAAAGGTAGAGGGCATCACAGCAGCTAGTCTAGGGTCAACCACCTGGATACCGTTACACAGCATGGCAGCGCC
>Ga0209986_10003586_pt1 | contig 13552 bp, 11 predicted proteins | sample BlataG_FD_183168 | JGI IMG/M metagenome (GOLD analysis project Ga0209986, IMG submission 183168) | Deep subsurface microbial communities from Black Sea to uncover new lineages of life (NeLLi) - Black_00105 metaG (SPAdes) (version 2) | ecosystem: Environmental > Aquatic > Marine > Oceanic >...
TCCAAAGATATGGCCTGGTTCAGGCTCTCTTCGATTATCTTCTCCGGAGAGACGGCCATTCCGTAATGCTCATCTATATAGCTTAGGATGGTTTCCTCGTCGGCGATTCTGGGTTCAATTGTCAGGTTGGTGATCTCCCTCAGCCGGTCTATAGCGTTGACGTCATTGGGCTTAGCCATGGCAACGGTTAACACATCTTCTTTTATCTGCACCGGTATCAGCTTCGATAGTCTGGCGATCTCTTCCGGGATGAGCTTGACCGCCTCACCATCTATGGGGGTCTTGGAGAAATCGAGATAGGGCGTTTCCGTCTGTTGCCCTAAGAACTGCAGCACTTCCTCGTGACTTACAAACCCCAGTCTTTCGCAGATCTCTCCAAACTTGCTGCCAGTGCGCTTCATCTCTCTCTGCGCCAACTCGAATTGGCTTTTGGTTATCCTCTTGGTATCTAATAACATATCTCCCAGGCTTTGACTCATTTTTCTCCTCCTTGCTGCGAGATGAGATAGTTAAGTCGATCACGCACTGCCGTCTTTAATCCCTCTTCTCTCTCCGAACCAGCGTTTAGAAACAACCGGTAATATTTTGCCGCCTCTGCCGGCTCCCCAGCCATATCCCAGGTTCTGCCCAGACGGTAGAGGACGCGAGGATCAGTCGAGTTGATGCGGAAGGCTCTCATGCAATAGTCAATGGCTTGGTTTGCCTCTCCCCACTCTTCGTAGATGCTGGCGAGAAGAAGATTGGCCTCTAAGTGAAGGGGGTCCAAGTCCAGGACTCGTCGGAGTTTGGCCTCGGCGGAGACATACTCTCCGAACTGGTGCCAGAGCAATCCCAAATTGAACAGTACCTTGGTATCGTCCGGATTCTTGGCGTAAAGATATGTGAGTTCTCGCTCCGCCTCTTTAGACCTACCGATCTGCATGCAGGCGCTTGCCAAGTTCAGGCGAGCTTGCTGGTGATCCGGATTGAAAGTCAGCGCTCTCCGATATGATTCGATGGCAAAACCAAATTCCCCCTGCCCCTGATAAGAGAGCCCCTTATTGTAATATCTCTGCGCTCTGGAATCGGATTTCACGGTGATCGCCACGGTCTTCTGTGGCACCTCTCCCCGGGAGTCGGTCCCGTAGGGGAGGGCAATCTCCTCTGAAGCTCTCTGTTTTTCCTGCGGGGACACAGTTTCGGCGGTAACATGTTCTGGAGCGGTTGGCTCTTCGGGCTTAGAAGCGCCGGCCTCAGTCAGGATTCTTCTCTCCCCTCCGGGGCTTGAAAAAGAGGTAGGCTCGGGGGGCACTTGGATCTCAGATTCTGGCGTCTCAGGTTCTGTCTGGCTTGGAGAGGTTTGCCTCGCAGAGACGACAGTTGAAGCTTCATCCCCGGGCACCTCTCTGTCTGCCTTGGTGCCGTCAACCAATCCTGCTTTTACTGCAGGTCTTTCAGGAACGAGGGCTTCTTCCACCATTTTCTTCGAGGCTGCCGCCCCACCTTCCGCCCCAGGAAAGTAGTTGTCAATCCAGCCCTCCATACCGTATCTATTGGCAATCTCCTCCTTCACTGCTAGGGCCTTCCGGTGGGAATCAAAAGCACCAATCCGCACCCGGTAGACCAAGCCCTCGCCGGGGACTTCAGTTTTCTGGGTGTAGGCTTTATATCCGCGGGAAATCATCTGGGAGGCGATATCTTGGGCAACCTCTTTGTGCGAGGAAGCCCACACCTGAACGGTGTAGCCACCGGGGTCGGCAGACAGGCCCTCCGCCTTTACCAGCCCTTTGGCACCCTGAGGTTTCGCTGTCTTCGCTCCAGGTGTGGCCTCAGCAACCGCCGGGGTTACAGGCCCCTTCCGGGTAGTCTCCCCGGTGACTTTTCCCGCCTCCGCACCCACTCGAGGTTCAGAATCGGCTTGGGCGGCCTGCAGCGCCTTTCTTTTTGCACTCAAAGATTGACGCGGCACCTTCGAGGGAACCTCCGACTCGGATTTGATAAAGAGAACATAGCCGGCACCTAAAAGAGCTGCAATCACCAAACAGGCTGCCGCCAGGACTGCGACCCTCCTTTTCGGCTTTGGAGGTGGCGATCTCTCTTCCGGAGCTGGTGGTGTCCGCCCCGGAGATGACACTGCCTTATTCTGAGATGGCGCCGCCTCCTTCGGAGACGGAACTGTCCCTTCGGGCCATGAGGCTGCCTCCTTCGGGGCTGGGACCGCCTCTCTTGCCGATGGAGCCACCTCTTTGAGAGGTATTAGTGCCTCTTCTGCAGATGGTGCTGCCTCCGGTGCCGACCCTGCCCTCTCTTCCGCCGAGGGAGCTGTCTCTTTCGGAGATGATCTTAACTCTTCTGGAGATGAATCCGTCTCTTTTGGCGAGGCCGCCATCTCTTCTAAAGAGGTGCCGGTCTCCTTCGGAGACGGCATTACCTCTTTCGAGGATACAGCTTGCGTTTCTGTGGGCCCAACTGCCTCTTCCGCCGCCGCAGTCGTCTCTTCTGGTGATGGCGGTATCTCCGTTTGAGGAGGCCCCGCCTCGGAGTTCTCCAGCTTCTCTATGGCCTTGGTTATGAGTCCCACTTTCGTCAGCTAAATGCCTATGATCTATTGACACCTATAGTCTCTTTCGTTCCAGAATCCCTATCCGATTCAGACTCTCCCAGCCCTCCGTGACGTGTTGCACCGTGATCTTTCTGGTATCCTGAAGGAAAGCGGACATCATCGCTCTCTCGCAGAGAACGTTGACCATCCGAGGTAATCCTGCGGAGATCTCATAGATCTTGGCCGTGGACTGCAAAGGAAACGCGGTGCCGAGATCAACTTTCCCCACCAGCAGTTGATGTTCGATGTATGGTTGAATCTCTTCCGACTCCAGCGAACGGAGATGGCACCTCACTAAGATGCGCTGGTCGAATTGTCTCAGCTTCCTCTCCCGTAACCTCTCCTCCAATTCCGTTTGACCAAAAAGGACGATATGAATCAGTTTCTCGCTGTCGGTCTCGAGATTGGAAATAAGTCTCAGGCTCTCCAGCGACTCGAAATCCAGCCCCTGGGCCTCATCCAAGAGAATGACGACCTTCTTTGTCTGACGTTGAGCCAAAAGAAGCAACTCATAAAGCTCTTCAGCTAGTTCTCTTTCGGTCAGATCCGCTTGAGGGAATCTTGGTACTTCTAAGCTCTCCAGGACAACCCGCAGCAGTTCTTTTGGAGACATACGGGGGTCGAGTATATGAACTATCTTCAGATCCTCTCCGGCCTGCTCGATGAAATATCTCAAGAGCATGGTTTTGCCGGTGCCGGGTTCGCCCGTTATCATGGTGAAGCCCAATCCCTCGTAGATGCCGTATCGCAGATGGTCCAAACCTTCGGCGTGCGACCCGGAGGAATAGAAGAATTTCGGGTTGGGACAGACCGAAAAGGGTGCCTCCTCGAAATCGAAGAACTGCTTGTATGCCTCCAAGAGGCCCACCCGCACTAAAGCTTGCTCTCCAGGCTGCGGCGGGGATGGCATTACCCCGCTGCGGCCAAGAGACTCTCGGAGAATTCCCCTGCCAGAGCCGGGCATGCCCGCAAAACGAAACGCCGGTCTGCCTTCGGCAGATTCTCCTTCTCTCTTGTACACCAACTTCATCTCAGCCCTCCGTTTCGTCCAAATTAGTCACCCTGGGGGTGAGGAAGATGACCAGCTCTGCTCTCTGTTCTATGGTCTCCTTCCGTTTGAAGAAGTAGCCCAAAAGCGGCAGATCCCCCAAGAGGGGAACTTTGTGTTCGGTCTCGGTCAGCTTGGAGGTAATGAGGCCCCCGATTACGACCGTCTCCCCGCTCTTTATTCCCACTATGGTGCTGGCCTCGCGGATGTCGACATTGGGAGCCCTCAGGGTCTGATCCTGAAATTGAAACTCCGCCCAGGTGCCGATATCGGTTACGATCGGAACCACCTGCAGGGTGACATAACCGTCTGAGGATATGAATGGAGTTACTCCCATCATCAGTCCCAAAAGCACCGTCTTCTGCTCCGGGACAATGACCGGCTCACCTATCTGCACCCCACCCGGAAGCCCGGTTATCTCCCAGTAGTTCACAACCCGACCGGCGTTGATCAGCGCCGTCTGACCGTTCATGACGTTGATCCTGGGTTTGGAGATGACTTTGACGGTTCCATACTGTCCCAAGGCGTGGAGAACTAAAGAGGCATCATCCTGAGAGGCAGTGAACTCAAAGACCGAGCCAACCAAACTCAGGCTCTGACTGGCCGTCACCTCCGTGGTGGCGTGATCTATCACAAAGGAACGAACCGCCGACCAATTGATCCCGTAAGATTGGGTTTGTTCTAAGGTGACCTCCACCACCTCGGCCTCGATTAAGACCTGCCTTCCCAGAGTGCTCTTCAACCTCTGCATGAAGTCGGCGACCATTTTCAGGTTCTTCTTGCGATCGGTAACCGTCACCATGTTGGCCAGCTTGTTTATGAAATAAGTTCCATCCGCTGAGATTATGCTTTTGATCCCCTCTTCTACCTGCTTCCAAAGGTCGACCGCGTCCTGGTCGGTGGCGGAGGTGATTTGGACGCTTCCGCTGATTCCTCCGGCCTCCTGAATCGCTCCCAGGACGTCACCTCCTATCTGAATCGAAGAGCTGATTTTGTTGGGAACATACCCCAGCTCAAAGATGCGGGTATCGATAAGTTTCACCCAAAGGGTGGGGCTGTTGATGGAGTGCAGGTAGTCGGTGGGTGCAAACACCGCCTCCAAGGCCTCCTCGAATGTTAAATCTTCAAAGCTCACACTGACCAGAGTCCTGCGGTCGACTTCCTTGTCCCATATGATGTTGACGCTGGCCTCTTTGGCCAGTGGATACACGATCTCCTCCAGGGCGGAGGCCTCCGCTGATAAGGAGAAAAGTTGCTCCTCTTTAGGGGCAAGCTCCAATAGGGGGTCCAGGTTCACTTCCGGAGGTACCGGGGGGGAGGCTTCGTTGCTTTCTCTCAGCTGAGAAATCGCCTCCCCTTTTTCGGAAGTGGCAAGCTTCGAAGCGCAACCGTAAAGAAAGAGGAGCAGAAAGAGCACCGAGAGCGCTCCCTTTGGGAAACTGGATTTCCTCATGATTTTCCACCCCGGCTAAAACTGGGACGATCGTAGAAGAAAACGTAGGTCTTGCCTCCCCGGTGCAAGACGACGCTGTCTTTCTTGATCTCCTTTATCTCCCAGCCGTCAAATTCTTCTCCCTCATGAACCCAACTCCTCTTGTCCCCGGAGGCGATGAGGGCTTTTTTCTCATTATCCGTTATTAAAATAGCCTTGACCAGCACTGTTTCCGTGGAGCTGCGGCTCGCCTCTGCCCTGATGGCCGATCTGAGTCCCCCATCCCCTTCAGGAGTGGTAGTGGCTTCGCCTATCTCGCCCTCCAGTTCCTTTATCTCCTTTCTGAGTCTCTTCTCCTCCAGGGTGATTTTCAAAAACTCGATCTCCTTCTTGACGGCGTTAATCTTGTCCTGCAATTCTAGAACCTGCGCGTCCTCCACCCGGAAAGGGTCTTTCCAGGCTTTCAAGGTCTCAAAAAGAGGGGAGGAGGTAGCCTCTTTTTTCGGGGGTTTGGGGACCGGTTTACGCGTTCGGGGAGCGCTTCGGTCTCCTTCCGGTGCGACTTCAGTTCCACCCGAGGCCATGAACTTAAACAGAAGGAACACCAAGAGGATTGCTCCTGTCGCTCCCAACCCCACAACGACTTTCTTCGATTTCAGACGTTCAGAAAGACCCATCTTGAGAGCCTCCGGGGACATAATACTTGAGCTGCAACCTGAAAACCCCGGGCACGGGCACATCGGTGCCGCCGATGGTGATTACCTCGATCACGAAGGGGAAATTCCGGATTTCCCTCAGGAGGTTCACCACCTGGGCGTAGGAGGCGTAATCTTTCATGCCGATTTTGATTGGCACTTCATTTACGCCGACCACAGCGGGGAAGTCTTTGCTGGCGCTTTCATTTTCCACTCGCACTTGAGCGTCGAACCCCTGCCGCGACAGAAAGGATTCCAGGAATTTGGCTATCAGGACTCTGCTGGCAACCGGATCCTGGGCCCGGGGAATCTCGCGAAGCACCTTGCCGGTCATTCTTCTCAGTTCCAAAGACTCCCTCAGCGTTCTCAGCTCCTCCAGTCGCTGGTCTGACTCCGCTACCTCTTCCTGCCGTTCCCCAATTTGCGCCCGCAGCGATCTAATTCTTCCGCTTCCAAAGAAAACAAACACCACAAGCGCCAGGGCAGAGGCTATGATGATGGCTTTCTCTTTACCCATCTCACCTCTGTAATTGATAGGTTAACTTGAATTCCACTCGTTTGCCGCGGACCTCCTTTTCGGTCATCCTGGCCCCTCTGAAAAGAGGCGAATGTGTGAATCTGTTCTGAACCTCCTCCGCCAGAAGCAGGGAGCTTATCTCGTCGAATCCATCTACGACCCCGCTGGCTTCTCCCAACCACACCTCCTTCATCTTGCTGGCTTCTCCCCGCCACACCTTCTTCACCTTTTTCAGGGTGAGAGTTTTAAGAGCCACACCCGGCGGCACCGCCGCCGCCACCTCCTGGAAGACCTCAGGCCAGCTCGGCTGGGAAGTCTCGATCGATTGAGAGATGAACTCCAAGGCGAGATCTTCCAATGTTTCCTCCTTCATCCTGATCTCCCCTTTTACAGCGGTGTGGTAGACATTCAAATTTTGCAGACTTAAGGCCAGACGAGAGATGATTAAGACTATGATCAAGAGCACCCCCACCGAGATGGAGGAGGACACTATCAGGGTCTTTCTTACCTTGCGTTTATCTTGAACCGAGAAGGGGACATATGCAAAGCTGAACTGCTCAGGCTTCAACAGGGCCAGGCCCAGACATCCGGGATGAATATACGGTATCTCCTTCATTCCCTGGAAAATGGTGTCGGGTGAAAAAGGAATGATTTCGGCTCCGGTCTTGCGCCCCAGATTCTCCACCGTCTCTTTGGTGGTGGAAGCTCCCGCAAACACCAACCTGGTTACTTGCTCGTCGGGAAAGGTGTCACTGTAAAAGAGGAGCGTCCTGTAGATGTCCATGGCCAAAGCGGAGCGATCCGGATCTTTCTCCTCCGTGGCCACCGGGAGCTCTCGCGTCAACCGGATTTCTCTCCCCTTGAAGATAACCACCCGGCTTGTGGGATAATCGATCTCCACGAAGGCCAGCGGTTTTTCAGTGAGAATCTCCATTTCCCGGACCAGGGCCTGCAGAGCCATCGGGTAGGTTGTATATACGCTCGGTTTGACTCGGGAGTCGGCAAACATCTCTGACAGCTTCTCCAGGGTATCTCTCCTTATCCCCGCGGTCATCAGCTTTCTATTGATTTGGTTGCCGGGGCCGACTAGCTCCTCTAACTCCTCCTGTTTGAATTGGTAATCAGCTCCAAACGATTTTATCACCTCAGCTTCGAGGGCCTCTCTGAGCATCTTTTTCTTCAGACCTGGCACCGTGAAGACCTGGTGGAAACTGTTTTCCAGAGCCCCCGAAACCCTTATTTCGTCAATGTCCGCAGAGTTGCTTTTGAGAAACTCCCCGAAGACCTCACCAAGCTCAGCGATGCTGAACTCCAGCGATACCACCACCTTGAATTTTTTTCCCCCTCTTTCCACGCCAATCAGCTTGGCCTTTTTGCTTGCAAAATCGAGGCACAAAAGCATTTGCTCTCGCTCCCTTTAGGGACAGATGTCATCACCGCCACAGCCCTCGTCGGTTCGGTTGGGGCCCGCAGAGTAGAATCTGTGATTGCTCGAATCCCAGCAATAGTCAGTTCCCCAGGGATCCACCAGGTGATCGGCGTTCCACAGAAGTCCGGCATTGACTAAGGATTCTATCCCGCTTACCAGACCCCAGTTGGTCACTCCATCGCAATTGCCGGATGGATCCTCCACCCCACATTGCCCCCCCGGATCCTCATCAACCAGCCCATCCCCGTCATCATCATTGTCGGCTAATATGGCCGCCGCCTGATCCAGAACCGCCACCTCCTCCTCTATCTCCCTTCTCCAGGCGGTGAAAGAGGCTAGCTCCCTCCCGGAGATATAGATCAGGATGTCATCGAAGGCCGCGGTGGTGCCCTCTTGGGTATACTCGTTGTCGGTCAGATCGGTATTGTTCTCCTCGAATTCTAAGTCGCTTCCGCTGGATATCAAAATCAGAGCTGTATTTCCGATGGACTGTCCGTCGACTTTAAGGGTATCTCCACCGTTGGAGGATACGTAGGCATAATACTTGCCGGTATAAATCTCGTCTCTTTGAGCTGCGGGAGGCAGGCCCAGATCGTCGATGGGAACGACGTATCCGGGATCAGGGGAGGGCAGAAGCAGATAACTCTGATAGTAACCAAGAACTGCTTCTCTGATACTCTCCATCTCCTGTTTGGTTTTCACTTCCCTCTGTCTTTTCGCAACGGTAGCGTAGACCCCGACGACCGAGACCGTGAGCAACCCGATTATGGCCATAGCTATGGCTAACTCCAGAAGGGTGAATCCCTTGTGAGAGTGCCCGGGAGCTACCCTGCAAGAGGAGAGATTCATTCAGTTCTCTCAACACGATAAGATGAAGCATCTTGAAGTTCAGAAGGGGGCATCTGCCGGTGGCAGTGCCCCCTCCGAAATTGAACCTCATCCCCTCAGTCGAGGAGATCAGTCGATCCAGTAGTAAAGATCAATCTTCGCGGTGCCAGTGTACGTGCTGTTCGATGTTACGATTCCAGTGCTGTCAACTCCGTTGTCGAGCTGGTCGTCAATATTCTGGCCCACGTCCGGCGGAAGGCTTATCTTGATGTAATTGCCGTTCCGGTAAGCGACCGGCGAAGCCAAGGTGTCAGAACCGAAATAGTACTTGGCTCCAAAAGGACTTCTCTTGGACTCGTAAGCTAAGTTCTGAGCCTCGATGTCGGTCCAAACGGAGTCGTCGCCGTCGAAATAACCGTCGGCGTCGCCGTCCCCGGGAAGCTGCAGAAACTTATCAAAGTAGGTATACACCGCGCCGTAAAGTCCTCGCAAGTCCTGTGTCTGCCTTCTGATCTTGGCGTTTTTGATCATCTGGGCACCTCCCAGAATTGCCCCGATCAGAAGCCCGATAATGACCAATCCGATGGCCAGCTCAACTAGAGTGAATCCGGCCTCACGTCCGAACAACCTCCTCATGCTCTTCATCCTTGCACCCCTTTCGCTTTGTGCTGGTGAAAGATGTTCATCGTTCTTGCTTTCCTGAAGTGAAACCTTTCAATCACCTCCTTTTGATAGCAGGACATTTGATTCCGCCGTAAGTATCACAAATTCGATCCCAACATGTTGTTTCTCTTTCGTGCTTAAAACTCCTCTCCCCTTTTTGAGAGGCGGGAGAGAATCCTGGTCGAAGCCCGCGAACTTTTTTCGCTCAGGTTATCGGCTCTCAGTGTGCAAACTTTAGGAGATCTGCCAGGTCAAAGCCAAACTGAACTCTAAACAAACAGACCTGAAGAATATGGCATTTCACAGGTTGAGATGGCTGATGGATGTCTGCCTCCTTCGGAGGTAGATCGATTCCGACTTGGGTATTGGATTCCTGCCGCGGCTTCTACTTGAAGGATCCAGACTCGTCGAGCCCGACGGTTATACCGGAGCTCCCTTCCGTTGTCGTCCATGCCTCCCCCTCCCCCACCAAGTCTCTCCTCTCGGCAATTTCACTGTTGCCCCAAAGCAAAAGGTCAGCAACTGGCAGACTTGCTGACCTATGACGAATTCTGTGAGGGTGGGAGGGATCGAACCTCCGACCTCCTGCTTAAAAGGCAGATGCTCTACCGACTGAGCTACACCCTCCCGCTGACCCCCCGGGCTCTCGGAGGATCAGACATCTCGCCCAACGATGTGAATTCATAATAGAATCGATGCCCTTGCAAGTCAAGGGAAAACTGTAGTTCCCGACCGACGATCCCTTTCCCCCGGAGGCGGATCAGCCTCTGGCTGGAAATCCTTCTCTGTAAATCCATACGGATCCGTAGAGACCACAACCGTCGCTTGGGGTTTAGGTTCTTTCTCTTTTCCCGGCGAGCTGAACCCTTTCTATCTCATTCCCTCAATTCACACCGGATAGTCGATGCTACCCACGCCGGAGGCAGACGGGGAGGGAGCAGGATCTCTGCTCCTCTCGGATTTTTTAGTTGACATATTCCCAATTGGTGTTAAATTGTTGTCTCAAGTTCGTTAGTTATAATATGCTTAGATGTAAACAGATATCGAGCCTTCTAACCCTTCTCTTCTCCTGGCTTCTTCTCTGCTCGCCTCTTGAAGGCGCAAAATATGCTGGAGAGTTCTTGGATTTGGGCGTCGGCGCCCGCCCCCTGGGGATGGGTTCGGCCTACGTCGCTTTAGTCGACGACGTCACTTCGACCTACTGGAACCCGGCCGGGCTTGCACAGTTGCAGCACAAGGAGATAATGTTCATGCACGCCGAGACCTTCGGCAGTCTTTTGAACCACGATTACTTCGGCTTCGCCTTTCCGCTTTCTGGCGCCCAGGCTACCCTGGGGGTGAGTTTCATCTATCTCGGGGGAGGGGGAATCAAACTGACCGATCTGGATTACTCCAGCCACAATGATAAGAGCCCTTATGACTATACTTTCAAACAGGTGGGGGAGGAGAGTCACGGAGATTACTCCCTCTATTTCTCGTACGCCCGCAAGGCCAAATCCAAGCTCTCCTGGGGAGGCGGCGCCAAGGTCATCTATCGCAAGATCGCCGGATATTCCGGCACCGGATTGGGGTTGGATCTGGGGGTCAGGTATCTGCCGCGACACTGGCTTTCTCTGGGAGCGCGACTCGCCGATGCCACCTCTACATACCTGTCGTATTCCACCGGGGAGAAGGAATCGATTCTGCCCTCCCTCCGCTTGGGAGCAGCAGTCTCCAAGAGATACAAGTCTTTCCAATTTACGGGTGCACTGGATGGCCACCTCTTCTTGGAGGGGCGAGACTATGCCTCCCAGCTTTCCTGGGGGGAGCTTTCCGCGGACACCTACGCTGGTGCTGAAGTCGGCTTCAAAGATAGGATCTGGGGACGGCTTGGTTCCGAGCGGGGACACCTCACCGCCGGGGGAGGCATTAGATACAGAAATTTGCTTGTCGATTTCGCCTTTCTCAGCCACGAGCAATTGGATGACAGTTATCGCCTCTCCCTGAAACTCCGGCTTTAGGAGAAGAGTCTACCCTTCATAAAGATAAAGATCTCAAATTCGACTGGTTTCATGAAAGGATAATACGGTTATGCTCTCCACTAAGTTATTAGTTCCGACGATTCTGACACTCTCCCTTGCCGGTTTTCTCGTGTTGGGGGGGTGTTCCTGGGGACCGATGGTCAAAAAGGATGCGGAAAACATCGCCTACGTCAATGGATGGCCTATAAGTTACGCCAGCTTCGATTCCACCGCCAAGGCCAAGAGAGTCCAGTCCACTGGAAATGCCGAAAGGGATATAGAGAAAAAAAGGGAGGTTGTGGAGATTCTTATTGGCGAGGTCCTGATTGAGCAGGAGACAGAACGCACTGAGTCCGCCTTGGAAGGGGACCCCGAATTCTCAAAGGAGCTTGAGGAGAAACTCTCGACCAAGGCCTTGAGGTTGCTTTACGATGACGAGGTCGGCGCCAGGGCGGAGGTCACCGACGAGGACATCGAGAAATACTATAATGAGAACAAGGAGCTCTATAAGCTCCGGGAGACGATCGCAGCCAGCCACATCCTCATCAGACCCCAGATCGATTCGGTGGATGCCAAAGATCCTCGAAAGCTGAGAAACGCCGAGCAGAAAGCTAAGAAGAAGGCTTTGGCCATACTAAAAGAGCTTAAAGAGGGAGCAGATTTCGTCGAGCTTGCCAAAAGCCAGAGTCAGGATGAGGCCAGCAAGAATCGAGGTGGAAATCTGGGGATCTTCGGGAGGGGGCGGATGGTCCCGGAGTTCGAGGAGGTAGCCTTTGCCCTCCCGCTGGGGGAGCTCTCTGACCCGGTCAAGACCGAGTTCGGCTATCACATTATCAAAGTTACCCAACACAACCCCGAGAGATACAAGCCTTTGGACATCGAAGTAAGAAACCAGATAAGGAGGCAGGAACGGACTCGACGGGAACGGGAGGTGGGGCAGGCATACGTCGACAGCGTAAGAGATGCGGCCGAATATCTGTTCAACGAGGAGGTATTGGCCTCCAGCGACACCACCTTCTCGGATAGCCTCTGGGTGGTGGTAGTGGATGGTGTCGACACCAGCTATTACGGGAAGCTTCGCCAGGAGATGCCCAAGTATATAGAGGTCAAAAACTTAGAGGCGTTGACCTCGGAGGACAAAAAGGATCTGCTTAAGACCATCTCACTGACCAGGTTACTGGAGAAGGTTGCCGAAGAGAGAGGTTACTACCAGAGCCCGGAGGTCTTAAAGGAGGCGGAGACGATAAGAGAGGAGAAAGCGAAGAGCCTGGTGCGGGAGAACTTGACCGGTGAGGATTACGTTCCCACCGAGGAGGAGATCGAGAACTATTACAACGAACACCTAGACGAATACACCGTCCAAAGACCGCTGCACGTATATCACATCATCTTCACCGACTCGGCCTTTGCCACCGTAATCTTAGACTCCATAAGAGATGGCGCCGACTTCGTGGAGATGGCGAAGAGGTATTATCCCGGAGAGAAGGAGATTCGGGAGATCGCCTACGATCTGGATTTCATCTCCGAGAGAGAGCTGTCCCGAGAGTTCTTCGAAGCCGCCAACAAGTTAGAGGTCAAGGAGGTTGGAGGACCGGTCAGGACCGAATGGGGCTATCACATCATCAAGCTCATGGAACGAAAGATGGGCCGCAGCTTAGACCAGATGCGAACCGCCATTCGCCAGATTTTGAAGGGCGACAAAGACGAGGAAGCCAAGAAGAGTTACGTGGCGCGCTTGCGTGGCGCTGCCGAGGTGGAGATCAACGAGTGGCTCTTGAAGAGATACGTCTTGACCGGCGTCGCCCGTTCTGTGGCCACCGGCAAAACAAGATAGGTTTACAGCGGTGAATGGTCAGCGAGAGTAACTGATGAAAGCGGGTCAAAACCCCGATTTATTAGTTTTTTGACAGGCGACTATGCGTTGCCCGGCTTGACATTAGCAAACGACCCAGAATAATCCGTCACCAAATTGTCACCGTCCAGTTCCCGACCTGAGTTCGTTTATGCTATAGGAGGGCTTGACAGCCCAGTTCATGAATGCTATCTCCTGACAGCACATAACCGTTAATCACAGGAGGGCTATTATGGAAGGTGTCCAGACAATCCAAATCGTGATTGCCGCCGCCACCCTGCTGTTGTTCGCAGCCACACTGTTGGTGGTTTGGGCCGGGATTAAGCAATCCCGGGCAATCAAAGAAGGATTTAGATTCCAAGAAAGGCCTCTCAGGCGGCAGGTCTTCGACGCAATGCAGCGATTGATCGCTAAGATTTGTACAGAGGGCAAGGTGTCAGAAGAAGACCTGCTTCGCTACCTGCGTGAAACCAAAGAAGCGGGTCTCATCTTCGACAAGAGAAGAAG
>Ga0209986_10003587_pt1 | contig 13552 bp, 21 predicted proteins | sample BlataG_FD_183168 | JGI IMG/M metagenome (GOLD analysis project Ga0209986, IMG submission 183168) | Deep subsurface microbial communities from Black Sea to uncover new lineages of life (NeLLi) - Black_00105 metaG (SPAdes) (version 2) | ecosystem: Environmental > Aquatic > Marine > Oceanic >...
ACGCCTAGCTGTCCGACTACATTACGAATATTCTTAAAAACCCCGCCTAGCTTACTAAAAGCCTGGCTATAATTACCTACGTTTCTCTGAAACTGTCCTACGCTGGCGTCTATTGTCTTTAGTTTTCCGTCTAAAAGTTCTATTTCTTTTCTATAAGCTCTGGCTTCTTTTGTATTTGTTTTTCCTGAAGCTGCTAAATCTTTGTATTTATTTCGAACTTCGTTTAGTCGTTTAGATAGTTTTTTGTAGGCGCCATCTTCTTCTTTTATTGCCTTTACTTGCTTGTCTCTTATTGCTTTTTGCTGCTGGCCTAGTCTTATTTGCTTCTGCAATGTAGTTACTTCGGCCTGCTTTACTTTCTCTAGTTGCTGCAATAGCTTAGCTTCTTCTATTAAAACTTTTTGCTGTTCTTTTTCTGTAGCTAAGGATTCTTTTTCAAGCGCCTCTAATTCCTTAACCCCTTTCGCGGTCATTTTTATGTTAGCGGCTGCTTCTTTTTGATACTGAGCAGTCTTCTTTAATTCTTCGTTTAACTGCTTCATCGTAGCCAGCAATTCTTCAGCGCCTTTTTTTGCGTTGTCGAAAAGTCCGTCCTTTATTACATCGTCTTTATTTATAGCTTCAGCCATTTTTACGAATTTTGCTTATTAATAAATTCCAGATAATTGTAGTATTTTTTTACGCTGGTCTTTCTAGGGTCTACTTCTTTGCTCATAAATTTCTCTATACTAATTACTACGTGGTCGAATTTCTGCTTTTCCGTTTTATCGGTCAGGCTAGAAATATCGGCTGTAAGTAAATTTATTTCGTTTTTTATAAATCTGTCGCCGCTAATTATTAAGTGGGACCTAAATTTAATCCTAGCTTTCATTAAAAAGAAATACCTTTCGAAGTCTTTTGAAAACCCGAATTCGTTAAATACCTGCTGATTAAGGTCTAACCAAACTTCTATTAATTCTGTCTTAAAAATTGTAGGAATTTTACTGTAGTCTTCCTGAATAAATAAGTAATTTAAGTTACCCGTTTCGTGTATCTTTATCCAGTTGTAAATAGGTAAAGTTTCTGTAGAATTATAAATTAAAATGTCGCTTAACTTCTCTGAAGTAGTTCTGCTTAATTTGCTCTTTAACCTGCTCGAAACTTTCATTCGTTAACCCTATTATTTTCGGCCCCCATCTGTCGGTTAAATTTGTTCCGTCCGTAGTTATTGGGTCCGCCTCTATTATTATTCGTTTAGCTGTTATAGTTACACGCCAGGACCGCCAAAAGCGGCCCGTTGCGTGTAAATCTATTCTGTCTGGACCTAATTTAGGCCTTCCAATACTTGCATTTAATTCTAAAGTAAAGTCGGTATATTCGCCGCCTATTTCACTTAGTTTTTTACTTGTCGAATCTACATTCTGGCGCCCTAACTGTATTTCTGTATTTAGCTTAATAATAAGCTTTTTTACCTGTTCTGTGTTAGCGGCACTTAGCCAGAAAGTCGTTTCGTTTATGCTTTTAACTTTCTTAGCGTATTCTTCTAGCTTTGTTTTGCCAATCGCCAAAAGACTACAGCTTTTTTAATTCTTTTTGCACATAATCCCAGGCAGCATCTACAGACGCGCCCATAGTCGGAAGGTATTTCTTTTTAAAGTCGGCTTTTTTCATACCTTTAAAACCTGCTACATTCCCTACACTTACTGTTCCGTACTGTTTTCTATCTGCCATAATCTAAGGTATTGCAATAGTTAATACTTCATTCGCTTCAAACTTACCGCCAGAAACCAAAGTAACTGTAACAGCTGCGGCAGCTGGTAAAGGCGCTCCTGTGAAGTCAAAAACATAAGTTCCTGTAGGCGTTTCTGTAACAGTTAAAGGAACCTGAGGCACTCCCCCAGAAGTTACTACGAAGTCAGCGACAACTAAGCCAGTAATTTCTTTTTCTTTCAAAGCTGTTCCGTAGTCCATAGAAACAATTACCCCGAAAGCAGTAGTAGAAGGCGCCGTATCTGGGCTTTCTACTAGATTAGCGTCGATAACAGAACGTAAAGCAAAAATACTTACGTCCATTTCTGACGCTTTAATCATTTTTAAGCAAGCGTCGCGCTCCGTGTCGGCCCAATCAAAAGAAAGGTTAATTTTTGCCGCTGTAGAGTCTGTAGGCTCAATATAAATAGGGTCGTAAGTTTCCTTATCAATCATAACAGGGTATAGCTTAGTTTTATCTGGACTAAGACGTCCGATTAAGTTACCCGCTAAATCAATAGGAAAAGCCGAAATGTCATTACAACCAGCTAGCTCTAACTTTCCGTAAAAAGTGTAAGATTGCTTGTAAATACTTCCAAAAAAAGACTTAACCCCTTTTCTAATTTTAATACTTCTCCCAGACCCTAGCTCTTCTGTTAAAGACTCGGCTCTTTCGTTTGTAACATTCTCCAACTTTGGTACAAATTGCCACCTTTTAGAGGCGTCGGCATTTTGTAGGGCAGCTGTAAAATACGCGCTGTCCAGACTAGCTGTTAATAAATCTATGTAATTAGGCTGCCCTAACGAATCGTTAGTAGGCACTAAAAACAGATTGCTTGTAATTCCCGCTATGTTCTGACAGTTAGGAGTTCCTAAGTTACCTAAGCCGTTGTCTTCACAATCGCAAACTTTAATAGACATTTTTTTAAGTTTTTAAATTAATATTAATTTTTCAGACTCAAAGATACAAAAAAAAGCTTATTTAGAATGATTCTTAATAAGCTAACAATTTCCGCAAAAGCCTTCGCAGGTTAATTCCTTTTTAATTACTAAAGAAATATCTAATTCTACGCCGCTTAATTCATCGTTAAAAAGCTGCTTAATATTTCCGTTGTCCTGTACGAATTTCCCAAAATTAGGGTGGTTTATTGTGGTGTAGTCTTCAGGTCTTCCGAATCCGTTTTTATGGTCCACGTAGTCGAAAAAAGATTTAACCATATTATCCATAGGTTTTATAACTTCTTCGTAGTGGTCTTCTGTTATCCAGTTTTTAAAATCGTTAGAAGCTAGAAAGAAAAGCCTTAAATTAGAAGTTCTTTCGTTTGGGTTATTTGGGTCTGTGTGCCAAACTTGCCTAAAAACTTCGTGGCAATAAATCATAGGGAATTTTTCGGGTCCGAATTCTATTTCTGTTAATTCTGCGTTTGTAGCTCTTACTGTTCCGTGAAAATATTTAGGCCGTTCTAATTCCATTGTTTCAATAACGGGAAAATCTACTAAAGGGGTTAGAGGTTCGACTATAAAATAACTATTAGGAACTAATTCCTTAACTACAAAAAGGCCGTTTAAAATTATACATTGCTCCATTAGCCAGGACGTGTAGCAACTTGAAACTTTTGTATTATCGTCTGGAAGTATTTCTAAAGAAGTTATTATAACTTCGTTATTCATATTTTCGATAGCGTGCTCAACTATGTCGTGTATATCTACGTTTGGGGTCATTTTCCTAAATTACTTAATAAACCTTCTATATTAGCTATTCCTGAATTAATAGCTTTTAATTCTTTATTAATTTCTTTTTCGAATTCGTTTTGCTTTTCCTGTGTTTTGTCTATTCTTTTAGTTACCATATTTTCCAGCTTTTCTATTTCGGCTTTACGTTCTGCTTTCAATTCTTTTATACTTAGTTCCATAGCTTCGCGGGCTGCTCTTTTTGAGGCAGAAACGCCAGCTAACCTTTCTTCAAACTTGGATATTTTGTCGGCTGCATAATCTTTATGTATTGCGTTTTCTAGCTTCTGCTTTTCTATTTGGCCTTTTAGAACAAAATAATTGGCAGTAATACCTACAACCCCTGAAAGTATAGTTATTAGCAATTCTATAGGAATGGACGAGCTTTTAGCTATGGTTACATATTCTAAAAACATATCTATATTTTTTCAAGGTCCGAAGGACGTAATTTATACCAATTCTCTAAACCGTAAACAAAGCCAACGTATTCGTAACAGGTCATACGTTTGCCTGAATTTTTAGACTTTTTCCAACCAACCCAACGCCCTAAATGTCTAATAAATGCGAAATAATCGTACTTATTACCGACTTTTTCAGTCATTCTAGCGTAAGAATTCTTCTTTTCTTCTAGATTTACAGCGTAAATTTCGTCCCCTTTACGCTTCCAGTTCCTTAATAAAACAGGGAAAACGCCCCTATTATCGGCTTCATATACCCAAACTTGACCCCTATATCTGTAAAATATTGCAGCGTGGTTGCATTTAGAGCCATATCTAAGCCTAATTAATAGGCTTATCCAGCTTCTAAGGTTTGTAAATTTAAAATTAGTCCTAACTGTTACAGGGTATAATTTCCCGTCTTCTAGCGCTGTCGTTTCCATTATTTTATTATTCCTTTAAGTTTATCTACTATGTAATTTCTCAGCGTTAGCCCAATCATAAACGGAACTAAAGCCTGGGTCTGAGGCGTATCTGCAACCGTTACAGAAAGCCAAGTATTTGAAACGTCGTTTAAAATGTCTTCAAATAAGCTTCCCTGTCCTGTCTTATTATAAGACCCAAAGCCGCCGCTGTATTGTTCCATCAAAGAAATAAGTTTTTCGTTCGCGTCATTTTCTGAAGAAAAAGCCCCTGAAAAAATACCCCCTATAGCTACATTCCTAGACATAATATTAACAACATTTTCACGTCTTCTTTTACCCTCTGCGTTTTGCTTTTGGAAGGTGTCATATAGCTTATTAGTAATTTTTGTATTTACGCTATCTGTATTACCCTCTAAATCAATCCAGGACCTAGTTTTAATCTTACTTATTACTCGCCTAGCTGTAGGTTTTAAAGATATGTCGTTAGGGTCTGTGGTGTACGATTCAGACACACATACAATTAGCTCGCCCATATCGGCTGGACTTATGTAATTATTGTATAAATCCGTATGAATTACGAAGCCGTCGTCTGAATATTGATAAACCCCATTTAATTTTATTCCGCTTTTTAGTTCTGTTCTGTAATTGATGTCCCTAAAATCTTTATCGAAAAGAGTTTTATTTACAAGGTTGTATATTTTGTAATTTCGCCCTGTGTATTTCATTATATTTTCATTAGAATTAGGAATCACACTTACCCCATTCCAAGAAAGTAAATACAAAGGCTGCATAGGAATAAATAAATAATCAGTTTGCGCTTTGCTTTCGTCGTCAACTATTACAGGTTCGCTTTCCGACGTTCTAATAATCGTAGTATCTAAAGTATTGTAAACTATCCAAATCATAATTAACCTATTTTTTCAATTTCCCAAAATGATAATGCTGTATTTGAAGCAGAAATACCACCATCCCCCGCCTGCGTAGTTAAAATTCTAAATTCTCTAGGCGCTAACAATGTCATTTCAGGCGGGGCAAACATTGGGCATATTAAAGCCGCTTGTGGATTATTGTCCGACCTAATGTAAGAAAATGTAGCCGACTGCAATACAAATAAATTTGTAGGAAATTGACTTATAATAATTGCTACGCAATTCTTTCTAGTTGCTGAAGTCCAAGAATGATTTATTTTAAATGAAGTTCTGTATTTTCCAATAGGTAAAGTTACAGTTCCATCTAAACTTACGCTTGACCCAATAATATTATTAAATTGAACCGTACTAAAATCTGCAAAAGTTCCCAAAATTGAGTTAATATCTTGAACAGTTGTTAATTTTAATAAAATTCTTTCATTTGGTAATTTATTAATAATCGGGTTAGCTGGGTCTGAATTATCTACGTTTATACCCTCGCCTGAATTAACACTATTAACCGCCCCGCTGCCGCCCGAAGCCGTCTTAAAACCCAGGTTTTCACGCGCCCACAGTCTAAAATTAGCTTCAGTCCCGAAAGGCGTTCCTGTTTCGTCCTGAGCTTCAGCTAAGGGAATCGGTTTTACAAGCCTACTTGCTTCCTCATTTACGGCGTTAGTGTCGTAAATCCAGATAGCTTGTTTTTCTATTAAGTATTTACTATCGAAATAAGCGTCCCCTCTAGGCGTTTCTAAAAATATAGTAGGTCCTGAAGTGTCAGTAATTACTAATATATTTGCCGTTCCTAATATTTCAAATTTAAAAGCCATTTTTCTGTTAGTAAAATAATGTAATTAATCTTTTTTCTGTTCCGTCGAATTCTGGATAATCCACCTTATTAGCTAATATGAATTCCTGAATAGTTCGGTAACTTAACACGCCTTCGTTATAGTTCGGATTCATATAAGAAGCTGAATTTTTCGCTGGCTTACTATTCTCGTTTATGTTTGTTACGTTTCCAGTTATAGTATTTTTTGGATTCTGTTTTCTTGTGAATTCAAAAAAGATAAACTGCTTTAACATTTCGGGAATTCCTCGCGAAATTCTACGATAGTTAAAACAGTTATTTTTTTCTAAATAAATAGGGTCGTAAATATTCTTAAAGCGCTGGTCTGTAGGTTCGCCTATTACAGGCGCCGCTAAATCTGCTATAAATAATTCGTAAAGCTCAGGCCCCAATAAATCTATTAAATAGAATTTTTCGTAGTCAGTTATAAAACCTTCTAGCTTTGGGGTCGTGTATTTATTTTGGCTTATAGCAAAGCGGCCTACATAATCTTCAGGCTTTGTAATATTCATAACCTATTTTTTATCTTTTATCTCAATATTATCTTCGTGCTTCATTACTGTTTCTTCACAGTCTTCGCAACCTTCTTTGCAGCCGTCGCAGCCTTCTTCGCCTTTAGCTGCTGAAGCTATAATAGTTTCGCTTTTGCTTTTAGGTCTATTGCCTTGCTTTTTCTTATAAGATTTTAAAGCTTTTTCAGTTTCAGCCGCTGTAGCTTCGTTTGCTTTTTTGATTCTAGCCTTTTCTTCTAAAATCTTTTCCGCCCTTTCTAGGCTAGGAGTTACTTCTACATCGTCTTCTACTTTTACAGCGAATTTTCTCGCTATAAGTCTAGCGCCTCTACCTGAAGGCACTTCTTTAATAGACCCTTTTTTTATTCCCGCTATTTCTTCGGTAAATTTAATTTTCATAATTGAAAAATATTTATATTATAAAATAAAAGGGGGTCCGTAAACCCCCTTAAAGAATTAACTAGACAGTAATAGCAACTAAAGCCGCGTCAATGTCTGGAACGTGTAAAAATGCGTTTTCGTCCACTTTTCTAACCCAGAAATTAAGTCTTTCGTAACCTTTTACAGTAACTAATTCTCTTTCAAAGTTATCATTATTTTCGTAAGAAAATTCTACTACGTTGTTTTTACGTTGAACTACAGCGCCTTTCGTGGAATCCATTACATACATTTCATTAATAGGTACGATAGGATTCGCTATTACTGTAATACCTCCTATGTTAGCACCTGCAGCGCTAAGTAAATTAGGTAATAAGTAATTATTATTCGCGTCTTTATCGTGCTTTAATAATAAAGCATCCGCAGGATTCATTAAAACAGCGTTAGCCATAAACTTATTATTAGCCCCAGCGTCCGCAATTAGACCACCACAAACAGCGATAAGGTCGATAACTGTAGCCGCTTGGATAGTTGAGGAGTAAACCCCAGCCGCAAACGTAGAAGAAACGGCAGAAATAGAATTAGTTTCGTCGCCTGTATTCGTTCCTAGTAATAACTGCTCGTCCACTTTTAAAGCTACATCTACAGAAATTAAATTTCTAATTTCAGCCGAAACGAAATCGTAGTCCTCTAGCATATCTATACAAACGTCGACAAAATCACGTACTTTTTTCATTTGCAAAGTCCTAACCTGCCAAGTTATTTTAGAACCGTGAGTAGAAGGCGCACAAGCAGCGACGTTTTTAGCGTCTCTATTTAACGTTTCCTGGTCGTTATACTTCATATGCTCGCTATTCAAGTTGATAGTTCTAAAAAGTCCTTTAATAAAAGTCCTTCTAACTGCCAGCTGTCCTACGCCAGGCTGCATAGCTGCAAAGTCTGTACCTGTAGTAATATCAGAAGCGTTCTGCTCTGCTTTAATTTCAAGCCTTAAATTCTTTAATGCAGAGTCCTTTAAAGACTTCAACTGCTCAGAATTTTTAGCTAAAACGTCCATAATAGAACTGGCTTTGTCTTTCTTGGAAGTGTTTTTGTCTTCCATAAGCTTAGCAATAGCTAAACCCTGTTCTTTTAACGTGTCGTTAAGCGCTTTCGCCTGGTCGTTTTGAGTCTTTACGATTTGAGTTTTTAAAGCTTCTAAAGACTCAGTAGAGGCCTTAGCTTCGATAGCTGCTTTTAAAGCAGTTCTGTTTTCTTCATTGTATTCGTTATACAATTCTGCCATTTCTTCGGCTGACTTTTTATTAAAGTCTTCTTCTGTTAATCCTTTTTCTGTAAGGAATTCTAAAAATTTCTTCATTTTTTTGGTTTTAGAAATTGAGTAAATAATTGTTTTTTAGCTTCTTCTTCTTTCTTTAAAGTGTCTGTATTACCTGGCCCTTTTGCGTCAAGGGTAGACTTTTTAGACGGCTCTACTAAATCTAAGTCCGCTATTAGTTGCTTTAACTGTAAAGCTTCCATTTCAATAGAATTGCGCTCGGCCTTGTTTTTATTAGCTTTCGCTTCTTCCGTTATAAAATCTATTCTTTCGATAATATTAGTAATTACCTTCGTGTTTTCTTCTTCGCTTTTTCCTGTTAAATTTGGAGTTAGCCTGTTCGCTCCGAAACTTACTACTGAAATTTCGAATAATTCAACTTCTTTAACTACCCAGAAAAACCCGTATTCGTCAGCTTTTTCTGGATTCAATGCTCTAGGGTAAAATTCCTCCCAGGCTTTACGCTCGCTTTCTTCTTCGGAATCCCTTATAGCTAAGACTAAGTTTTTATACCTAAACCCTATAGAGTGGTTATCGTAAATATCCTGCTTATAATTCTCTAAATCGTCGTTCCCTTTCGTCGTTTCAGGTATAAAGCTTTCAAAATAAAGAACTTCTTTGCCTTCTATTGCGCGCTCTTCCAAAACAGTAAGCCTCCCTACTACGTTTTTAGTGTTTAAAACGTGGTCGCTTTGGTGTTTAATTTTTGCCGTAGCGCTCGATAGTGGCCCGCGGTCAGAAATAGACTTACTGCAGCAGCCGCTAACTAACATATCGTAGTCAGAATCTATATAAAAATAAGTATTTCCTACAGCTTTTACTATCCTGTTTTCATCGTCTACCTTTTGAGTAAAGCCACCTGAAGCGGTGTTAATCTTTACCCCGAAAAAGGTTTTTAATTTTTGCTGCTTTATTTTGTCTTTATTCTTCAACATTTTGAACTATTTTAATAGGACCTAAGCCCATTTCTTCGCGGGCCTCGTTTACTGTTAATATTCCATCTTTAACAAGTATAGACAGCCTTCTAGCTTCTAACTGCTTGTCTTTCTGTAGCGCAGGAACCGCGCTTAAATCTGGCTTTATTGCCGTATCGTCTTCTTCGATTAAAAACTTATTTAACTCCCTTAGAATCTTATTTAATACTGGAATTACTGCGTTAGTGTATAAATCTTTTACGGCGTCCGCTCTATTGCTATAGGTTTTATTTTGCGGGTCGTTAAATAATGAAGAATCTACGCCGAAAATATTACAGAAAACCCTAAGAAATTGTATTTTATTTTCTGTTATTTTTAAATCTGCTGGCGACATTCCAGTTTGAACGTATTTAACATCTATTGGCGTTACTGTAATTTTTCCCCAAACAGAACGGCCAGAAATTTGCTCCTGCATAGCGTCCTGAAGCTGCTTTCCTTGCGTTTCCGTTAGCATTACTTCACTATTAGAACTAAGAAAGCCAGACATTCCTTTATTTTTGAACAGCTGGCTAGTAGCTTCGTTTGAATGGTTCGACGCGTCTAAAGAAACTAAAGCGGCTTGCATTGGGCTAAGTCCGTAAAGACATTCTGCGCCAGTAGTCGAAGGGTCTACGTATTTAATGTGGATAATTTCTTCTGTCTTGTAGTGGTGTTGTAAAGAATCTGTATAAATATATTCTTTTACGGTCCAGTCTTCATTTACAACTATGTCAACCATAGAAGACCGAAGTACGCGCATTTCTGCAGGCGCCGAAAATCCTACTGGCTTTGTAACTTTAATAAATGCGTTACCAGTATTAAGTAGATTTACTATACAATTTTCTAAAAAATCCGCCGTAGTTTGATGTTCGCTAGGTTTGCTTATTAGGTCTAATAATTCGCTGTCCTCTATTTCTACGTCTTTGCCGTCTACTTGCTTGTAAACCTTAAGGGGTATAGTCTGGCAAACGTCTGAAACTTTTTTTATTATCGAATAAACGTCTGGATTAGCTAAGTAGCCGCAGTTAATTATTTGGTCTATTTCTTCGCGTTTAAATGAAAACCCAGTACCCCAGCTAATAAACTGCGTACTATGCTTATTTGCTGTTCCTCGTCCTAAAAACATAGAAAAAAACCCCATTTATAAAAAATTTTATACGAACAAAGATAAATAAAATATCTTACTTATTTAGAATGATTCTAAATAAGTAGTTTTAAGGCAAAAAAAAACTACCCTATTAGAGTAGTTTTTTTTTATTAATCCCATTTAATTCTTCTTTAGCATAATCTATAGAAGCTTTAATTTTTAGGCCCTGCTTTACGTTTTGCTTACGTTCTCTATTTCTTTTTGACATTCTTAGCCGCTTTTGTTTTCGCTGCCTTAGCTCTAGCCTTGGCTTTTTCTTCGCACTCTGGACAGCCTGTTTTTTTGTCTTTACATTCTGGACAGTCTGCCTTTCCGTTTTCGCCGTACAGCATTTTTCCTTTTTCTGGTCCTGGGTCTATCGGCCGCCTTGTTTCTAAAACAGAAGACGCCTGAAGCTTAGCTACATATTGGCTTAATTCTTCTTCGGTCGCCCGTTGAACTACGCCGCTTTTAATTAACTTATAAATTTCTCGCGGGTCCGCTTTAATTACTTTTCCGACTGTATGGCCTGGGACCTTTTTTACAAATCGGACTATTTTTAATTCTTTGTTTTGCATTTGTATAATTTTAAATCTTTAATATTAATCGTAAAAGCAACATAGCGCATAGTAAATAAGTTTCCTGCGTCATAGTAGCAGCCATAAGAAAATAAAACGCCTTTTTTACTTAGTTTTTTATCTATTTTAAATTCCTTTTTACCGTACCTAGTAGTAACTAAAGACCCTGCAGGAATAGTAAATTTAACGCCTTTTATGGTTACTGTTTTGTCTGCTTTTAATACTAATTTTAATTCTTTGTTTTGCATCGTGTAAATATATTAAAAAAATTTCTCTTCTTCTTCGGCTTGTTTTTAGAGCTGTCTAGAATTTCGCTTATTAAATCTCGCTTAATATCGTATAATTTACTTTCGTAATACCAATAAATTACGAATTGATTTTCTGAAAAACTATCCTTTTCTTCTTCGTTTAAGTCCCTTAGCTGCCTTGTCGGTAGCGTGGATTTGTGTAATAAATCTGCGTAACTATACGAGAAGCCTTTTTTGTCCTTATAAAACAAATGAAAACCAGTAACATCTTCTGCGTTTTCTACATCTTCAGCTATTTTCTGTCCTAAAATTCTCTGGGCCTTTCTGGTTATAATTACTTCTATGTCTTTTAATTCGTGGTCCATAACTTTATTTTTTACCAGTCCCGTTACATTTAATACATTTTTCAGGAACTACATCGCGCCCTATAAAGAAACTACCCACACCGCCGCAATTTCCGCAATTTTCTAAAGGCAATTTATTCCAGTAAAATTCTATTTCCTGAGAACTATCTAAAAGCTTTTCGAATATAGCGTAGCCGCCTTCTAACCCCTCGTAGACTGCATAGATAGCCTTACCGTCTAAGTAGTAAGTTTTACCCATAACGGACCCTATTTCGTTTGCTAAATTATAGTTCAGCTGCTCTTTTACCAGTTCGTCTATACGCTTTCTTAGCGCCCTGTATTCTTCTGTTTTATTCATTTGGTTTAAGATTAGCCCCGAAGGGAAATTAATACTATTTAATTATCTTAAAATAAATCTTTAATCGGTCTATTTCAGTAACTTCTACCGAAAGGAATTCTACTTTAATCGTGTCGTTTACTATTCTTAAAGTTGTCGGCGTGTACCTTTTAGATATAACTATTACAGAACTTTGTGAAATATTTACAGACTCTAAAGTTATACCCAACTTATCCGCTGCTTTTGTTATTCTTTCTTCTTTGATTTTCATAAGTTTATCGTTTTTGTGTATTCAAATATACTAATAAATGTAATACAAAACACAATACATACTTATTTATAATGATTCTTAATAAGGTGGCTTAGAAATTGTCCTTCGTTCGAATGATTTTTCTATATTTTTTACTGACTGAAGCGCTTCTAAATAATCTGCCCTTAACTGACTTAAGTTCTTGTACGCTAAATTTAACGGGTCCTGGTCTGTAGTTTCGTACTGCTGAAGCTCTTGTAAAAGGCCTCTATTGAATTCGTAAACCTTTCGGCGCGTATTCTTATCTTCACTTAATAAAGATTCGTTAGAAAGCTTTAGCGCTTCAGTAAGTCTTTCGATTCGTTTTTTTAAATAATGTTCTTTCATTGGTTTATCTGTTTAGATTTTAAATATTCAATTGCCTTTGTTAAGTCCTTTAATTTATCATTTCTTTCTTTTCTTGCTTCTGGGTATTTTTCTAAATCCCAGTTTGAAAGGCACTTTTCTATTAATTCATATTCTTTCTCAAGTATTTTAATTGCGTAATTCATATCTATTATTTAGTTAGTTTTTCCTGCATCCATTTAGCTAAATCTTTAGCTACACCAATATAGTAGTCGTGCACTTGTTCTTCTGCATTAATACTTACATAAGGGTTAATTATTCCTTTGCCCTTCTTTTTTACACATAACAATCTTTTACCTTTTAAAAAATTATCTATCTCTTCAATCAATTCCTTTTCCATAGTTCTTATTTTTGTTTAATGTGTTTTATACGGTTGTTAGGTGTAATACTCGCTAAGGTCAATGCTATTTTTGACTTCATTACCAAAAACATCAAAACCTTCTTTTTGCTCTCTTGCAAATAATTCTAACCTTGGTAAATCTCCAAACTTTTCAATTATCAACTTTCTGAATAAATTGGGTTTTTCGCTATGCTTACCCCTTTTATGCTCAACGTGGCAAGGAAATGCTTTACCGCTTCCAATATTTGGGAATTTCCCTTTGTAGCAGAACAACATAAATTCTGTGGTTCTGTGCATACCTCTCATAGTTATGCCATTGTCTTTTTTCCAAGTTATAGCACAATGATATTTATACCCCCATTCTTTTATCAACTCTAATCCTTTTGGTAAAAAAGTGTTTGTACTCCATAAAAATAAAACAGAATCTTTAGAACCCATATTCTTAACAGGCATCTTTTTAATATCTTCAAATTTCATTAGTTCATAGTTTTCCCACTTCATTTTTTTTCTATTTTCTCTTGGGTAATATGATATTTTCCAAGGTGGGTCTGCATATATTATGTCATACTTTTTAGGCTTTTCTACGTTTATTAAAAGTTTATCTTCAGTCCATACACCTGTAAGCTCAGGATGAAATTCCCAAAACATTCCGCTATGCAGTAGTTTGTCGTAACTTTCTCTTGTTTT
>Ga0209986_10003589_pt1 | contig 13547 bp, 12 predicted proteins | sample BlataG_FD_183168 | JGI IMG/M metagenome (GOLD analysis project Ga0209986, IMG submission 183168) | Deep subsurface microbial communities from Black Sea to uncover new lineages of life (NeLLi) - Black_00105 metaG (SPAdes) (version 2) | ecosystem: Environmental > Aquatic > Marine > Oceanic >...
GGCCGACCCCGGCACGGGACCTGATCATCTCTCCGGTGAATACCTTGACACCATTAGTTAGATCAACGCTCGTGGGTGCGAACATCCCAGCATATGAACCAGGTCTACCACGCATCTCTGCTACCCACCTGGCTACCTCTTTGCGTTCTGATTCCGCCAAAACCCGGTCATGGAACAAGGCATCGTTGACAGCATCAAGGGTTTCGGCCAGACTCTCGGTATTTATGGTTATCATAGATCCACTCCTCTTAGGCAATAGTAGCGGCTGAAAGGCCTGTCGCTTGATTCGGGCAAATCATACCACGTGCTGGGTCGAGATAACTAGCAAATGACACGCCCTATCGGTCCATCGCAAGTTACAATTCAGGCAAACATGCGACCGGTTAACAGAACGAGCTTCTGTGTCCTACACTATCTGGACAACAGCGCGAAACATTAACCAGGTGCTCCGGTACAGTCTATACGGGCTAGGAGCCAGAAAGCGCGAGACCCAACGTTTCTGTCCGGCTACACTGTCATGTGCCGAACCGGCGGATCAGTTCTCCCACGAAACGGATGCCCTCGAAGTAGTCTTTCAGGCGGATGTTCTCATTAGGAGCGTGTGCACTACTTCCGGCGTAGCCGATGCCAGTCGAGAAAGCCGGCGTGCCTAACGCTTGCGTGAGAGGGTACATCGGGCCGCTGCCAGCCATGAGTGGATAGACCACCGGATCCTGGCCGTAAACGGTGTGAACGGCGGCGATAGCTGCCTTCACAATGGGGGCGTCAAACGGCGTCTTGGCCGAGTGTCCCCCATGGGTAGGCACTACTTCGATATCTGCAAAACCGCGCCTGTCGAGGTGCTGACGCAGCAACCTGACTACCAGGTCCGGCTCGAGATTCGGTACAAGTCGGAAGTCTAGCTTGACCATAGCTGTGCTGGGCAGCACGGTCTTCGCTCCTTCCTCGATGTATCCAGCCTTGAAACCACAGATAGTGCAGGTAGGTTCAAAAAGGTGCTTCTTGAGAGCTTCGACTCCGGTCAAGCCCCGTATGAAATGCGGGATGCCGAATCTTGCCCTCATCTTCTCCTCCTCAAAGGGGATAGCAGCCAGCATTCCCATCTCGGCTGCGGTAGGCTCGGCCACATGATCCATGAGGCCGTCTACCAGAATGTTGTCATTCTCATCCTTAAGCGTGGACAGAGCCCAGACAAGGCGCCATGCCGGATTGGGAACTATTGTAGCCAGCGCTGAATGAAGGTCGCTCTTAGCCCCGTGGGCCTTCAGTTCGAGGTACATGATTCCTTTGAGACCTAGCGAGATGGTCGGGCGCTCGCTCTCGTCTTTCTGTCCCGCTTCCCACAGGCAGCCATCGGCGGTCAGGAGCGCGGCGTGTTCCGCGGCAAAGGATGCCAGATGAGGACTACCCACCTCTTCCTCTCCCTCTATGACCCACTTCACCTTGAGCGGCAGCTCCCCGAGTGTGGCCCGATAGGCCTCGACGGCCTGCACGCGTGCCAGTAGGTTTCCCTTATTGTCAGCTACGCCTCGGGCGTAGATCTTGCCCTCTCGAACCTGAGGATCGAAGGGTTCGAATTCCCACAGGTCAAGTGGATCCGGCGGTTGCACATCATAGTGATCGTAGATCAGTAATGTACGTTGCCCATCGCCCAATTCGCCATAGACCACTGGAGGGCCGTCGTCCACCGGGATCAGGCGGACCTCAGCGCCTAGCTTGTCCAGCCTGGCCCGAACCAGCTCCGCCATCTCCTCCAATCCGATGCCCTGGGCGGCTATACTCGGTTGACGGCAGAACTCCTTGAGTTCCTCTATGAACCGCTCTGCATTGGCCTCAACGTAGGTATTGAACTTCTCCACGGCTTCCTCCTGAGCAAGTCTGTATAGCAGTCAGTACATAGCCTAAACCAGTGGATGGCCCATGTCAATAGGTCAGGAGTATGCGAACTCCTGTCCGGCCTCGGAACAGCGGGGCGATACCTGAATCAACGATGCGCCCGAATGTTGGACTCAGCGGGCGGGGGAAAATCTGATACTGCCCTTGACCACCACCCTATCAAGTAGCCATCTTTTCGGAGTGGATCGTATAAACTACACCTCCCACACCTCCATCTTCAAGGCCTGGGTCAAGACATCGCACATTGCGCCACACTATTTCCGGCAATTCCTCCTTCCCGGATTCTGCCCATTCCATGGTTGTCTCCCATAGCGCATTGATTTCGAGCAGGACGGGGAGCAAAGCCTTTGGGCACATATTTCCTGTTGACTTCTGAGGATTGAGAAACGGGTCGAAAACCAACCTGTTGCCGACCTCAATCCCGGCGAAACAGGCTTGCGATTTCACCACTTCGGCAACTATTTGGAACCCTAGCGTCTTCGGAATATTCCTGTAGAGTTTCTCTAATCCAGGGTGAAGTCCTGCCATCGCTTCATCATCAAGGCCGGTACTCAATCTGAATAAATCTGCCGCTGCTCCTGTCAGCATTATGCCCTCCTCTTCATTAGTAAACTAACGAGAATTCGCTTTTTGTCACTCTACCCGAACACGGGCTTCGCAAGTGGTGGTCGTGCCAAGATTGTCCACCTCTGTTCGCTTCAGTTATATTTCCTCTCCCAAGCATCACCCCCTTTCTTCTGCAGCTTTCACCTGTAACTAAGAACCGCGCCGTCAACCGCCATCGATCAACGATTCCGGTACCCTTGTTTCAACGCCCCCCCCATATTCTTCCTTGAGTCGTTGGCTTGCATGATTTCTCCGGCTCTACAGATACTGCTCAGATTGAATATAGTTCTGTCTTGAAACTTTGTCAATTCATAAAAATCGGGGGCGATTACTTAGGATAATCTGGGTGTGGACTGGTAATAAGAGGGTAACGAAACGCTAGATAGTGCAATCCGTCCAAACTGTTTGAAGTGCTAAGCAATGCTATCCGAAATAGGCTTGACGGCGACGATGATCTCTGCCGGCAATCGGAATATTCTGAGCTTCTCACTCATTTCTATCTGATATCCTGCCTCAATCAGGGCTTGCTCCGCATAGATCGGTCTTGACCCAAGGTATTTTGGCCATCTGCTGTGTATCCATTCATAGAACCTTACGAATACTGAGTTCCCGTTCTCCTTTGACATGCTAGCAACTCCCAGCCGTCCTCCCGGCTTCAGCACCTTTCTTATCTGCTCAAGCACCTTCGGAATCTCAGGCGTGTCAATTACCTCAAGGGCAAAGCTCATGAAAACGGCATCGAAAGTGTTGTCATCGAAAGGCAGGCACGCCGCATCCGCAAAGATCAGTTCAACTATCTTCGCCATGCCCGCTTTCTCCAGTCTTTTCTTCGTCATCTCCATCATGCCGGAGGAAATATCGATGCCGTAAACCTTTCCCGTTTGTCCGACGCATTCGGTAATCAGCTTGAGGCAGTACCCCGTGCCAAAGCCAATTTCCAGTATGGTTTGCCCTTCTACAATTGACAGGCGTCGCAGTGCCATCTCAGCGTACTTCCGCCCGAGAGCCCCCATCGTGTAGTCGTAATACCTGCTCAGCTTATCGTAGGTTTGCCTAGCTTCGTCTTTGGTTCTAGGGACGGGTAGTATGCTCGATGCCCGTGACTGGTTTTCTCTGTTCAAGTCCTCGTACCCAAGCCTATCATATCCCAGAGCGGGCACAAAGAGCATGTAGGCTCCGCACAGAGTGCAGCGAGTCTGAACAACATGAATTCTGGCCGGACGGGGCCAGGCTGAACAATCCCGAGAGATGTTACGCATCCCGTCCTGCCCTCTGGCAGCGTGGATGCGAGGGAATTTAGGAGCAGGATAGCTGGACATCAGGATTCCTGGACAATCACCCAGTGTCTTAGCCATTGCAGAATTCTCCTGTGATTCGCCGGGACTGCACCGCACCGGTATCGGGTCGGCTGGATCAGACGGTGGTCTGGGGCCATGCGGAAGGATCGCTGATGACGAATACTGACCGTCAGACGTCGGGATTCTACCGTGATTCTGAATCCCACAAGAGATATCTGTCAACAGGCAATCCGGGAACACAGTCTGCCGGTCGTCAACTGCCCCTACAGACGTAGCCTAATCTCATCCGGAGTCACGTGCTCCACTACGATATTGACTCCCTCTATCCTTATCTCGCTTCGGTTTGCGGGGAAGAACAGGTGACAGGCATATCCGCGATAAACGAACTCCCACCTGAGCCGCACGATACAGAAGACGTGCTCGGATGGCATGCCGGCGTACATGATGCGGTCTTTCCACAATCCCAGTCTGTGCGTATCGCCAACTGATAACACAACAAACCTGTCCATGATTTCTCCTTTCCAACTGTCAGATGCTGTATGAGTCACTTACAGGCACTTGCAGTCTTGGCACTTGTACCATTATACCATTTGGCGAATGTGTGGCAAGCCGTCCAAACGAGGTAGTGCTGTGTCAGGTTTCTGACCCTTGACGATGCCTTACAGCCGGTCACAGCTATTCAACTGGAGTGTACGTTGCTAGGCCCCGCGTCAAATCGACACCGCTCCGCAAGAGAGGGCTGGCCGTTCACATCTTGGCCTGGGAGTATTCTCCAGAACCTCTGATGCTAGTTCCGTCCGGCCACAAACAGGCAGCTAAGTGAACCAGAGAATCTGTGCACCTTCCTCAACGCGCTCACTGGCTGCCCGGACCATAGCGGCTCCATGACCATGTGGTCATACGTGTCGTCGCCGGCAGCAGCACTATGAGGTCAGATCGTGCCCGACACACGCCTGCCACCACTACTATCACCACGCCAGGCAACGGCGGCCATATCCCATGGGATACCGGCTTCTCACACGTGGCAGTGATCGCCACCAACCCTATTCCATCCCTCCTCCACGGAAGTCAGGAATGCTGGGTAACGTTAGGATGAAGAGTGCAACGCCTTTCGCCACTGTGAGGTCAGTGCTATAATGGGCAAAGCACAAACGCGATTTGCACAATGATTGAAGGAGGATGATCCAATGGATGAAGCAAAAGTGGTCATAAACCTCAAGGAAGGTATCATCGAACTGGAGGGCCCTGTTGACTTCGTACGGCATTGCCTTGACATGTACGAGCCTACTATCAAGGCACTGCAGGGCTTACCGCAGGATGCCGCAGTGAGAGCGGAGAAGGCCCAGTCTTTGCCCCGCAAGAGGAAAGCAGTGGCGGTCATCAAACCACGCAGGGGAAAACGAGCTTCTGGCATAGGAGCGATTCGGAGCGATCTGGAGGCGGGCTTCTTTAACGAACCGCGCTCTACCGAGGAGATCAAACGAAGATTAAGCGACGCGGGTCTCACCTTCACAGACAGTGGCGTCAGGGCGAACCTGAGAAGACTAACGCTGGATGGGTTACTGGACACCACACGGAAGGGCAGGTCGGTACGCTATCAGCGACGTGCCCGGTCCTGACTCGCAGGACATCCTCTACGCTACTTCCCAGTTGGGCTGGAGTAACTCCCTCACTTAGTGTATGAACTCAATCCTATGCTCTGAGTGAGGCCGGTTTTCGACATACTCTTACGCATTTTGGAGGCCCCGTTTTCTTGCGGCAGTGTCTTTATACCACCCTGGTCCTTTCCCCCCGAGACTCACTGATTGCTGTGTGTTCTCCGACAGAATTAGGCGATTTTAGGCGGCGGCCCCGGACCAGGCGCTCCGGCGTTTTCCGCTTCTGCCCGGCCGATGGTTTCAGGCGACCTTGATGACTTCGGGCTGCTTCTGTCTGTCAGAACCTGGACATCCGAGCCACGACGACAACACCACTAATCTGCGAACTGCACCTTCCGATGGAATGTGCGGCAGGCTGTATCGTCAGTGCAGGACGAGGGGCTAGACAATCTCGCCTCCTGCTGGCATAATCATCGACACGCAGAAGCACTTAGACAGGAGGTCATATGGAAAAGAAGCTCCAGAGTTTGAAACGCTTCAACCTCATTATGGGGGGATTTCACCTCGTCCAGGGCGTGGTTATGGCGTTTCTGGCTACGAGTGTCATCCAGACGATAGCCGAGTTCCAGCCGACCATAACGCAGTTCTACTTAAGATTCAATCCCGCCACGAGCTCTCTTGAGGTCGCCTCTAGGGAGTTATTCGACCTGCCCTTTGGCTTTCTGGTCGCCTCATTTCTGCTGATCTCAGCGATTGCTCACGGAGTCATCGTCCTGATGATTCCAAGGTACTTCGCCGATCTGAAGCAAGGCATCAACAAGTTCCGCTGGTTTGAATACGCCCTGAGTTCCTCCGTGATGATCGTGCTGATTGCCACCCTGTTCGGGATCTATGACATTGCTTCACTGGTACTGATCTTCATTGTCAATGCATCCATGAATCTGTTCGGCCTCACCATGGAGCAACTCAATTCCGGCAGGGAGAAGACCGGGGTCAACTGGGGACCCTTTGTCTGGGGATCCATAGCCGGGATAGCGCCATGGATCGCCATATTCATCTACATGTTCGGTACGGGCAACTTCGGCATGGTACCCTGGTTTGTGTGGGCGATTGTAGGCACGTATTTCGTAGCCTTCAACGCGTTCCCGATCAACATGATCCTGCAGTATAAGCGTGTTGGCAAGTGGAAGGATTACCTGTACGGAGAAAGGGCCTACATCGTACTGAGTCTTGTGGCCAAGTCCATCCTGGCCTGGCTGGTGCTCTTCGGCGCAATGCAGCCTTAGGAGGATAGAGAGAACAAAGCACCGCCAAGGATTGCAGGGATAAGGTACCGATTAACCCTGCTTCCACTCAGGCAGCAGATTCTGGGAGTAGTCAGCTAGGCCTGGGTTTGCAGCATGCCGTTCCCCCGGCGAAGGTCGTTCGTCCTTGATGTGACGCCGCGCTCCGTGTATGTAGCTGTCACCGCACCGAGTGGGTGCCAGGCGTTTACTCCACCTGACTGAACATTGTGACGAATTGTGTATCAGGTCACAATTCGTCAGAAAGTGAAGTGTCGTTCCTTCGTAGTTATTGTGATGAAGCGATTCAAGTGTATAGTTTTACGAATTCAGCCTTAAAGTCAGTATGTTGCATCCCTAGCAAAACCAGGATAGAAGCTCGTACGAGAGCTCTCGCGGCTGTGCGTGCTGCCTGCGCATCCGCCTCACCAAGTTGTGACAGCTTCCCCTCATGAAAGCCATTATTCCGCAACTTATAAAAATCACCAAGCCTTGGAATCGCGCTAAAATGTTGATCTGTCAGCAGTGACCTCACTTTTTGAAATTTATTTCCAGGCTTGCCTAGAAAATTTCCCTGTGACTCAAGGCATACCCAGTTCAAAGCTGCCTCAACTAACGGTCTTCCAATCTCGAATTCTATCAGAGCACTAAAGAACCACTGAATTGCCAAAATAAGCTGCGTTTTTTCAACCGTTGGAATGATACTTATTGCTTTCTGGAAGTGTTCTATCGCTCTTTCTGGCGGTGCAGCAAGTTCGCCAAATCCCTCGCTATCTATCATCAAAGCTAGAGATGAAGACCATTCTCCTCCTGTCTGTCTCCTTTCTTTCCAGAGATATTGGCAATATCTCCCAAAATAGATAGAAGTAAATACAAGCAAATCATCGATGACAGTCTTTTCGCTAGATGATTCAAAAGCAGAATCGTTAGGAGGGTTGCCATGATATTCGACTACTATAGCTGCGTTTTTGAGGCAATAATTAACATCGGAAATCTGTGCCCCAGAGATACGTTGGATTACGGAATCGAAACCATAGGAAGACTCGTAAGAGAACTTATTTGGGTCGAGAACATGCCACTTCCTCTTATTTAAAAATGGTGCGGCAAACTGCGTCCACCACGCTGTATGTGGCCTATTAATTATGTATCTGATTAATGATTCATGTTCATCGGCAATCTGTCTCGTCATATGATCTCTGCAGTTAGGTCAGTCACTGCCCCAATTACATTTCTTGTCAGTTTATCATGATGCAATCGGCACAACAACCATATGTTTGGCAAAAAGGTAACAGAAAGCCATTGCGTTACCTGAAAGAATTGATGTTTAGGAGTGATTATCTATTCAGTCTCCAGACCTGTACGTTCAGATTAGCGGCAATACTAACCCAGATTATGTATGGGATGAGAAGCCAGCCGGCTAAGGGGGATACGCCAAAGAATGTAATGATGTTGATTAGTATGGCTATCCAAAGTAGCAGAATCATCACCATTCCACCAAAAAGGGACTTAAGCCCAAAAAAGATTACCGACCACAGGATGTTCAGAACCAGTTGAGTCCAAAATACTACAAAAGCTATTGTTACCCCTTCTTGCCCCAATCCTTCCCGCCAGACTAAGAAAACGGCTATACCCATCAAAAGGTAAAGAGTGATCCAGATAGGTCCGAAGACCGAATTAGGTGGAGTAAAGGTTGGTTTCTTGAGTCCCGCATACCAAGTGGGAATTGCAGGGGTGGTGAAAATGGCACCAATGCCACCCGCGCCTTCGCAGGCGACTATACTTATGATCAGCTTAATTATGTTCATCCCACTCATGTCTTCAAACCCTCTTGAGAGCCAGTTCAACAAAGGCAGCGCCCAACCACTATCAAGCATAGTTAGTTCACACGGGGTTTGTCAAGCATTCCATCTTCTTGTATAGCCCACTGCACTTCTCTTCTCTTCGCGGAGGGATCTGCTCTTCTAATCGCTACGTGCAGTGCGTGTACAGAGAATGTTGGCTGCAAATCGGAGTCGTGCTATTCTGTCTGCTCATTTCTCCCTTGCTCTCTATCGATTGTTCTTTCCCTGCGCACGTGCATTGCTCTTTTTCCTCAAAAAGAGCATAAAGAGCAGAGAGCGTAGTGGGGAAGAGCAGTAAATACGAAGCGAAGAGCGAGAAAGAGCAAGGGCGTGCAAGGGAAGAGATCAGAAAAAGCGTGGCAGAGAGCATGGCAAAGAGCGTGGCGAAAGAGCGGGGACGTGCAAGGGATGAAGAAGCGCAGAGGAATGAGGACTGCGGATATCCCTGACCAACAGCATCGACCTGCACATCCCTGACCTTTGTTGTCTCGGAGAAATCCTCTGCTATAATTCATGATACTGGCACCCAGCCCAGCTATAAGTTGAGGTGCAGTTTCCACGGGCTAAGTGATGAATAGAAGAATGACCTCAGCAGTTCAAGACTGCCAGCGACGGCTATACTCAGATCATGACCCAACTTCCCCTGCCAGAAAGATACTCGTGTATTCATGGCAATCCTGTTCAGGCTTTCGTGCCTCTGGACATTGACCAGACTATTGTTGGAAATGAAGCATGGATGATCAGACCAGTGAGTTGTTGAGACTAACTCTAAAAGAACGGGATGCTGGGACGACGGTGCTGGGGCGAGCCTTCGCAGAATACGAGTTACTTCGGTACTATTTCCACGACAAGACGGAGCGGCTTGCGGTAGCCGATACGTTCGGTTTCATCGCGCTTTCTGTCTGTCTGAAATACGGCGAGGTCTACGCGTCTTCAGAGAAACTGGAGGGCGTGGCAGCTTGGCTGCCACCGGGGAAGGCACCTTTTGGAGGCTGGCGAATTATACGCTCGGTACCGCTCTCAATTCTTTTCAGGTTCGGACGCCAGGGGGCAAGCCGAATGCGGGCTTACGGTAGATATGTAAATAACCTGCACCGCAAGCTGGTTCCGTACCCGCACTGGTACCTGCAAATCATCGGAGTGGACCCGGCATATCAGGGACAGGGATTTTCCAGCCGGTTGGTGAGGCCGATACTGGAACGTATCGACCGGGAGCAGATGCCCTGCTTCTTAGAGACGAATACCGGGAAGAACGTGGCTATCTACCGGCGGTTCGGATTTGAGGTTGTTTCAGAGGATAAGATGCTGGGAACGGAAGTGACGAGCTTTGCCATGTTGAGAAAAGCGCAAACCACGTGAGGTTTCCAAGTAGACAGACATAGTGAATTCCTCGCGGCAGTTAGCAGACTGATCTCTGCCAATGCACATTCTCCTCGTTTGCTCTCCGTCCTGCTGCCTGAGTTCTTCGCAGATCTTCTTCATAGCTCCCGGGTGAGCTATCGCCATATCGGGTAGAAGGGCAGCAGCCTCACTTACGCCTTCAACGAGCCTGTTGGCGGCTTCTTCAACAACTGCCGGTGGTACAGAGGCCGACTGGATGAGAATCGACAAATCAACAGCAGTACCCCGTAGCCATCCATTTCGCGGCCAACGTGTGTATGATTCCGGGGTCTGTCCCGTGTAAAGAGCCATCTCAAAATCAGAAGCATTGATGATCTCATTCCGCAGCGGCTGCCCCGAAAAACCGCGCAACCGTGACGGCAGCCTCACTGCCAGAGAGGATAGTATCCGCCGACCCGAAATCGATAGATGCTCTCCCAACCGTTGTCTGGCATCCGATTCGACCGAAATCGCCGGTACGATTTCCGTTTCCACGATAACCGGGGAAACATTCGGCTCGGTGATGAGGATGTCCGGTCTCTTGCCGCTGCCCTTCAGTACATCGACATTCTCTGACCGTACAACGCCTTTGAAGCGCCATAAGCTCCGAGTTTCCATCAGAACTCCGGCCAGGGCATCGTTTATGGTGTGTTCCGTTGTTGCCATTTTCAAAATTCCTGCTCAGCCATAGTGAGTAAAGACCGTTTGATGTTGTCCTATTCTACAACCCTCCTTGGATTGGCAGCAACATTCTCTGTGGGGCAAGAGCGGTTCGTAGTGGGAAGTCACCGGCTCTCAGGCGACACCCAACATTCCGTCAGATTGTTGAACAGGAGATTCAATGACCGGGATAAGCAGACTACGTACCTTTTCCCCCATGGTGTAGCTGTGCTTGGAGTTCATGGTATTTGTCGATATATTCGTGGATCGCTATCACCACGGCGGCATGGCTCCAGGTCAGCGGTGAGACACTGAGCGGAGCATGATTATGTGGATGAACCTGCTCAGCAAGAACACCACTATGGAGAGCGCAGTGCTGAGCCCAGGTGAAGATTTGGAGGGCTGGCTTTAAATCGTCTATCGATTGAGCCCTGGCAATATGGTATTGTGCTACCCACATAGTGCAGATAAACCAGGGGTTACCGGGGACATTGGTGATGTCCTGACTGATTTGCTGATAACAGTCATTCTCATAGCGGGCGACACCTCCCACCTCAGTCTTGCACCAAAGCCTGTCTGTAAGTGCCGCCATCGTGCTCTCAATCAGGGGATCAGTAGCCTGGAGCATGCCGAACAGAAAAGGACCGCAAATACTGCTATCCATAGTGTAGTCCGGCTCCACCACACCATCAGCGTCAACCGTGATTGAGCGCAGGAAGCGTCCCAACTTCTTGTCAAAAAGATACTCAATAGCGGCCTCTTTTATCTCAGCAGCAGCCTGGCGGTATTGTTTTGTAAGTGCTACCTCACCAAACGTTTCCGTGAAGTTGGCCGCAGCTTGTAAGCCTGCCCAGACCGCAGCAACCGTAAAAGAGTGGATACCACGGCGTTCCTCCCAAAGGTCATATGAAGGTGCCGGAAGGTTCGTATGAGGCTCTCTATAGCTAACCATAAAGTCGGCAGCGTTCTTAATCAGCGTTCGATAAAGGGAACGGATGTGCTCTACATTGTGGAACTTATGGTAGTGGTGCCAGAGGCTGTATATTACTAAAGCAGTCTCATCCTCTTCAATTGGCAGTTGCAGCTTGCCCTCCTCGTCTGCCCAGGGCATCCAGTTGCCTGCCAGACACCCATCAGAGGTATACTTGTGAAGCAGGTAGCCGTCACTGGTAATGGTATCGGCGCAAAAATCGAAGAACTCGTGACTGACTTCATCATAGTTGGCCATGTCGAAGGCCCTAGCTGCAAAGGCACCATCACGACCCCACACATAAGAATAGGTGTCCCCCAACACTTCAGAGATGTCTGAGTCAGTACTGGCGATGATGGCACCGCGGTTATCAGTCTGCACGCGCATAGTAAGCAAGCTCCGCCTATACAGGTCCAATACAGAGGCCGGCAAGTCGGCAAAGTCCAGTGATTCCTTATTCACCCAAGCTCGCCAGTAGTCACGGGTGCGGATGACGAATGAGTCGGGTCCACGTTCCCGGACCAGGGCGTTGAGTTCCTCGACTCCATGGAAGCGGGCACTTGCCGCCAGCCAGTGATAAATGGTTGAATCTCCTCTAGCGGGCACAGCATTGTCATAGAGCCCGATGACGCCCTCTGCGAAGCCGCACGTAAGAGGCACCTTCGTCAATTCGCCATCTTCGGCGTCACGCCATGCACTTTGCTTATCTTCTGATTTTGTGCTTCCGGTTGTCCAGTCATCAATGCCAATCCTTCCATTTACCTGGCCACCTGCCAGGAAATAACGCTGCTCCTTGTACATCACCAACGCGCTCAGTCCTGGGTGGTAGTAGATAGTATCGCCTATTTTGCTGCCTAGAATCCGCATCTCATAATGGAAGAATAGACGTACGTCGCGGGGGTGGTCTCGGTGGTTGACTATATCAACCCGCCTTAAAAAGATATCCCTGTGAAAGTCCACGAGGTCAGAAAAGGTCAGGGTGAGCCCTAGGGTAGGATTAGCGGCAGTAACATGGGTGACCAGACTATCCCTTTCATAGACCATTTCCTTCCGCCACTGGGGGCTGTCAATCCATGCGAAGCTTCCATCAACCCAGATGCCGGTACGTGATACACAACCTCCGGCATGGTTCTCCATGCCGACATAAGGATAGTAGATATCCCGGATGTTGTAATCAGTATCGAAATTGATGAGTAGGTTGCCATTGCCTACAGGTAAGTCTCTAGGCATCTTAGTTTTGGATTATTCTCCTCTCTCGGTATAATACACTATTATAGACCTCTAGGATTTTCTGAGATGCTCGGTCCCGTGAAAGTCTCTCTGCAGTCTCTCAGGCACGCTCAGCAGTAGCCTTTCTAAGTCCGGCCGATTTAATACAGTATTATAGACCTCCAAGGTTTTCTGAGCTACCTGATCCCATGAGAATTTTTCTGCGGTTTCCCTGGCACGCTCACCCATAGTCTTTCTAAGTTCAGCATTTGAAAGCAGCAACTCGATTTTTGCTGCCAGGCCGTTGACATCGGAGGAGGCTCTAAGTAGGAGGCCATTTACCCCGTCAGTTATAAAGTCAGCAGCTCCGGCAACCCTGCTGGTGATTACAGGCAAGCCGCTGGCCATAGCCTCGACGATGACCAGACCAAAGGGCTCATATATGGTAGGAAAAACGAATATATCGCTAGCAGCATAGTATTCCCAAAGATTGCTGCTGTGGGGGACAAAGATTATCCTCTCCCTCACCCGCTTTAGCTCCGCAAGCTGGCCATAGAATTTCTCGTCACCGCTACCAATGACCACAAGTTTGACGTTTCTTTTCGAAAGCAGTGGAAGTGCTTCTATGATATACCGAACTCCCTTCCTTTCCCAATCGCCTCCAGCGAACATCAGTAATGGATCACTATGGGATACACCATGCTTTTGCCTGATCTGGTCTCTATAGAACAGCCGATTAGTCGGGTGGAATCTGAGAGTATCTACTCCATTAGGGATTACGATGATGTTTTTGGCGGCATCACCGT
>Ga0209986_10003590_pt1 | contig 13547 bp, 12 predicted proteins | sample BlataG_FD_183168 | JGI IMG/M metagenome (GOLD analysis project Ga0209986, IMG submission 183168) | Deep subsurface microbial communities from Black Sea to uncover new lineages of life (NeLLi) - Black_00105 metaG (SPAdes) (version 2) | ecosystem: Environmental > Aquatic > Marine > Oceanic >...
AAATTTTTGTAACCTCATTTTCCGAAAAAAATATCTAACTAATAACCAAGGACCTTTAAGATTTACATCCATTACCCTATCATAATTCTCAATTGGGCAAGATAGTGATTTGTAAAGACCTCCATTTATTCCAGCATTATTTACTAAGACAAATACATTATCAAATTTCTTGAATACTTCCTTACTCATTTCTTTCACTTTATCTGCATCAGAGATATCCATTTGGTAAAGAAGTATTTCACAATCATGCGATTTTAAAATTATATCCCTTGTTTCTTCGAGTGATTCCAAATCGATATCGTTTAACACTAAGTTTGCACCCTCTCTTGCAAATGTGATTGCGATTTCACGCCCAAATCCAGAACCTGCTCCAGTGATTAGACCCACTTTTCCTTTTAAAATTTTATCCATAAATAATCATACCTCACATTATTTTTTTAATATTTTTCTTATATATTCGAGGTTAATTAAAATTTAAGTTCCTTCCGCTAAAAATTGGACTATTTGATAATAATTGGTCTAAAAATCAAATAATAATGACTTCACGTATAATTTAAATATTAAATAAAAAAATGAAAAAAAGCGAGTAGAAAGTTGTTAGAAGTATTTTATGGTTGGAATGGTATGCAAAATTTTATAAATTGGTTTAGTAGCTTAAGTTCGATCCAGCAAATTATCATATCATGTGTAGGATTTGCCCTTGCAGTGGCTATTATTGTGCTAATTTGTATTGGTCTTGCTTATCTGTTAAAATATATATTTATGGGACTTTTCTATATACTGGAGAAACTTTTTAAAGGGCTCAATATAATCTTTAAGAAATTATATGAAATATTAGCTGGTAAATCAAGTTCGGAGAAAAGTGTTGAACCAATATACAATGAAAAAATTGAAGAGAACCGCTACATTAAGAAATCTATTATAATATTACATAAAAAAACAGATAAATCATCAGAACATGAACAAGGATTAGAATATAGTTATTGCCCAGAATGTGGAATTAGATTCACTGAGAGAATGAATGATCGTTTAAATTTAAATGGCAAAACTTATTGTGTAAATTGTGGCCAAAATTTTATCATTGAACAACAAATCATTAATCCACCTATAGTAAAGTCTTATGAAAATTATAAATAAAATTTAAATTTTTTTTATTAAGTTTAAATTGGGTAAGTTCCGAAACCTTTAATGGCTTCAAATATCCATTTTAATATTATTTCTATGTTTTTTAAGATATTCCATTATTATTCCTGAATCAAGAACTATATTTTTAATATTTTTTAAATTTATTTCATTAATCAATATATTATGCCTCTTTTTTTTTCTTAAGCGGTGTTTTTCTTTCTTCCCTTTCTAAATCTATTTTTTTTTCTCTCCAGTATTCTTCTACAGCACTTTCTGGCAGTATTTCTTCAAATTGTCTAAATTCTTTCATATTAACTCTATCAGTTAAATAATTTTTTTGATTTTCCAATAAATAATTAATCAGCTCATTATAAGTTACCGCACTACCTTTCTCTTTCTCTAGTTTCAACTTAAGATCAAAAAGCTTTCTTTTAGTTTCATTAGCAATTTGTATTGCAGTGGTCATTTTCAAATTTCTTTTTGATTTTATTCTATAATTCTTTAATTAAAATAGTCTTATTGATCATTTATATTTTTAAAATTCTTAAAAATTTAAAAGAAAGTATAAAGCTTTCATATATTAAAGTGGGGTCTAATCTCGCTTACTGATTTATAAAGAAATATTGATCTTTGGATGAATAAAAAACGAAGAAAACAAAAAACTAGTTAATTTTAAATTTGAAGTGGATAAGTTCCAAATTTTTTAGTAGCTTCAATCATCCATTTAATGCGCTGATATGACATAGCAGGATGGGAATTAGATGGAGAAAGAATGTATCCGCCCCCGGGACCTAAGATTTTTATCGCGTATTTTACAGCATCTTCAACTTCTTTTTTAGTATCGTTAACCAACACATGTGTGGTGTCAATATTTCCCAACAAGCATAATTTATTTCCTACTTTCTTCTTGACAAAATTCAAATCTACATAGGGTGGTTCGAGACAATGAAGTGCATCAAAACCTGCATCAACTACAAAATCGAGGAGAGATGTGATATCACCATCAGAATGAAATATTATTTTACATCCCCACTCATGAATCGCTTCGGTAACTTTCTTCATGCAAGGCAATACATATTTATCAATGTATTTGGGATTAATGAGGGGCCCATTTCTGAAAGCAATATCGCCTCCTTCAAAAAACACCTTTGCACCACATTCAGCGTAAGTTTTAAACAACCCAAGAACGATTTCTGTAGTCATCTCGAATCGTTCTTCAATTAATTTAGGATTACCTTTTAGTGCTCTAACGAAAGGTCCCATTCCCATACCTTGCCAAATAGGTGGAAATATTGATGTAAAATCGTCTGTTACCATGATACAAATATCATTTTTAAACTTCTTGCTTCGGCGCTTAATTGTTTTATAAAATTTTTTAGCCCGTCTAAAGATTTCTTTTAAATCAGGCTTTGGCCAATTTTCCCAATCTTCTTGGTTTTTAATTAAGCCACCACAGTAATCTGGAAACACATTTCCGTCGAGGTTAATTATTTTATATTTACGCCCAAAAATGTCTGTCATTTCTTCCTTACTTTCAAATCTAAAAGGAATATATCCAACTCCACATGTATCATAGCCTATAGCGGCTGCCGTTTCCATTGCTCTTGAGAATACATTGATTTCGATCTCAGTAATAATTCCGTTGATTCTTTCGACCCAATCATCAGGATGTTGCTGTTCCATCTCGTTCATAATATCAAATGCTGTTCGTGGAGGTCTTCCTAAAACCTCGTTAACAACATTTCCATCAACATAAATGGCGTGAATTGGCACTCTATCTGGAACCTCTAGATTAAGAGCAGCCCACACTCTCTCTTTACTATTCATAATTTAATATATCCGAAATAATGATATTTAATTTTTAGATTCTCTTAGAATAATTTAATTATTAATTTAAAACTTTAATCGATTGTAAATTTATTTATAATAAATATTTAAAACTTTAAATAACAAAGATTGTTTGACTGTTCAATAAATAATATAAATTTTTAAATTATCACATTAAGATGATTGAAAATTAGGGCTGCTGTATTTGAAGATGTAAAAAAAATTGTATATAGAGATGATTATCCTAAACCAGTTCCGGGACCTGATGAAGTGATTGTTAGAGTTCATTACTGTGGAATCTGTGGAAGTGATATTTCTAATTTTATCCATAAAATATATCAAACACCTTTAATTATGGGACATGAAATCTCTGGAGAAATTGCAGAACTTGGAGAAAATGTATCAAACTGGAAAAAAGGAGATAAAGTTGTTGCACTGAACGTTGCACTTGAAATAGGGCAAGTAGCTGGAATGGGTATCTTTCAAGATGGAGGATTCGCCGAATACGTAAAAGTCAATCAAAATAATGTATTTCCACCTCCAGAATCACTTTCCAGTAGAGATGTTGTTTTAATTGAAACTTTTGCAAATGCAATTAGAGGTATGACACTATCCAATATCGGTAATAATGAAAAAATCATAATTATTGGAGCTGGTTCTATTGGTCTATCCTTTTTAAATACTTTAATAACAGAGAAAAGTCCCGAATATATTATTGTAATTGAACCACATGAGCTTTTAAGGGAAAGAGCAAAAGAGATTGGAGCCACTGAGGTTTTTCCTCCTAAAGTAGTGAAGGTTAAAAAATTTATGAAATCCCACGGGAGATCTACTTTTATTTTCGATTGTGCTGGAACTGAAAATACTATAAAAATGGCTATGGATCTTATTAATAAAGGTGGGACGATTCTACTTGAAGGGATTCATAAGGGTAGTATCGATTTTCCAATATTTACAATTAATTCTAAAGAAATTTGTTTTAAAGGATGTATGGGGCACGATCGAGAAGATATATTAGGAGCGATAAAATTATTTGAAGATAATAAAGTTAATCCCTCTCATTTCATTACAGATGTAATACCTTTAGACAAGATTCAAACAGGTTTTGAAAGATTTCTTAAACCCGGAGAAAGAGATTTTATTAAAATCCTTGTTGAAATCTAATAAATTGATTTTTTTCTAATTTTAGTATCTATTTAATAAAAAAGAATATAAAAAAATTTTTTATCGATTTGCTTTTTGCGCTTTTTTAATCACTGCTTTTTTCATTGTTTGGAGTATTTTAGTAGCATCTGGTGTTTTGAACTCCAGTATTACATTTATTACTGCAGGTAATCCCGAATCTATCGCCCGCTGAAAGGCAGGTTTAAGATCTTCTGGTTTTTCAATTGTTTCAGCATAACATCCAAAACCCTTCGCAATCTGAGCATAGTCAGTTCCTATAAGATCTACATTATAAAATCGTTTATCCCAGCCATATCGTTGCCCGCTTTTAATCATACCCCACGCACTATTATTTGCAATAATATTTATGATTGGCAATTTGTATCTTATAGCTGTATCGAGTTCTTGGACATTAAATAGGAATGAGCCGTCGCCTACTATATTTACACATGGTTTATCCGGAAATGCAAATTTTGCGCCGATTACATACGGAATCCCAACTCCTAAATGACCCATTGAAATAGAAGCTAAAGTACTTCGTGGAGGTCTATGCTTTGTATTAACTTGCATCCAACAAAATGTAGCAAGATCACCGCCATCTATTGCAAAAATCGTTTCTTTTGGAAAGAAATCGAAGATTTCATTTAGTAATCTTTGCGTCTGAATAGGAACTTTTTCCGAAATTTTTGGTTTTAATTCTAATTGCTCTCGTTTTTCCTTATATTCTTGAACTTGAATGTTCCACTCAGAAAATTGATTTTCTTCTAGGTACTCATCACTTTTTTCTAAAATTTGGGTTAAAGCCGCCTTTGCATCGGCTACTATTCCGATATCCGTCTTACGGTTTAATCCTATAACTTGAGGATCAATGTCCATATGTATAGTTTTTTGATTAGGCCCCCATAAGGGCGCACCTCCGAAAAATAAAGTGAAATCCCACTTACAACCAACAGCCATCACGAGATCCGCGGTTTTAGCAATGTTTTGCATATAAGTTGGTCCCACGCTCGTACCAACAAATGTTTCGTCATCTTTTCCTAATGCTCCCACCCCATTGGGTGTTGTTCCAATCGGGATTTTGTATTTAATTGAAAATTTCCTCAACTCCTCCCAAGCTCCTGACCTCATTACGCCGCCCCCAACTATTAAAAACGGTTTCTTCGCATTTTTAAGGAGTTCTAAGGCTTTCTCAATTTGTTTTGGATCCCCAAAAGGCTTTGTTTGAGGTCTGTACAATTCTGGACTCCATAGCTGTTCCATAGTTTCTTTACTAACTCTGCCCGTTAGAGCAGATTCTCTTATCTCCAGAAAAACTGGGCGCTGTCTTCCAGATAAAGCTTCGATAAAGCAAGCCCGAACTGCACCGGGAATTTCATTAGGTTCCTCTACTCTAATTTGAAACTTAGTAATTGGTCTTAACATTTCTATTTGTTGAACATCGCCTTGATAAACACCCTTACGGTTTTCTACCCTTAAAATTTGGGCACCTATAACGAGGAGAGGTATCGAATCCATGTATGCGGCGGCGACAGCTGGTATTAAATGTGTCACTCCGGGTCCTACGGTACCCATACATACACCGATTTTCCCGGTAACTCTTGCGTAGCCATCAGCCATATGTCCTGCTGCTTGCTCGTGTCTTGTCATTATGGTATCGATGCCTTTGTCCTTACCCCATCGATTTATCGCATCATAAATCGCTAATAATTGCCCTCCTACAATGCCAAATATATACTCCACGCCTTCATTAAGTAAGCATTGGACTAATAAATCCCCACCATTATAACTTTCTTCTTTTTTTTCTTTACTCATTATTTTTCACATTGATTTGATTAATAATATTAAATATTAATAAGTTCTAGAATAAATCCTAATATTTTTTCGGTATCGAGGTAATAGAAATTAATTTTCCCGGCTTTTCCGCTTTGGATAACATCAATATTATACTTTTCTTTGAAAATTTTTAACATTTCCTCTGCGTTTTTGGTATATGTTCCTAAGTGATGTAATCCAAATCGTCCTGCTTCGATTGCGTCGGAATAAACATTAGGCCCAGTGGCTTCTACGACTTCCACAATTTCTAACTGTTTATCCCCCCAATGCTGCATAATTTTTTTCATTTTCACAGTTCCTTCCTGACCTTTATAATTTATATCGCTACTTTGTTCAACGATATTTAGTTTCCCTCTAAAGTTAAGAAGGCTTCCGAAGATCTCCGCAGCCTTTTCGATATCTTTTACAACAATACCCACTTGGTCAAATTTAGGAATTTTTATTTCAGACATATTTTTCAAACTTTAATTTTTATATCTTATATTTATAAAATTTTATTTTTGCAATAGACTCCTTTAAAGGAAATTCTCCTTTTAAAATTAGTGATTTTAATTCTTCCGCTAATTTAATTGCTCCGAATCTATCTGATTGGCGCAACACGACTGGAACTTCCTTACCTTCAAATTTAATGCTTTTTAAATCACCAATAAAAGCGTTTTCAGGACACATTTGAATACAAGTTCCACAATTATAACATCTTGTTTTATCAATACCCTTTTCCATAGTAAAAGCATAGGTTGGGCAATCAGTTTCAACTGGACAAGTTTCGCATTTTATACATTTTTTAGGATCAAATATTATTAGGTAATTATTATCCCAGACATCCCCATAAGTAATTTCACCCATTTTTTCTCTTCCAACTAAGTTTAAAATTTGAAGAGGAACATCTTTATCTGATTTAACCATATTGTTTAGAATCTTCTCATTCAAAATAGGAAATGCTACTGCAATAGAACATATTGGTTCTGGTCCATATGATGTCATAAACGCACCCATATATTCGGGTTTCATTCCCTCAAAATCTGCGATAGTCATTAAATTTGGTTTTAAAATATAATTTCTAGTTCCTGGTCCCATAACATATCCTATACTTCCATTAACTAATACAGGAATACCCACTCCAATAGTCTCAAAATCAGGATCATTTTGAAGTGGATTTAATGCTCCACACCCAGAAAATGTTAGTTGAGAATTATTTGGTTCAAATTTTAGAGCTGAAAAAATAGTCTCTACATATTCTTTTGTTGGATTCATCATTGCACTATAATTTTTAATTGCTTGACGAGTCCCCATTAATCTTGCAAATTGCATATCTTTTAAGCTCAACATTTTCTCTATTACGACTCCTTCTTCAGTTTCTGCTTTCATTTCAATTGGTTTGTTTTCAACGAGATCTCTAAATAAAAAACCACCTGTATAATTTGTTCTCGTTTTGCTATGTGCTGTACTATACACAATTACATCAATTACGCCTAAAAATTCATTAGGACATGGACCAACATAACCAGGAATTCCATTCAAGGTTATCTCTTTAAATTTTCTATATTTTTTTGGCTCTGCTAATCGAAATGAAAATATTCCAGCAATTCCACTCATTAATCCTTTTGTCGCAGTTGTAATAACATCAACATCTTCGAATTCAATTTTTTCACCCTCTGCAATTTTATCCAAGAATTCTTGCGCTGTTATTACGACAGCTGTGTTTTTATCGATTTTTTGTGTAATTTCTTCAATAGTTCTTGTTTTAGCCATTAAATTAAATATTGAAATATGAAATTTATATTTTTTAAATTTAGAAAATCGAATATGGAATCAAATGTTAATATAATTGTTCTAGAGAATTTTAAGAATTAAGTTTAATATTTTTATTATCAAAATTTAATTATATTTAATTGAAAAAAAATAATTTTAGAGTGATGATTTTATGTTAAAAGAAAAACTGATTAAAAAACAGCCGTTTGATGGAAGAATTGTTATTGTAAGTGGAGGTTCTACTGGTATGGGGAAAGCTACAGCTAAGAATATTGTTCAATTAGGGGGAAGTGTTTGTATCATTGCGAGAAATGCGGAAAATTTAAAAAAAGCTGTTAAAGAAATAGAAAGTTTAAAAACTAACAATAAACAATTTGTTGAGATGATTTCTTGTGATACAACAGAAATGGAACAATTAAAACTACTTTTAATAGAATTTATAGAAAAATATAGAGTTCCCGATTATTTGTTTAATTTTGTAGGATATGCACTTCCAGATTATATAGAAAACTATAAACTCGAAGATTTTCAAAAACAAATAGATGGGAATTATTACGGACAATTAATTCCAACTTTAATTATGCTACCGTATTTTATGAAAGATAAAAAAGGGTACATTACATTTGTTTCTTCAGCAGTTTGTTATTATCCATTAATAGGCTACGCTGCATATGCACCAGCTAAATATGCAATTTTAGGACTAACCGAAATTCTACGAAATGAATTAAAACCTTATAATATAAATATATCTATACTTTTCCCCTCAGACACGGACACACCTTCATTCGAAAGGGAAAATAAGACCAAGCCTAAAGAATGCCTTATAATGTCGGAACGAAGTAAAATCTATAGTCCCGAGGAAATTGCAGACGCATTTGTCAAAGGAATTTTGAAAAAGAAATATGCAATTCTTCCTGGTGTGTCAAAATTGGCATGGAGAATGTTTAGACACTTTCCTAAATTGATTCACTGGATTACTGATAGGGACTTAAAAAAAGCACGAAAAAAATTAGGAAAAGAATAAAATCTTAATAATTTACTTTTTATTTTTTAATTATTTCTTACTTTTACGGCACAATCATATTGAACGCTTTTTTTACCTTATTTTGAAAAAATCAATATTCTCATCCAAATTCTTCTTAATAAAGTTGATTACGTATGAATTTTTTGTTTTTTAAGATTAGAAATTAATATTCAAATATATCGATTATTTAAAAGTAAATTAAAATCCCATAATTTCTTTTAGAATTAATTAAAATCACTTTTTTTATGGATTAATTACTATTTAAACATCTAAGTTAGGTTATCATTTTTATTAGATTCATATAAAATTATTAAAAGAATTTAATAAATATTGTTCATGCGAAGTTTGGATCAGTGTCCCTTATTCGCACGGGCTGAAACCAGCAACCCCTATCCAATAGCCCGTGGGGGCATTTCGGATTACTTTAGGCTCTCGATATGAGAATCTTTTTCCACAATTGAGGGATACCCTCGGAGATGATCCAATGCCGGATATGATTTTATTAATTTAATTAAATAGAATTTAATATATAAATTAAACAACCCTTGAGATTTCTAATTATTAAAACATTAAATGTTTTCATAATAAGATTTGAATAAATTTTAATATAAAAATTGAATAATCTTTATAATCTTTAACAAAATCTATGATGATATAATTTTTCTAAAATCTTCCAATGATAAATTAGATGGTATCCCTAATTGAGATAATTTAGAAATGAACTCATGAAGGGATAATTTTGCAATTTCCGCTGCTTTCTCTATAGAGATTTCCTTTAATACATATTTTTGTACAGCTAAATTAAGCCGCTCTTGCTGTAACCCTTTAATTAATATTTTTTTAACCAAAGATGAACGATCAAGATTTTCATGCTTAGCAAGATCTTCAAATTCCTTTATTAAATCTTCATCTAGCCTTAAATTCATTTGTTTTGTCATATCAATTCTCTCCTTGAAATTTTTTTTTCTCATTTACAATTTCTTTTGCTTTATTTTTAAAAAATAAAATTATATCTGATTTTAAGGATTTAATTAACGCTAATTCTTTAAAGAATGCTTTAAACTCCTGATAATTAATAATATTATTACGTAAAAAGTCTAACAAAATAATCTCCGAAGTTTTTGGCTTTAACCCGAAATTTAAAGCATTGTTTATTGCTTGGTGATCATCTGTCACTGGAATTCCCTCGCTTTTAATACAAATTTCAATAGTTTCCTTTTCTCCACGCCCTAAATATTCGGAAGAAAAAATATTTTTCAATTTCAATTTACTCTCATTTATTATCTTATTGTCAAAATTGGATTTTAATGTTTTGGCATCAGAAAAACTATTGATATCGGTAATTAATTCATTTTTAACCGATGGGCTTACAATAACCGTTCCAAGTAAAGGCAATTTTTCTTTTAATTGGATCTTTGTTAAATATATCAATGAGCAAGCATCATATACTAATTTTTTCATTATTATGCTAATAGTATTGCTAGCATATATATTTAATGGTCTGATTTGATATCATTTATATACAAAATAAATACTTAAGAGCTTTAAAAAAATCTTGTATGTAAAAATAGGGAATTTCGCTGAAGATTTAGCAATAGAGACATACTGCATTTGTAACGCTTTTTTCATTACTTCAGAAGTCTTGAAGGAAGTTATCCCGCAATGTTTGAAGACGTCCTAGAATCGCGACCATTTGCGGTAGGGACTGCCCTTTTTCAATCGGGGGCTCCATAATTTCCCCAACTTGTGAGAACAACCGCTTGCAAATGGGCAGAAATTCTCCCTCGCGATCTAAATCTCTCCTAACGATCTAAATAAAAAAACTAGAAAATTTAAATATAATGAGTGCGATGGATTTTAGATTTCAGATTTACATAAATATGGGAAGGAAACCATTCTTTCTTTTGATTTTTATAAAAAATTATAAATTTTTATAAGTTTTTGATAAACAGTTAAAACAATAAGATAAATAAAACAAAAAAATAAAAAATAAAAAAAATTAGTTATTATTTTTTGTGTGAAACTGTAATTTCAGTTCCGAATAATATTTTTTTTGCGGTTTCAAAAGCGTAGTTATAGTCAAATATTTTTTTACCCTTGGTATTAGTTGCATCCTTGAAAATTCGACTTTCAACCTTATATTTTAATTTTCCTATATCTAAAGCACCAATTCCATAAATACCCGGATAAATCTCATCGTCATTTGAATTTGGTTTTAGTCCTTCAATTCCATAAGGTGGAACTAAATTAATATCAAGAACAATCTTGTTTGGGGGTAGTTTTTCCATTGATTCTTTTGATATCATTTGAATTCCTGCTTTTGCAACAGACCAAATTATATCCGCATCTTTTATTATTTCAAATTTCTCTTCATCAGTGGATGCCGCTACACCAATTATTTCAGAAGCGTCTTTTCCTGCTTTTTCCGTTAATTTCTTTGCAAGCTCTTTTACAGCCTTTTCCCGACGAGAAATTATTACAGGTTTAGCGTGAAATTTAGCCGCAAGTATCGCTCCAATTTGTCCTACTGGTCCCGTACCCCCTAAAATAACTATTTTCTTTCCTTTAAAATCTGTTATTCCATGTTTTCTTGCAATTTCTATGGTTTTAGCAACAACAGCTGAAGCCGTAGTATGAGCTCCACGAGGATCTATAATTACAGGGGCCTCAAAAGGAGGAACAAGTGCATTTTGTACCTCTTCTGCAACTTTCTCACCTTCTTCAACATCTGATCCACCAACAAAATAAACGGTTGGAGCATTTGGTTTTCGTGAAAACATAGCATCTTGGACCAATCTAGCGACTCTATCAGCCGTAATGTTGCAAAAAGGAATAACAACATTAAACCCTGCATCATAAGCCATATTAATATCAAAAGGTGATGCATACTCATCAGTATCAAAAAAATACAAAATACTTTCCGCCTTCACTTTTTTCTTTACCTTTATCGGGATTATCTCAAGAACAGATGTATTTACTAATTCTTTTACCGAAGAAATATCATCATGAAAATCTTTAGCAACTTTTTTGATATTTATTTGTTCAATGTCAATTCCAAGATCATCTGCTAAAGTCGAAATGCCATCAAAATGCCTTTTATCACAAATAAATAATGCCTTCAAGTGTTTTTTCTCCATTTTTTTTCCTAATTCAAGAATTCCCATCATCATCCAAGATTCGCGGATTTTATATCTTATTTCATCTTCCTGCTTATTATATTCTTCGCGTAAATGTTCTCTCCACATCATTAATTGTTGATAATGTGGATCATTTGGATGAACTCCACCTTTTTCTTTTAATTCCCTAATCTCCGAAGTAAATTTCTCTATAAGTTCTTTACTACCATTCAATCCCGAGGAGATATAATTTAGAGCATTCTCAGGGATGCCTATCATTTTGTAGGGAACGTTATTTCCCCTGAATAAATCTACAAATTCATCCTCATAAAGCAGTCTATCATTTGACCTCATCCCTTTATCCTCTACTACAAAATCAGGATTGTATTTCTTCACCAAATTTTCAGTAAATTCCATATATTCTCTAGAAACAAAAAATATATTTGCAGCAATGGCTTCTTCCCCTGTCGGCTCTTCCAACGACCAATCTATTGGAAATTCACTCTCAACTAATACTAACTTAAGAGTCTTATTTTTTAAAGGTTTTAATTCTAAAGATTGCATTTTTTAAAAATTACCTCTTATTTTTTAATTAATTTGTGTTGATTGCTGTTCTATTTTTTTTAAAATTTTATTTATATTAATTACTTCTATATTTATTCCTAAATCATCTGCTAGAGATTTTATTCCATCAAAATGTTCTTTATCACAGATAAATATTGCTTTTAAATGCTTTTTCTCAATCTTCCTTGCTAAATCAAGAACCCCCATCATCATCCAAGATTCACGGACTTCATATCTTATCTCATCTTCTTGATTAGAATATTCGCCCTGTAAATAATCCCTCCACGCAACCAATTGCTGAAGATTAAAATCGTTAGGATGAAAACCACCCTTCTCTTTCAAATTCTCAATTTCCCCTCTAATCTCTTTTAGAAGTCCTACATTTCTATCAATCATTGAAGCAAGATAACCTAAAGCATTCTCGGAAATATCAACCATTTTATATCGAATGTTATATTCTCTGAATAAATCTACTAAAGCATCATCATATTGTAAATCATCACTTGAGCGCATTCCTTTCTCTTCCACTATAAAATCTGGCTTGTGATTTTTTACTACATCTTCAATAAACTGCAAATATTTCTTAGACATAATAAATAATTTTGCAGCAATAGCTTCTTCCTCTGAAGATGCTTCCAATGACCAATCTATTGGAAATTCACTCTCTACTAATAACAATTTAAGAGTCTTATTTTTTAATCTTTTTAATTCTAATACTTGCATTTTTTACTTACCTCCTGTTTAAGTTAAAATTAAAATTGAATTTTTTTTCATAATTTTGTTTGTCTCAAAATTAATAACCTTGATATTTTGAGATTCAAATAACTTTTTCAATTCAGAAAACAATTCTTTACGCGTAAAATGAATAATACTAATCTCATCGTCATTAATCATCTTAATTATATCTAATACCTTTTTTATGATCCATAAAGGTGTTAGCTTTAAATCTAAATGATTTTTTTTGTCTTTTACTTCACTTTTTAAGAGATATATCCATGAGTTCAGATTTTGAGCCTTTAATGACTCTTTCTCGGCGGGATCTGAACAGAGTTTCTCATATTCTCCTTGTAATTCCTTAATTTGTTCTTTTTTTTCTGAGATTTCATTTAATAAATAAATTTTAGCGTAGTCAGGGATATTAA
>Ga0209986_10003591_pt1 | contig 13546 bp, 12 predicted proteins | sample BlataG_FD_183168 | JGI IMG/M metagenome (GOLD analysis project Ga0209986, IMG submission 183168) | Deep subsurface microbial communities from Black Sea to uncover new lineages of life (NeLLi) - Black_00105 metaG (SPAdes) (version 2) | ecosystem: Environmental > Aquatic > Marine > Oceanic >...
TCAGATACAATCGTGAACTTAGCACTGGCCTGGGCAGAAGCCTACCAGGACAGTCATCCCAAAGCGCGAATCTCGGTCACCGGGGGAGGGTCTGGCACGGGAATCACCGCTCTGATCAATGCCTCGGTGGATATCGCCAACGCCTCACGCAAGATAAAGCCGGAGGAGCAGGCCCAGGCGGAAGCCAATGGCGTCCTCCCGGTGGAGTTCGTTGTCGCCAGAGACGCCATCGCCATCATCGTCAATCATGAAAACCCCGTTGACCACCTCTCGATCGATCAGATTGCCGACATCTACAGGGGGGCGATCAATAATTGGAGGGAAGTAGGAGGGGAGGATCGACCTATTGTGCGGCTATCACGCGAGACCAACTCCGGCACACATGTCTATTTCTTGGAGCAGGTGCTTCGTGGTGGGGACAAGAATAATAAGACACTATTTTCAACCGACACCTTATTATTGCCATCATCGGAGGGCATTAGCGTTGAAATCCGCCAAAACCCCAACGCCATCGGCTACGACGGGCTAGGTTACGTAACGAAGGATCTGAAAGTAATTGCCGTTTCCCACGATGCTGCCGGCCCATTCATCCTTCCTTCACCAGCAACAGTTAATAACCAGCAATACCCGATTGCCCGCGATCTCTATATGTACACGGCGGGAGAGCCGACTGGCGAGATTAAAGCTTATTTAGATTGGATCCTCTCACCTGAAGCTCAACGGATTGTCTTAGAGCTAGGCTTTGTTCCCATCGCACCTTGAGGTTGGTATGCGAAATTTTTCTTGGCGTGAATTCATCATCCCACGCCTGATCAAGGTCTCCGGTTACTCGGCGATATTATTTGTAGGATTGATCTTCCTTTTCTTGATCCACGAGGGCGCGCCAGCACTGGTCGAAATCCCGGTCTCCACCCTTCTCAGCCCCCGCTGGTACCCGATTGAGAGCAATTTTGGCCTCCTACCGCTTATCGGCGGGACTGTCGTCGTCACGTTCGGCGCAGCCATATTTGCTATTCCCCTCGGCTTGGCGACGGCGATCTACATCGCCGAGATCGCGCCGCGTTGGGCGAGGGAAATCCTCAAGCCGTTGGTCGAGGTGCTGGGCGGTCTTCCGTCGGTTATGTTGGGATTCCTTGGCATTCTGGTTGTCACCCCTTTCGTGCGTACCACCCTCGACATTCCTACCGGCCTGACCGCATTCACCGGCGCCCTGATCCTGGGGGCGATGGCCATCCCTACCATTGTCAGTGTGGCTGAGGACGCGCTTGACGCCGTTCCTCGTACCTACCGCCAGGCCGCGCTGGCGTTGGGGGCGACGGAATGGCAGACCATCTGGCGGGTCACGCTACCTGCCGCTCGGTCAGGCGTGTTGACGGCGATGATGTTGGGCATTGGAAGGGCTATTGGTGAAACGATGACGGTTATGATGGTGACCGGAAATGCGCCGATACTACCTACAGGACTGGGAGCTCTTTTCCGTCCAGTGCGCACCATGACTGCCACTATCGCGGCTGAGATGGGCGAGGTTGCCAACGGCAGCGTTCACTACCATGCCTTATTCCTGATCGGCATAATTCTCTTCCTAATATCTTTGGTTATTAATATCGCGGTTGCCAGCGTCGTTTTCCGTCAGCGGAAACGCGCTGAAAGGATTTTATCCTAGCCGCGGATAACACAGATTTCACTGATTGATGATGATTTCACCGATTAGGATCAGCTTTATGATAAATCTTGTAAAAGTGAGGGGGGACAATGGAAGGAATACAATATCCTGAGGCGTCACTTACTCACGAAATTATTGGTGCAGCAATGGAGGTGCACAGAATCCTTGGTCCAGGCTTCCTCGAGAGTATTTACCAGGCTGCGTTGGAGTTCGAGCTTCACGCGCGTGGTTTACACGCAGATAGCCAGCGTACTTTGAACGTGAAGTATAAAGACAGGATGATTGGAAGATTTAAAGCAGACTTGGTGGTTGAGGAGAAGGATCATCTAACTAATGTTCAATATTATAAAATTCCACAATTTGCTGGCCGTGGATAATTATGGGTAAATGGGATTAATCTGTGAAATCTGATTAAGCGGACTACGTATAAACTGATGCTAGATCGGGAAATATAAGCAGATGAAATCTGTGAAATCTGTGGTTTCAAGGTCTAAACGACATAACCTCATCCAGCGTCTCGGCTTTGCTGGTATGACGCTCGCAGCCATAGTCACCATCATCCCAATCATTCTGATAGTGATATTTATCTTCTGGCAGGGAGCGCCGGCCACCTCATGGGAGTTTCTTAGTGGATTCCCACGCGAAGGGATGCGAGCGGGTGGTATCCTGCCAGCGATCGTCGGCACATTCTGGCTGACACTAGGCACCGGTGTGATTGCTGTCCCACTCGGAATCGGCGCCGCCATCTACTTGGCGGAATACGCCCCTGATAACCGCTGGACGCGCACCATTCGGATCGCCATCATCAATCTTGCCGGCATACCATCCGTCGTCTACGGCCTATTTGGCCTGGGGTTGTTCGTACTATTCCTCCAATTCGGGACCAGCATCTTAGCCGGCTCCCTAACTTTGGCTATCATGACCCTACCGATAATCATCAGCACTTCAGAGGAAGCCCTTCGTGCAGTTCCTAACAGCTTCCGCGTGGTGAGCATCTCATTAGGTGGCACCCAATGGCAAACGATCCGACGCATTGTATTGCCCCAAGCACTACCCGGCATCCTAACCGGCGTGATCCTTGGACTCGAGCGCGCGGCTGGTGAGACAGCGCCTATCCTGTTCACCGTGGCAGCCTTCTTCCTGCCCCAGCTACCGTCATCGGTCTTTGATTCCACCATGGCTCTCCCCTACCACCTGTTCGTAATTTCGACCCAAGTTCCAGGCATGCCGATCCGACTTCAATATGGCACAGCCGTCGTCCTGTTGACATTCGTGCTCAGTATGAACATTATCGCCACGATTATCCGATCCTACACCCGGGCCAGGAGGCAATGGTGAGCAGGGAGATCACTTATAAAACCATACCGACCCAAGAAGGGCTCGAGAATAAGATCGTCATCGAGAACCTGAATGTCGCTTATTCGGACGGCACTGAGTCTTTGCGGAACGTAAGTTTAGCCATCCCTAATCACGCGATTACCGTCCTTTTCGGTCCAGCGGGTGGCGGTAAATCAACACTATTACGTACGATCAACCGCCTGAATGATTTGGCTGATGTCGTCCATCTCTCGGGTCACATTTGGCTGGATGGTGAAGACCTCCTCGATCCACGTATCGACGTAATCGCCTTACGACGACGGGTCGGCATGGTATTCGCACGACCGGTGGTGCTTCCCATGACCATCCGCCAAAATTTGACCTACGGATTGGAGTTAGCTGGTATACGATCACGCGATTATATGGAAAAAACCGTCGAACACAGCTTGCGGGCTGCTGCACTTTGGGATGAGGTGCGCGATCGCCTGAAGGAACCGGCGGTAGCTCTCTCCGGGGGTCAACAGCAGCGGCTATGCCTTGCCCGGGTGCTGGCGCTCGAACCGGAAGTTATCCTGCTCGATGAACCCACCTCCGGCCTAGACCCCATCTCAACTGGTAAAGTGGAGGCCTCGCTGCAAGAATTGAAACAACTTTATACTATCATCCTTGTGCCCCATTCCATCCAGCAGGCGGCTCGCACCGCTGATTACGCCGCATTTATGCTCAACGGCCAACTTATCGAATACACGCGCGGGAAGAAAATTTTCACCAACCCACAGGAACAAAGGACCGAAGACTACGTCGAGGGTCGTTTTGGCTAGGGATCAGGAAATAGATTTTCACCAGGCCATAACCCTACAAGAGAAGAAAGAATGCAGCTGGCCGGCCTTGACGCCAACTCACAATCAGCATACACTAGAATTAACAGGCGCCCCCGTCGTCTCGTCGATTTCCCGCGAGCCGACGGGGACCTCTATTTTAGGCAACTCATCCTCCCACTTCTTGCACTCCTGTTGCTAACCTCCGCTTGCAACGACGCCCCAGATTCGCTTCAACCAACCTCTGACCCGACACCGATGGTGTGGTTACCGAGCGCTACGACAGAGCCCAGCCTCATCCCGACTCCAACGTCTACCCGTTGCTTAACCCCAAACCCGCTCCACCCTCCAACCCCAACAAGACCCGCTTGTCTTGACCAACCAGGTACCATCGTCACCGGAGAGTTGGAGAATCCTTCGCTTCCACAAGAATTATCCTTCCGGGTATATCTACCACCTTGTTACACGGAAGAGCTGGATTTACGCTATCCCACGCTCTACTTGCTGCACGGCTTACAGGCCAGCGATAGCCAATGGGACGAGTTAGGCATCGATGAGCAAGCCGATGCGCTCATCACCGGCGGGGGAGTTCCGCCTTTCTTGATTGTCATGCCCTGGCAGAAGACTGGTGTGGAGATGGAGACGACGATTGTCGACGTTCTCGTCCCCCATATCGACCATATTTATCGCACCCTTCGCCAACCAGCCTGGCGAGCCGTCGGGGGTCTCTCCCGTGGCGGTGGTTGGGCGCTACGAATTGGGTTACGGCATCCGGACCTCTTCGGCACAATTGGTCTCCATAGCCCGGCGATTTTCTTCAGCGACACCTACATTGCCGCGTGGGTAAAGGATATTCCAAAGGAAGCCATACCCAGGTTGTGGATCGACATCGGCAACAGAGACTCTCTTCAAGAGCCTACATTGGCGTTAATCGCTTTGCTCGAAGAACTCGGTGTACCTTACACGTCACTGATACCTGTAGGCGACCACACCTCTGAATATTGGTCCGCTCACCTCGAAGATTATCTTCTCTGGTACACCTCGGTATGGTAAGTACATCGTCAGACTTGCGCTCTTGATATGGCTACGGTTCACGAGATCGGGAACATATCTGACAAAAATCGGGGTGAGAATTGACTGTCGTGCTTCCTAAGATTTGAACTCTACTCAGAAAATAACTAGCGAAAGCAAATATTATCTGATGTGTCATTCTGAGCGGAACCCTTCGTCAAGCTCAGGGCAGGCTTCATCGAAGGACTCCTCAGGATGGCATTAAACAACATATCATTTACATGCGCCATGGTACTGGCCCGCCGCCTTGGGCAACTACCTAGATAAACCTCGCCTGGAGAAATAGAGTAACTCCAGGCGAGTGTCTTAGATGAGAATTATGATTAACATAACCCATATTCGTAACTACTCACCCTCCCGCAGGTTTAGATGTTATTTTGACTTAGAATCGCGTCTCGACTGGATATTCAAACCAATAAATGCTCTCTGTCGTAACCTGCGGGATTTGGCTGTTTCAGGCCCTTTCGGACTACTGGAAAGCGCTCCCGTCTTTTCCTTTCTTTGCCTTTTGGCCATCCTGACGGAATTCCGCGCGGTTTGGGCGGTAATGCCGGATTGCTACCTTCGGGCGCGAAAAACCGATCCGATGCCTCTTTTCACTCTCCCCGGTGTAAGATCGTGCTGTGATCGCTGCCAAGGCAAAGGTTGGTCTTGGACAATCGGCCTTGCCAGATAAAGCATCCACATTGCCACCTTCGGTAACCAATGTGCTCCAACGATCAGCAGCTTCCACCAACTGGAATTGTGGCAGCCTTCGGCACCACAGCCGCTGCTTGTCGAAGATCCCCTGGACTGCCAGGGCAGGCTGACCAGGGCGAAAGCGGATGCTGAAGCGCTGCGAATTCATCCGGTTCGCCTCAAGTCTCGGTCTCTTTGAATGCAAATCGTGGCCCATGCTTACGAGGCCGGCCTCGCTTCCCGGGTTTTCTCTTTGGAGCTGGGCGAAACAGTACCCGATCCTTCCGTAGTCGAACCCCTTTTCCACAAGGTTGATATTTGAGCGCATCTAGGAAGTGGTGATTACCATGTTTGGCATCCGCAGCAACAATATCTAGCCCTTGATCACGTGATCTACGACCCTGACACAGCCTTTTCACCTGCTCAACACCGACTTCTAGATCGGTCTTATCGCTGGAAACACGCTTTACATCTACCGATAGAGACCAACTGCTGTTCTGCTCAGGTACCCATCTTCGACAATAGGGAGTAGGCGTGTCCAATCACTACCACAGATCCTTGATTAGTCATGCTTCGCTTGCGGATACACGTACTGCCGGTCGGGCAAGGTATGTGCTTCTGGTCTCGCCCATGCAGTGCAATCCAGAGAAAAGAATTGGATACCTGTCTCGGGTGCTTGCTTTGCCAGATAGCTTCTCAGCCAGGTTGTGTCTTGTTGCCCTTTTTCCATTGCAGCATAGATGCTGTGCCAGCGTCGAGTGAAGGCTGTCGAGCTCTTCGACAACATTGGGAAGGATGCAATTTGGTCTTTTAGCAAAAGTGCATCCAGTCGAAGATCCCCTGGACTGCCAGGGCAGGCTGACCAGGGGAGCTCGAATTGGGCATCCCTCCGTCGTGTGAACCCGCACTGGTAAATGGCCTGTCGAAGATCCCCTGGACTGCCAGGGCAGGCTGACCAGGGCCGAAACTCGGTCAGTTTGCTAATCTGCTTTTCGGTGCCGCTTTTGTTGTCCATAATAAAAGCTTATACCATCCTGGCACAGGGCACCGATGGGCGGTTAGACGCGAATCGCTAGCCGCCCTACTTTTTGTCTAAACTCAAGTCATAAGTAGTACCTTAGCGTTTGAGTAAAGAGGGTCTTTACGTCTTCGTTAGCGACTCCAGGATCTCCTGCTCTCGGATCGGCCCCGGCCTGAGAATCTGGGGAATAGCTTGCGTGCAATCAACAACAGTCGACGGTTCTCCTCCGGGAGTCTTTCCACCATCTAGTATTAGGTCAATCCTACCATCTAATCCATCCAAAACCTGCGCTGCTGTACGAGAGGTTGGCTGATTGGAGCGATTGGCCGAGGTCACTGCCAATGGCCCGGCAGCCGTGAGAAGCGCCTGAGCTAAGGCATGATCGGGCACCCGAACACCCACTGTCGGCGTGGCGCTGATCTCCTTCGGTAGGCTCAGTCTGCGCCAGACAACCAATGTCACTGGGCCGGGCCAGAAGCGCGCTGCCAATTGGCGCGCCATTGGCGAAATCTTTAATGCTATTCGGGTCAACTCGGTTGCGCTGGCGATTAATACCGGGATTGGATTGTCACGGCTCCGCCCCTTGGCCTGGTAAAGACGGACGATGGCCTGCGGGTTAAAAGCCATTGCACCCAATCCATAGACTGTATCGGTGGGGAAAGCTACCAACCCACCATCTTTGAGAACCTGTAACGCGTGTGACAGCTTCTCCAGTTCGTCGGCGGGTAAAACCACGGTCTTCATCTCAACCCTATCCCATCCTATCGATCACTAATAAACGATCTTGACCCGCCAGATCCTTGCGCACCTCGACATTAGATGTCGGTAGAACCTCCTGCGTTGCGGCCAATGCTGTATCACTCTGTCCGGCCCCGATCTCAAATAACGCCCGACCGTTCGCCTCCAACCGGTCGGGTATACATGCCAGTAAACGACGGATGATCACCATCCCGTCTACGCCGCCGTCGAGAGCCATGCGTGGCTCTCGGGGGGCAACCGCCAGTCCATGCAAGACCTTAGTTGGGATATAGGGAAGGTTAGCGCAAATTAGATCGAATGAGCCAGCCACTGATGTAAGAAGGTCAGCCTGAAGCAATCGCACTCGCGAGGCGACATGATGTTCTCGGGCATTAGATTGAGCGACTTGCAGCGCACTAAATGAAAGGTCAGTCGCAGTAACCCATAGGTCAGGAACCTCGGCGGCCAATGTCACCGCGACGCCTCCACATCCCGTCCCGACATCCGCCGCCATCCTGCGCTTAGGATGTTGGATGAGGAACTGCAATGCCCCTTCGATTAATAATTCAGTCTCAGGTCTAGGAATTAAAACCTCGGGGGTGAGCCGAAAGCGCCGCCCGTAAAACTCCCACCAACCGAGAACATGCGGCAGAGCTTCACCATCTTGGCAACGGGCTACCATGTTGATGAAAGCCTGGGTCTGAGTCTCATTTAGTCTTGCTTCGGGGTGGGCCAGGACCCAAGCTCGCGTGCGACCAAGGGCCTCGCTCAGTAATAATTGTGTGTCGAGACTTGGTGTTTCGCTGATAGGTCCTAGTGCGCGGCGACCAAACTCCAGCGCCGCACCGACTGTCGATATGTGGCTCAAGTATCAATCTTGAACGGCTTGCAGGCGTTCGGCCTCCTCCCGCGTGGCTAATTCATCAATGAAGAGATCAAGGTCACCGTCTAATATAGCGGGTAAATTATGTGAAGAGAGACCGATACGGTGATCTGTTACCCGGGATTGAGGAAAGTTATATGTGCGGATTTTTTCCGCGCGTTCACCGGTGCCAACCTGAGCCCGCCGGTCAGCAGCCTCCTCCGCTTGGATCTCTTGGAGCGCCATTTCGTAAAGACGAGCTCGCAGGATGCTCATCGCCCGCATCCGGTTTTGCAGCTGCGATCGTTCATCCTGACACTGGACCACAATCCCGGTCGGGAGATATGTCAGGCGGACGGCGGTGGCGTTCTTCTGGACACCCTGTCCACCGGCGCCGGCTGAACCGAAAACATCCATCCGGATATCTTTATCAGGGATTTTTATCTCCACCTCATCGGCCTCAGCCAGCACGGCGACGGTGGCGGTGGAGGTATGGATGCGCCCCTGCGAATCGGTCACCGGCACCCGTTGCACACGGTGCACGCCAGACTCATGCTTCAGACGAGAATATGCCCCCCTCCCCTTGATCAGAAAGATTATCTCCCGGAATCCGCCTACGCCGGTCTCGTTTTGCGAGAGGATATCCAAATCCCACTTTCTCCCCTCGGCATAGCGGCTGTACATGCGGAAAAGATCCGCGGCGAAAAGCGTCGCCTCATCGCCCCCAGTGCCAGCTCGGATTTCCATAATTACGTTGCGTTCGTCGCGGGGATCACGTGGCAGAAGCAAGTGCTTCAATTGGGCCTGGAGTTCCTCAAGCTGCGCCTTAAGCTCAGTCACCTCCCCCTCAGCTAATTCACGCATCTCTGGATTGTCGCTTTCGCTGAGCATTACCGCTTGCTTGAGTTGCTCATTCAGAACGCGGTACTCTCGATAGGCGATCACAATCGGTTCGATGCTCGAACGTTCGCGAGCCAACACTGCAACACGCCGGAAATCCTCGCCAGCTTGCGCCAGCTCGGCTTCCAGATCTTCAAAGCGCTGCTCAATCCCAGCTAATTTCTCTAACATCGCATTCCTACACAGTGAATGCTCCCCACCGCAAGCAGTAGGGCTGCTACCGGTCAAGCCGGATGCTCGCCATCCCACGAGCAAGTATGTTTATAGCGGCGTTGTGGTCTCTATCGAGAATGAGACTACAATGAGGACAATCGTGAATACGGACGGATAAATCTTTCGGGACAATATTGCCGCAGCTAGAACATATCTGGGACGTATTGCGCGGATCAACAGCAACACACATCCTGCCAGCGTTTTCAGCTTTGTATTCCGTGTACTGTCGCAGTTGACGCCATGCGGCATCCGAGATGCTTTTATTCATGCTGCGCCAATTTCCATTCTGCATGTCTTGAATTTCCAATTCTTCAAATGCTATAATTTGGAACTCGTTCACCAATCGGCGGCTAAGCTGATGAGCGAAATTCTTGCGGCGGTTTGCAATTCGCTGGTGGATGCGCTGTACAACTCGCTTTCGTTTGCCATGATTAGGAGCTCCCTTTTCGCATCTACTCAGTCGGTGTTGCGATTTGGCAAGCGCCTTTTCATCCTGACGGAAAAAGCGCGGATTAGGAATGTGCTCGCCAGTTGAGAAAGTCGCGAAGTGGGTCAATCCAACATCTACACCAACGACTTTCGGGGATGGCGAAAGTTGTTCCGACTCGACTTCACAAGAGAAGCAAGCATACCAGTTACCGATTCTGTCTCGCCTGATAGTCAGCGTCTTTATCTCGCCATCTATCGGACGATGCAATTTGATTTTGACGTTGCCGATTTTGGCGAGGTGGAGATGTCCATTGTCGGTAAGACTAAATCCACTTTGCGGGTAGGTAAAGGACTTGTACCAATCACCCTTGAAGCGCGGATAGCCAGGCTCTTCTTTTGATTTCACGCGGCGAAAGAAATGCTTAAAAGCCAGATCGACACGAGTGCAGGTTTCTTGCAGACACTGAGAGTATGCATCACTGAGAAAAGAATGCTCTATTTTCCAGCTTGGCAACATTCTAATCGTGTCGTAGCGGGACAAAGTTTCTTGCCGCTCTTGCCAAGCATCGCGTCTCATTTCAAGTGTTTTGTTATATACCCAACGACAGGCGTCCAACGATTTCTGCATTGCCGTTTGTTGTGCCTTGGTTGGGAAAAGTCGATATTTAAACGTCTTGCGCACCTACGGTCGGATTATAGCATATTTGTGTAGGGGTATTATCTACATAAGGGAAAAGAGCGGCTCCGCAGGTCCCCGCCGCCCGGAGGTGCCGCCGAAGGTTCGGCAAGCAACGGGCCGAAGGTTCAGCCGCAATTCTTATAAACTCCCACGGCGGGAGTGGGAGGGCTTTTATCATTATACCATGAGGCCAAGATTGTGCTGTCCTTGTAAGGAATGGGTGATACCCTCTGAGCGACCCCTTCAGTTACTCGAAGGGCAGGCTCCGGGAGCGAATAAATCTCATGGGAACCTCCTCCTACAATTTAGCGTCTACAGATCAGAACAAGCCTTTGTATATCGGAGGAAACCATGCACCGCTTTAAATCAATATCTCTATTTATGCTCTTGCTTACTTTTACGCTACCCTTGGCAACCCCGGCCTACGCCGATGGGATCATCATTCCCGAGCCCCCCATCTGCATCCCTGGACCTTGCCCAGGGCCGATTCCGATCGCCCAATTGGCGATCAAGTACCACCGGGTCCAGGTGACGATCGAAGACCAGGTGGCAATCACCCACGTAGATCAGGTCTTCCGGAACGACAACGATTGGGAGATCGAGGGGACATATTTCTTCCCTCTTCCTCCTGGTGCTGCCGTCACCCAATTCACCTTATGGATGGACGGAGAACCGGTGGAAGGGAAAGTCCTCACACGCGAGGAGGCTCGCCAGACCTACGAGGAGATCGTGCGCGCCATGCGCGATCCAGCTCTGCTCGAATACGCAGACCGGGACGCAGTGCAAGCCTCGATTTATCCCATCCCTCCAGGTGGTGAGCGCCGGATCGAGCTCGAGTACACTCAAGTGTTGGAAGCTGATAATGGGCTGATCCACTACAGCTACCCACTCAATACTGAAAAATTTTCAACCCAACCTCTGGAGGACGTCAGTGTCTCTGTCGAGGTGCGCTCTCCACACCCCGTTCGGGCGATCTACTCCCCCTCACATACGGTTGCTATCAATCGGGACGGAGACTTCCACTTCACAGTAGGTTATGAAGACACATATGTCACCCCTGACAAAGACTTCGACCTGTTTTATTCCATAGCTGACGCAGATATCGGCCTCAACCTGATCACCTATCGGGACCCCGAGGCCAACGACGGCGACGGTTTCTTCCTGTTGCTGGTCGCCCCCAGTGTCGAGGTAGATCCTAATCGCACGATCGCTAAAGATTTGTTGATCGTGATCGACCAATCCGGCAGCATGGATGGGGAGAAGTTCCGTCAAGCTCAACAGGCGCTGCATTACGTGCTCGACCATCTCAACCCTCAGGACCGTTTCAACATCATATCCTTCAGCACAGGCATCCGATCATATGCCAGCGGGCTTCGACCCGCCGAGGAAGCCTGGCAGGCAAAGGATTGGGTCGACTCGCTCTCTGCCGCAGGCTCCACCGACATCAACCTCGCGCTATTGGAGGCCGTCGCCCAAGCCGATGGTGAACGACCGACGATTGTAATATTCCTCACCGACGGTTTACCGACCGAGGGCGTCACCGACACGCAGGCAATTCTGGAGAACATCAAACGGGCAGCTCCCAGCAACGTCCGGCTGTTTGCATTCGGTGTTGGCTATGATGTAGACACCTTCCTGCTTGACACTCTAGCCCAGGACCATCATGGTGACACCACCTACGTCACACCCGGACAAGCCATTGATGAGGCTGTTTCCGGCTTCTATGCCAAGGTGAGCACACCAGTGCTGATTGACATAGAGCTTGACTTTGGCGATGTCGTGACATACGACCTATATCCTGATCCCCTCCCAGATCTCTTTGCTGGGAGCCAACTAGTGCTAGTGGGGCGTTATCGATCGCCCGGTTCAGGGACTATACAACTTACCGGGAAAGTGGATGGCAGGACCCAGAGCTTCGAATATCCATACCAACACTTCCGCAGCTCAGGCGGTCCGGACTTCCTGCCCCGACTTTGGGCCACACGCAAGATTGGCGCCCTGCTCAATCAGGTCCGGCTCCAGGGTCCAGAGCAGGAACTGGTGGACCAGATCGTGAAGCTGAGCATCCTTTATGGCATCGTCACGCCTTATACATCCTACCTGGTGACCGAACCAATGGCGTTGAGCGCTCAGGCACAAGAGGGTATCGCCAACGACGCCTATGAGAAGATGATGTCGACGCCAAGCGCGGTTTCAGGGGAAGCAGCGGTAGAGCGGGCAGCAGCCGAGTCGTCGATCAGCGATGCCGAGGTTCCAATGGCGTTATCTGGCGCAGCGGCAGACGTCGTCCGCCTGGCTGGGGCGCGAACATTCCGCCTGGTGGATGGCGTCTGGATCGACACCGCCTTCGACCCCGATACAATGACCACCATCCAGGTTCCGTTCCTCTCTGAAGACTATTTTGCACTGGTTAACGCTCGTCCAGATTTGGCGAATGCCTTCGCTCTTGGGTCGCGGGTGATCGCCTTTGCCGGCGGAGTGGCGTATGAGGTGGTTGGAGCAGAGGAGACTGGTGATCCAGTCACCCTCCCACCCACACTCGAGAGCCAAGAGGTTCATGATTTACCAACGGACGTTTCACCTGTGTCCCCAACCTCCAGCACGGAACAGGACAGCGGCTTCAGCCTACCATGTCCAGGTTTCGCCTTTGCCATCGGACTGGCTGTTGTCCCCCTGGTGCGGCAGAAACGACGCCAGCAGAATTAAGAATTCAAAATCAGTAGGGGTTGTCTAAGAAGAGGCTTAGACAACCCTTTTTGATTTGCTATCTAAGGCTCAGTAGTTTCCGGCGACTAAAGTCGCCGCAACCACTGCCAAGTCCACTTGCGTGGACTTCTGATCCTGCTCTTCAATCAGAGACTGAGGAAAGAAGGGCTGGTTGAAATCTTGGCTCCTCCTTCCAAACTGGCCTTGATAGTCTCCCTCATTTTACGGTTTGGCAACGATCAGGGCATCAATCAGCCATATAGCCTTTTTTAATGGTCGATGCTGGGTGTAGATAACAGAAGTCGCCGTAGGCCGACTTTGCAGGTTGTTGGTGCAGTTTCAACTGCCGGTTATCCGGCGACTAAAGTCGCCGCAACCACTGCCAAGTCCACCTGCGTGGACTTCTGACCCTGCTCTTCAATCAGAGACTGAGGAAAGAAGGTCTGGTTGA
>Ga0209986_10003592_pt1 | contig 13545 bp, 12 predicted proteins | sample BlataG_FD_183168 | JGI IMG/M metagenome (GOLD analysis project Ga0209986, IMG submission 183168) | Deep subsurface microbial communities from Black Sea to uncover new lineages of life (NeLLi) - Black_00105 metaG (SPAdes) (version 2) | ecosystem: Environmental > Aquatic > Marine > Oceanic >...
GGCCCCAATTTTCTAGGGGCCGTGATTGGGAACTGCAAATAATTGGGGCCTGGCCCCATTTTACTTTATAAATATTTTTCACGAGTTTTTACCCATAGTTGGGTATTTTTCCTATTTTTCCCTTTCATCAAAATAAACCCTTGGTATATCCGCCGTCAACCTGTAAGGCAGCTCCGGTTATGTAGCCTGCTCCCTCAGAAGCAAGAAAGGCCACAGCGTGAGCTATCTCCTCAGGTGCTCCTAATCTCCCCGTAGGAATATTCTTCTGTATGTTTTCGTAGAAATCTTTGACTGTGCCTTTCCCGCTTTCCTCGAAAGACTTTGCCAGCTCTCCCACTCTCTCTGTTTTCGTGTATCCAGGACAGATTGAATTTACGGTAATACCATAGGACGCTACCTGATTTGAGAGGGATTTCGAGAAGCCCAAGACTCCTGCTCTTGCTGTATTGGAAAGGATCAGAGAATCTATGGGTTGCTTGGCTGCAACCGAAACCATGTTAATGATCCTACCCCACTTCTGTTTTTTCATGAAGCGGATAACTTCATAACAGAGGTTTATTGTGCTCAGGAGATTAAGCTCCAGAGCATCTTGATAGTCATTCAGAGTAAAGTCATCCGCTGTGCCTGAAGGAGGTCCTCCAGCATTCGAGACCAATATCTCGATTGTCCCCAACTCCTTTACGATCTGTTCGACCATTTTGCTCACCTGTTTCTTGTCTCTTACATCAGCCACAAATGCCCTCACAACTCCTCCTGTTTCAGCGGCTATTTTGTCCCTGGTTTTGCCAAGCCTCTCCTTATTTCTGGCACAGATTACAACTTTAGCTCCCTCCCTGGAAAGCTGGAAGGCAATCGCTTTTCCAAGACCCCTGCTTGATGCTGCCACGAGGGCAACTTTATTCTTGATGCCCAAATCCATATCTCATCTCCTGATGTCTATTTTTTCATCGCCAGAATTTATTTTCTGCAGGAAACCCTGGCAAATTTTGTCTCGTGACCCTTTCTCATAATCTCTTTGGCATCCTTGTCGCACCTTATACACTTGTGATAAATCACATCGCCAATCAGTTCTGCTTTCTCGTTTCTCTCCTCATCCGAGAGGAAATAGGCTTCCATGGTATCATAGGGACGAGATTTACCGTCGCTTTCATATTTAATTGTCAAATCCCTTCCTGCATCAAGGACTTTGAAGGCGCTCTCAGTCCAGTTAAAGTCAGCCATACCCAAGTCCGGATTGATCCTTATATGAGCGGCGAGATAAATTTTAGGAAGTCCTGAGGCTTCAAGCTCATCGAAGCATTGGATAAATGTTTCAGCGGTTACAGCGTTTCCGATGTTGATCTCGTAGATAGGAGTAGTTCCGTCGGAGCGAAGATATTCTTTGAAAATATTGAGGAGCATCCTGAGCTGAATGGCGTTTTGGGTGGAGAGGAGCATGGATATTTTGAAGGAAAGATTAGGAATTTCCCTGGCGTAATAGCAGGCAGCCACAATGGTTGGCCAGCTTGGATTAAGGAAGAAATTAGCTCCTGTAGCAAGGGCAGCCCTTGTTATCCCGTCAAGATAGATGAGATGGTTATTGTTGCCGACTTCAACCCCTCCCAGGTTACCGAAGGCTGTGCCCATGTTTTTCAGGATTATCTGACTCAACCCATTACCCACATCTTTTCTCTCGAATTTCTCGCCTGTCACTTTTTCTACCCTTGCAAATCGCTCTTCTGGAAGCGGAGTTCCTATAAGGTTGGTAGAGCAGAACTTGCTGGCACCCAATATATTTTCGGCCATGGTCAGTGTCGAGAGTAGATCACCGCTGTAGACATAGTTTTCGGTGAGAGCCACCACTGAAATCATCTCTGTGGGGAAAAGTACGCCTCTGTTTTCTGCTATTCTCTTAAGACAATCAAAGGTGGGGCGGGCTGCCTGAAATCCAGAAACCTGGGTAGTACAAATTCCAGGCTTGGTTACAGCAATCCCGTTCTTTTCCACGAAGTCCTCAACTTTAGCAAAATTTTTTGTATATCCTTCGGCTTTTTCCAGCATTTCTCCAAATTCTTTTTCTCCAGCGATTCTTTTCCTGGTTTTGTAATCCCTCATAGACTCTATCTTTTCGGAAATCTCTTTTGCTCCTCCGTATGAATCTAATAAGGCATCCATGGCCTTAAGATCCTTATCGCTTAAAAGTTTGAAGTGCATTTTGAGTCTCTCCTTTTATCAATTATTCTCTGTTTAGCTCACCCCTTTACTTTTGCTTATTCATTAGATTTATTTTGCAAGATTGCGGTGAATGGTCAGCATATCTGCAAGGATAGAATAGCCAGTCTCAATTTTTCCGGCCCCGGGTCCTTGAATGGTTACTTTTCCCAGCAAATCCAGGTCAAAGGTTAAAGCGTTGTTGGCACCCATGATTCCAGCCAGAGGGTCGGAAAGAGGGAGTTTTTGAGGGGAGACGCCGGCTCGAATCTGCCCGTTTTCTTTTTTGGTCGAGGCGATAAGCTTATACCTGTATCCTTCTTCTTTCGCAGCCAGGATTTCCTGTTTGGAGAGGGAAGTAATACCCTCCCTTTGTGCATCAGATGGCATGATGTTCGCTTCAAGAAAGACATTTGAGAGGATAACAATTTTAGCCAGGGCATCGTAACCTTCCACGTCTGCTGTTGGATCTTCTTCAGCGTAACCTAATTTTTGGGCTAGTCCGAGGGCGTCTTCATAATCCATGTTCTCTATCTCCATTTTGGAGAGGATAAAGTTGGTTGTCCCGTTAAGTATTCCCTTTATCTCTTTGATCTTGTTTCCAGCCAAGCCACGCTCGAATAGACTGAACACTGGTGTCCCGCTCATGACAGTACCCTCAATCCCGAAAAAAAGGTTGTTCTCTTGAGCTAAATTTTTTAATTCTCTGTAATTAAGGGCGGCCGGTCCCTTATTGGATGTGACCACATGTTTTCCCGTTTGAAAGGCTTTTTTGATATAGCTTGTTGCCGGTTCTGCTGTCTTGATATCCGTGTATGTCAGTTCAGCAATGATATCAGCATCACATTTTTCGATCATTTCCAGAGGATCCATTTGTCGAGCTTCGTTGGGTTTTCCCTCAAGATACTCGTCAATTTTCTTCCCCTGTTCTAAAAACTGAAGAATTATTTCTACTTCTATTCCTTCTGGAATGAGAAGAGAGCCCTTAAGTTTATCGTTGATGGCTACGACTTTAACTTCAAAATCAAGCCTTTCTTTCAAATATTCTCTTTTTTTTTCCAGGATTTCCAGAAAGCCCTGTCCTACTGTACCGCAGCCGATAAGACCTATTTTATATTCCATTATCTTCTCCTTCTCATCATAAAATGCTTCCTTTAAAATTTAGAAATCAGTTTAGTAGCATAAGAATTTAGCACGGAATAAGAACACCCAAGTAAAAGAAAGTTATTTGATAAAAGAATATAACATATTCATTTTAGAATTTGTAGGGATTTGATTTATTAAATCCACCTCAGCTAGATAAAGATTCTCTTCTGGGTTTGATCTGTATTGACTTCGATTATTTGATTCTCTATGATTATTTCACCTTAAATGAATTTTTTGCTGGATGTTTGCATGGGTAAAGGAGTGTTGGATCATTTAAAATCCCTTCAGACATAACACATTAAAAGGAGGAACCATGAGAAAAAGAATTTTTGTTTTATGTGCACTCGTTTTGTTTCTGTGTTTTTTTGTGGGAGCCGGGGAGGCTCAAAAGAGACTTAAGGTTTTTATTTCCGTGGATATGGAAGGAATAGCAGGTGTTATCCACTGGGATGATGTCAGCCGTCGAGGAGATGATTACTCTCTCTTTCGGAAGCTTATGACTCAAGAGACGAACGCGGCTATAGAGGGAGCGCTCGAAGCAGGGGCAACTGAGATTCTTGTGCGGGACTCCCACGGAAGTGCCCGCAATATTCTCCCTGACCTTTTGCGCCAAGAGGCTGAGCTGCTTCGGGATTGGTCAGGAGGTCCCTTAAGCATGATGGAAGGAATAGATAAGACTTTTGATGCTGTTATTTTTATTGGATACCATGCGCGGGCTGGTACGCCTGATGCTGTTCTCAAGCACACTATGACCGGAACGATTTTTGATGTTGTTCTCAACGGAAAAAAGATGCCTGAAGCTGGGATTAATGCCTTCATTGCTGGAAACTTCGGTGTTCCTGTTGTCATGATCGCTGGCGATTTAGCTGTTTGCAAACAGGCAAAAGAGCTTTTTGGGAATATAGAGACTGTAGCTGTCAAGGAAGGAATAGGAAAGGCAGCAAAAATGCTGCATCCTCTGAAAGCTCAGGAATTGATTAAAAAGAAAACAACAGCAGCTTTGAAAAGGCTGAAAGATTTCAAGCCTTACAAACTCAATCCGCCTTTTACCATGGAAGTGACTTTTACAGATGAGGAAATAGCCGCGAGATCTTCCTGGATTCCAGGAGCAAAAAGATCAGGGGATAGATCTGTCTCCTTCACCAATAATGATTTTATGGAAGTTTTGAAGTTTTTCCGCTTTGCCAGGTAAAAACTTCTGTTTTGGTTTTGCAACAAACGGAAAAAACGAATATAAAAGATCTATCTCTGCTTGCTTCTCCTCAGACGGGCAAAAATAGGTATCAGGAATAAGGAAGAAGGGTAGTGAAAATCACCTTTCACTACCCTTCTTTTAATTTCAAGAAAAATCAGCCTGGATTATTCACGAGTCGACGTTGCCGCAGATGCAAGGCGTCAGCCCATGAAGCTGTGGTCCTCCACCGCGAATGGGCTGCAACGAAGCAGATGTGGTGAGATCGACTCGCCACCAGGGAAAAAATGCCGATTAATATAGATAGCTTCTTTTCGAATTAGTGTTTATCAGGATCTACAGCAATATCAGGATATCTTTTTGATATTGCTGTAATTGCAGAAAGTATCGGCATTTTTTATGAATAATTCAGGTAAGTTGCTTACTTCTTAATCTGCGCTTCTATCCAATCTGTAGTGATACTCTTGGGTCTTTCGATGCTCAATCCAAGGGCTCTGTCCCAAATCAGCGAGGCCAGAACGCCGATGGCACGGGATGCTCCGAAGAACACTGTGTAGAAATCATACTCTGTGACTCCATAGTGGAGGAGGAGACAGCCAGAGTGGGCATCGACATTGGGCCAGGGATTTTTTGCTTTGCCGTGTTCCCTTAGAATATCAGGTGCAACTTCGTAGATGGCGCTGACAACTTTGAAGATTTCATCATCGGGAAGATGTTTAAGGGCGAATTCTCGCTGAGCCATGTACCTGGGGTCTGTTTGACGGAGAACCGCATGTCCGTATCCTGGAATGACTTTTCCTGCATTCAGGGTGTCCCAGAGATATTTCACCAGTTGTTCTTTGTCCGGAACTCCTCCTAAGTCCTCCTTTACTTCCATGATCCAGCGGAGTACTTCTTGGTTAGCCAGTCCGTGGAGAGGCCCGGCTAATCCATTCATACCTGCAGACAGGGAGTAGTAAGCATCGGAAAGGGTAGATCCAACAAGGTGTGTGGTATGAGCAGAGACATTCCCGCCTTCATGGTCGCTGTGAATGACGAGGTAAAGGCGCATGAGTTCCTTGAATTTTTCGTCCTCGATTCCGACCATGTGAGCAAAATTTCCACCCCAGTCAAGATTGGGATCAGGAGGAATATGCTCATCGTTCTTGTAGGTCTTGCGGTAAATGTAAGAGGCAATAAGGGGGAGTTTGGCCAGAACGTTCATCGCATCTTCGTACATTGGATCCCAGTATTCCATCTTGGTTAATCCTTCTCTGTATTTTTCAGCGAAGATGGACTCTTTCTGGAGGGCAAGAATGCCCTGTGAAAACTGGGTCATCGGGTGCGTATCTTTGGGGATGGTTTTGAGAATATCGATGAGATAATCAGGGAGGGGACTGCGTTTTCGCCATTCTTCGGTGATTTCCTTGACATCATCTTCAGTTGGCAATTCGCCGGTAAGAAGGAGATAGAATATTCCTTCGGGAAGAGGTTCTTCACCGCCCGGAGCCTTCGGCAATTTTTCTCGAAGCTCGGGGATGTTGAAACCACGAAATCTGATCCCTTCAACGGGGTCAAGAGCCGATGTTTCGGTGACCATGCATTTTACTCCGCGCATTCCGCCGTAGGCCTGAGCCACCGTAACTTCTGAGATCTTTACATCACCGTGTTCTTTGATGAACGACTTAACCTTTGCGCGCATGGGTTCTAGTGATGAAGCAAATTTTTCTTTTAATGAAGACATTGAGACAACCTCCTTATGATGTTTTAAGAAATTATTTCCCTAATTGAAAAACGAAGTAAGAATATATCACTGTCTGCCAGCACTGTCAATTTTTTTAGGATTAATTATGAAATATTTTTTAATTAACCTGATTCGCTGGACAGTCTCGACTGTTTAGGATGAATCAAATATTTGACTTTTGTCTTTTGAAATAGTCTATTATTGAGGATAAAGAATTTCTAGAAACCTTGTTAGGAGAAAGACATGGAAATTATATTGTTTTTTCTTATTGTCTTTGGTGCTCTTCTGGTTTTTGCTGTAGGAATTTATAACAGGTTAATTACCCTGAGAAATCGGAGTGATAATGCCTGGGCTCAGGTGGATGTTCAGCTAAGACGAAGATATGACCTTATTCCGAACCTGGTGGAGACAGTAAAGGGCTATGCCAAACACGAAAGAGAGACCTTCGAGAAGGTCACTGAAGCGCGCTCCAAAGCCATAAATGCAGGGACTGTTAATGAACAAGGGCAGGCCGAGAATATGCTGACTGGCGCTTTGAAGTCTCTTTTTGCTGTGGTTGAAAATTATCCTGATCTCAAGGCGAACCAGAATTTTCTGATGCTTCAGGAAGAACTGGCAGGGACAGAAGGGAAAATCGCCTATGCGAGACAATTCTATAATGATACTGTGATGAAATTTAACCTCAGACAGCAGGTTTTTCCTTCCAACATAATAGCCAGCATGTTTAATTTTAAAGAGAAAGAGTACTTCGAGATTGAAGAAGAGGAAGCCAGAGAACCTGTTAAGGTAAAGTTTTAGTCCGGGTATTTTTTTAAGCAGGGGATAAATAAGTAAGAGATAGATAAAGTTCAAGATGTATGAACAGATTGCCCGCAACAAAAGAAAGTCTTTTTTTCTCATCTTGTTTTTCGTTTGTTTGATTTTTGCTTTAGCCTGGGTTTTTGGAGAGCTGACCGATATGGGTCCTTATGGTTTGGTCTTAGCTGCCGTCATAGCTATTGCCATGACCTTTGGCAGCTATTATTCGAGCGATAAAATCGTCCTGGCCATAAGCAGGGCTAAACCAGTAAAAAAGAAAGATTACCCACATCTTTATAATGTAGTAGAGGGATTGGCTATTGCTGCAGGATTACCCAAGCCACGCTGTTACATCATCGATGATACGGCTCCTAATGCTTTTGCTTCGGGGCGCAATCCAAAAAACTCTGTCATCGTAGTCACCAAAGGTTTGCTCCAAAAGCTAAACCGGGTAGAACTGGAGGGTGTGATTGCCCATGAGATGTCGCATATAAAGAATTATGATATTCTTGTTCAGACTCTGGCTGTAGTCATGGTCGGAGTTGTCGTCCTCCTCAGCGATTGGATCCTCAGGACCTTTCTCTGGGGAGGAAGAAGAAGAAGGAGCAACAGAGGAGGCGGGAACGCCGGAGCAATCATTATTGTAGTGGGTTTAGTGTTAGCTGTGTTTTCTCCTCTTATTTCCCAGCTAATCCGATTAGCTGTTTCGCGCAAAAGAGAATTCCTGGCGGATGCAGATGGGGCTCTCCTCACACGCTATCCTCCGGGTTTGGCTTCCGCCCTCAAGAAGCTGGCTTCAGATAGGGAGCCTTTGGAGGCAGCCAACAAAGCGACCGCTCATCTTTATATAGTGAATCCGCTCAAGGATATAAAGGGGCCGGTTAATAAGTTGTTCAGCACGCACCCCCCCATCGAAGAAAGGGTAGCTGCCTTGGATAAGATGTAAATGCTTATCCCTTAAAAGCTATTGAAAGTGCGAGGCTTTAATATTATAATTGTAATCCCTTGGTGGGGTCGTAGTTCAGATGGATAGAACGCCGGCCTGTCACGCCGGAGGTCGCGAGTTCAAGTCTCGTCGGCCCCGCCAGATATATCCTTTATTTTTTAATGGTTTTCCTCAGAGTACAGTTTAAGCCATAGTATGTTATTTTAGGTTATTTTTGCCCTTCGTGGTAAATCCCTCGCAGTATTTGTACAGCTATTAATTCATATGGATGACCAGCTGATGGAAGAAAGGAGCTGATTTAGAAAGTAATTTGTATTCTACCAGCTATGCCAAAATTTAGCTTCATCTTTTTATTATCAAAATTATATTGAAATAACAAATTTGTGAAAGGAAATGCATAGAATTTAAGGAAAGTGCTGGATGACCTAACGGCCCAATTATTTTTGTTGAAAATACTTTTTAAAATAACAGGGACATTTAGGCCGATATGAAATCCAAGGTTGCGTTGTTTATTGTCACCACTTGGTGAATAGTCGATAGTGTTATAATTAAGACCAAAAAGGAAATACTTTAGCACTGAATTCGAAATTCTTCCTCCCATTCCGGTAAATTTAACATCCAGAAAGAACGTCATGCCATTGTAATCATTAATTAATCTTATATATTTTTTCACAAAACTTGTTTCTTTTTCCATTTCCAAATATCTGCTACTAGGAAAATAGCTAATACGAAGGCCAATGAGCGAGTCGAACTTTGGGTATTTTTCGGTAAAATAGCCTAATCCCAGACCAAAAGCATTGAAAACAACATCTTCGTAAGAAAAACCGTAATGCGTAAAAGCATCAATCATTTCAATTCCTGTACTCAGTGAAAATATTGCCAGTCCTGATAATAATAAGGCATTGTCATGTTTAATACCAATAAGCTCGTACATACTTACCATTGTCCGATATTCCACATAACTGGCGTAGAAGTGACCAGCTTTGTCTGCGCCACCAGCATATGTGTTCTTGCCAAAAAAACCTTCCCTCTTCATTTTCCACTTCCCAGTAAAACCAGATCTGTCCCACCACCAAACTGTACCCAGAGCCAGTGTTGTTCCGACAGCTGCCCCCGTTATCAAAATAGCAGGAAGCAGATGATCGTCTTTATTTTCCTTTTTTGATGTTTCTTTCTTTGACTTGTGAACTGTAAGAATTTCCTCATTGAATGCCCCGCTGATATTTGAGACTAAAATTAAAAGACATAAAAAAATATAAAGGCAAAATTTAGGAAATTTCATTTGACATAGACAATAAATGTACCCTCTTCTCACCTGGTCTCCTACTTCTAATATTTCGGATAAGATTAACACATTAAAAAAGACACAGTCAACCATGAAATGAGAACTTGTATCACAGATAAGAAAGGCATTCCTCTCAACAGTGGAAATCGAGAAAGATGGAGCGGGATTTATTTAGCCGATAAAAAGCGTTCCCAAGTTGTAGATTGCCAATCCAATGAGGAGAATCGATAATCCTACAACAATCATCCTGAATGCCTTGGGTTTAAACATCCTTTGATATTTTGATGTATACTTGGCAAGTATGAAATACCAAACTGCGCTTCCACAGCCACAGGCCAAAGCGAATAGAGCCGGTTGCCTGACGGCATGAATCAAACCTTGATGGGCTGTGACAATACCTGCAACTGCCAGCCAAAAGGTATAAATTGTTGGATTAGAAACGTATAGCAAAAGGGCAATCATGACAGGACCAGAATGAGCCTTATAATGATTTTTGCGCGGGCTTTCTCTCTCAAAATTTTTGGACTGCTTGATGAGCTGCACGCTAATCACAATAAGCAGCACAGCACCGATAAATTTCATTAAAGGGATTAATTCATTTATCGGTTGGGTGGCGTAGGAAATACCAATAATTGCAAAAAAACAATAAACGATATCCAGAAAAGATGCAGTCAATCCCACCGAAAATCCTCGTGAAAAACCGTGCTTGATCGATTGCGAAATGGCAAAAATATTAAGCGGACCCAGGGGAATGGCTGCTAAAAATCCAATCAAGAAGCCTAGGAAGATGACCATCGGAATTACTCTCTTGTCTTAAACCGAAGAGAAAATAAATCATGGTTAAAAATTTCTATTATTACCGAGTAATACTTTTTATTATTTTTCAACTTTATCATGCTGGATTTTATAATAAACTAAAGGTTAGAATCAACTGGGGAAATTTTTTTAATATTGCTATACAAAATCTGATTTTAAGTATAAAATTAGTCGGCCTTGTTATTTGGGGACGATAGGCCAATATCAGCCGGGAACTAAGGCATGAAAGTTGCTAAGGAAGGCTTGACCTTTATTATTCCTTTTGTTGGACTAGCCGTCCTTTTTTTAGTATTTGGCCAATGGTTCTTATTTGGGACTTGTCTTATCATAGCTTCGAGTTTTTGCTTTTTCTTCCGTGATCCTAAACGAAATATTCCACAAAATGAGAATTCAATTCTTGCTCCTGCCGATGGGAAGGTTATAAAAATCCAGAATATTGAATCTCATCCTTCGTTTCCTTCATCAGTGAAAATCGTTAGCATTTTTTTATCTCTTTTTGATGTCCATATTACCCGAGCTTCTATTGCGGGTGTTGTTGAAGGGATCGAATATATTCCAGGGGAGTTTTTTCGTGCCTACAAAGATGAAGCTGATCTGAAAAACGAATCGAATTCCATATTCATAAAGGGGGATAAGACAAACCTCCTTATCAAGCAAATCGTAGGATTTGCGGCGCGCAGGATAAAATGCTTCGTTAAAAAAAATGAAAGAGTAGAGAAGGGACAAAAATTAGGCCTGATGTATTTTGGCTCTAGGGTGGATATATTTCTTGGGGAGGAAGTCCGATTAAAAATCCAATTGAACCAAAAAATCAGAGCAGGCGAAACAGAAATTGGCGAGGTGAAGAATGAAAACGGATAAAAAGTCTGGAGAAATCTATTTGCTGCCGAGCATCTTAACCCTCGTTAATGTCTCTTTTGGATTTCTTAGCGTTTTGGCCGTTTTTGACGGAAATTATTCTAGGGCAGCTTTTTGGATAGTCATGGCTGCTATCATCGATGGGTTTGATGGGATCATTGCTCGAGCGACGAGGACACAATCAGATTATGGCATTCACCTCGATTCACTTGCTGATGCTTTTTCCTTTTGTGCAGTTCCTACTATTCTCCTTTATTTCTGGGGTTTCAGGCCTGCTGCCCCCTCTGGCTCCAGCTTCTTTTTTAGCCTCATTTTTCTCATTGCGGCAATCTTGCGTCTTGCCCGCTACAATGTTCTCCAAAAGCAAAAACTTGATAGGAGATTTTATAAAGGGCTAACGACTCCTTCGGCTTCCTTGCTTATTGCTGCAATCGTTTTATACCATCCGCAACCTTTGAGTATAAAATTGCACACATTTATCCTTGCTTTTATTGTTATTGCCCTTTCTTTTTGCATGATCAGCAATATTAAATACAGGAATTTTTTAAGTTTCAATTTTCGTCATCGAATCGACATTCTAATGGCCTTTCTTCTAGCCATTCTGTTTATCTCACTATTCATCTATCCGAAGATTCTGCTTCTTTTCTATTTTTCTCTGAACGTGCTATCTGGTCCATCAATGTATTTCTATGGTCTACTGAAAAATAGAAGACAAAAAATATTATCCTCAAAAGCAAAAGAGGAAAGTCTATAAGAAATCAGGGATACCTTTTTGCTGAATTCCAGCCTTTTGTGCCTAAATTATGACTGTTACTTTTGATTTACAATAATGCTCTGATTGAGTAATATCATTCTCAATAGGGTGCGCCCGTAGCTCAGCTGGATAGAGCGACGGACTCCGGATCCGTAGATCGCAGGTTCGATTCCTGTCAGGCGTGCCAGCTTTTCCTCAAGAAAAGCCTTTTTTTCCTTTAAGCATCATTAGCCAGAATTAAGCGAGTTCAAGTCTCGTCGGCCCCGCCAGTTCCACAAAAGCTCTTGCGTCAAAATCAACAACTTACAAGCAATTTTTATCTAGGCCGGTTAAGTCAGGTTATGTCATTTTAAGTCATTTTTAGTGACATTTTACTGACCGAATTACTGACCGAAGATACTGAGGATGGAATGGTCTAAAATTTATTAGGCAAAAATATTCCCTATTTTTTTCAGAGGAAAAAATCTGTTTTTGTTGAATAAGACGCAAGGGACTCAAAATCCTCTGGGGAGAAAAACAAAGGTCTTCCGTAAAACACACAAAGCCAGTAAATTACTGAAAAATCAACATTTTTCAGAGAATTGGGGAGTATAGTATTATTCCAATTATTTGTATTGTCTGTATTAAACTGTACAAAGAGGTGACACAGTAGGGGACACAGTGGCAAGTTAGCTGCAGGAAGCATAAGGGAAGGTTATTATAGGAAAAGGGCTATTTTCCTTTTCTCCAAAACATGAAAGGACCAATAATAGGAATCTTTGATGGACGCAGTTTTTTCATAGGGAATATGCCTTTACTGACTATCGTAACGTCTTCTGCAGTGTAAAATGCCTTTGGGTTGAATCTTTTGATGATTTCAGAAATATTTTCAAAATCATTACGTTTTATAATCAAATAAATTACATGTACTTTTCCCTTACCACCTTGAGCCTCCATACTCGTAGCGCCATATCCTTTTAATCTGAGATAATCGATCAATTCAGTTGCATTTTTCTCGGTTATAATGCGAATGATTGAACTGCCTATAGCCAGCCCTTTTTCAATCTGCAGACCGATAAAAGTCCCCATTGCAAATCCAGCTCCGTAGGCAATATAACATGCAACATTGTTTAGATTTTGCATTACTACTTTGATGCAAAGCAGCCAGATCAGAACTTCGAAGAATCCAATCACTGGTGCGAGGTATTTTTGTTCTCTTGAAATAAAAAAAATACGCATTGTCCCCAGACTGACGTCTAGAACTCTGGCCAAGAGAATGAGCAAAGGTAGAATAATCCATTTGAAAATTTCTGAACCAACGATTGTCTCTGGATTCATTTTAAATCACTCCTTTTGAGAAATAATTAAATACCATGTTTTCTAAAAAGAACTTAGAAAATATTTTTAATAATTATAATACATCTTCTGATATAGATTTTTCTACGAAATTTTTCTTTTTTTAAATGTGCTCGACCTATGATAAAATGTTTTTTTTAGATCAATTTTAGTTGGCATGTCTTTTGCATATATTTGTTCTGAAGCTTGAAACTCAAGATTTCTATAATATAAAAAAACTATGAAAATGAGATAGAGAAGTTAAAAATTCTTAATAACTAAAGCAATGAGGCAAAATTTAAGGTATTTAGATTGGAGGGAAAGCGATGGATAAAAACATGTTCAGAAATAAACACTTACAGAATTGCAAGAGAAATAAACTCCAAGGTAGAGTATTAGGGCCTGTTCCTAATCTTGAGGAGCATGTTCAACCGACATGGTGGCGGAATATTTTCAATTCATTATATCTAAAAACCGACGGCGATGTAGTAGAAGACCAGAAAATAACAAATGAGGAAGTTGA
>Ga0209986_10003594_pt1 | contig 13538 bp, 11 predicted proteins | sample BlataG_FD_183168 | JGI IMG/M metagenome (GOLD analysis project Ga0209986, IMG submission 183168) | Deep subsurface microbial communities from Black Sea to uncover new lineages of life (NeLLi) - Black_00105 metaG (SPAdes) (version 2) | ecosystem: Environmental > Aquatic > Marine > Oceanic >...
CCCTTTTAGCCGTCTGAGCAAATATTTGTGGTGACATAGCCCTTAGCCTGGGCAGTTTACCAACAAGAGCCGGTCCTTTGCCATTAATGGCGCTGCACCGGCTGAAATGGTCGGGTGCGGCGGGCATGTTGGTCGTCAGTGACTCAATAAACTTTTTCTTGTCCATAATCTGCAGGGCCGCGTTATATCTCCTCTCATAACCGATTGTGCTTGTACGTTTGGCTCCCATAGCCCTGCCGCACAGCGAACCGGCACCGTGCGCAGGAAAAACCTCGCAAAAATCCGGCAACTTGAGAAGTTTCTGGTGGAGATTGTCATATAGCTGCGATGCTAACTGCCTTGCCTTTCCCGGAAATAAATCAGGCCTACCCACATCACCAACAAACAATACGTCACCGCAAAAGATGCATACCGGCTCGGATCCTCTGGACCTATCTGTTACGACATAAGTGATATGCTCCGGAGTATGTCCGGGCGTATCCAGCATTTTAAGCTGCATATTTTCAATATTGAACCTGTCCCCTTCGGCCACGGCCTTATGTTTAAATTTGCACTTTGCCGATTTTGGAGCCACGATCGCAGCGCCCGTCTTTTCAGCCATATCTAAATGTCCTGAGATGAAGTCCGCATGAAGATGGGTTTCCAGGATATGTGTAATCTTCACTCCCATATCCCTGGCTGCCTCTAAATACACATCCACATCCCTTCGGGGATCAACGATTGCACACTTTTTGCTTCCACCGAGCAGATAGGAACTGTGCGCCAAACCCTTAACAAAAAACTGTTGTACAAACATCTCTGATCTCCTTTAAATACAAGACCATATTCAGTAGTCTCCAGTTTATGGAGAATCGTGCTTTTATCTTATTCGCCTATTCGCAGGGATTATATCACAACACTCGATTGGCAGCAACAGCAGCAAACAAACGATTATGAAAAATCCAAGAGCCTCTGCCGTTGACATAAGACAGCACTGAACAACGTGTACTTTGTAAACTTTTCCACCAAAGAACAATTGTTTCTTACTCCGCAAGCAGCGTGGAGCACGGCGCTCCAGACATACCTACAGCCTGGAGAAACTTGCGCTCGATCTGCCTTTTGAGTTTTCGGTGCTCCGATTCGTTGTCTCTTCTCAGCGGAACCTGTCCGCCAGCAAAAGTTAGGTGTCCTCCGCCGGCCCCCTTTCTGGCAACTATAAACTTGACAGCTTTGTCCGCTCTATTTTGCTCCCGTGATGTTCTAATAGAAATAAGCAGTTTCCCTTCAAAGAACCCCGTGCACATTGTCCAGTTCGTTTCGTCCTCTCGAAGGAAAAGATCAGCGACTTCGCCTATCATATCGGGATTATTTATTTGTCCGATATGGGTGACGATGGCATTACCATATACCCTGGCATTTTGCAGCGCTTCGGAAAGCATCCGAAAATATTCTTTGGGCACACTGCCTCGCTGGATTTCACTCAACATTCGCTTATTGGCTATTGGAAACAGCAATTCAATAGCTCTTATATCAGCTTGTGTCGCCTCTCTGCCGAGATCCTGTGTATCAGAGCGTATCGCGTACAGCAAAGCGGTTGCCATGGGCACATCGGGGATAAGCTCGGCCTGTTGGAGGTATTCAAGCAGGATTGTTGATGTAGCTCCGTATTCCCGACGGACGTCGTAGAACTCGCATAAACGGGTCGTGCTTCTGAACGGATGATGATCGAAAACAATTTGAGGCACAGTATTTTGCGGCAGGCAGTTATTTCCCGTGTCCGGCTGAGTGTCCACTATTGCAATCAAATCGTATTGTTCGTACTTTATCTGCCTGCACTGGAGCATGTTCAGATTTAAGTAGTGGACCAATGCCCTGTTTTCACCACGACCGACTGTTCCGCCGTGCGTTATAGAACATTTGAGACCGTCGACGGAGTTGGCGAGCCTGCGCAGTGCCACAGCCGCAGCAATGGAGTCAGGGTCCGGGTTGTCCTGCATCACGATTAGAAGAGAAGATTTGTCTTGCAGCAGCTTGACGAGTTCCGGAAACTTCAACCTGGTTTTTTTGCTAACCTCCATACGTCCTCTCTGCATATTTTGGCATTTTCTTTGAGGATCTCGGTATCAGTCTTGTCTGATTGAAAGTGTGTTAACAAACGGCTGAGATTTGTTCCGTTGACATAAGCCTGCTACTTTTCCAGTTCGGTTATTTTGGCCAATCGGCGTTTATGACGTTCGGCATTGCTGAATTGAGCAGTTAAAAAAATGTGGGTCAGCTCCCATGCAAGTTCGAACCCAATGACATGCCCTCCAAGGCAAATTAAGTTCATGTTATCATCTTCCACTCCTTGATGGGCGGAAAACGCCTCGGCGATTAACGACGCACGGACACCCGCCACTTTATTGGCAATAATGCAGGCTCCTACGCCGCTGCCACAAATAGCAATGCCGCGCTCTACATCTCCTCCGGCCACGGCCCGGGCCAGAGGCACGACATAATCTGGGTAGTCATCACCATCATTCAGCTCTTTCGCACCAAAATCAACTAAACTGTGGCCCGCCGAATGAAGGCTCTCAATCAGCTTAATTTTTAACTCAAAACCCCCATGGTCTGCAGCAATACCTATCCGCATAGTTCAGCTCACTTTACATATTTTGTCATAGCTTTTTTCATGTGGGATCGGAAACTAACTCATTTCCCATCGATTCAATTTTATCGCCGACATTCTCCGGAAATTTGGTGTTGGACCCAAACGTCTTGTCCGAAATTTTATCACTTATCATTTACAGGCCGAATCTACTCAACATTATCCGCCTTCGCTTTCTTTGGTTTGCGTGAGACATAGCTCATGGTTATCAGTCCTGTCGCAAAGCCCACTCCGAACGTTAATATCAGAAGCAGCGCTCTTGACATCGTTACGGTTATGAAAAGTAATTTGGTTTCCACCGCTTCTGTGTTCTGAAGAAAAATAATCAGAGCAAGAATGGAAATAACAATTATCAATATTATCTTCACCTTTTTCATTTTGATTACCTCGCTTCTTAATAATTTTCGGACAGGTTAATTTGTATTTTTGAGACACCTTTTTTTTGCTGTTTACTTATGATTTTATTTGTCGTATCAATCGGTTTATATGAATGTCTCAGAAGAGAACCGAAAGCTCCAAAAGTAAAAGCCCCTATTATTGTTCCAAGCAGGATGGCAAGGCCTATTTTGCCGACAAATAACAAATAAATAATCACTATTATTGACCAGCAAATACGTGTTTATTATTAATACCACAACAAATGTTTCAAGAAAAAAATGTAGCTTGTTTAATTTCTCTTCAAGAACTCTTGGGCATGTTTGCTGAAAGGTGCAGCCACGAAAAAAAACCTTATGCTGTTTGTGGACCAGCCAAACGCCAATGCTGTAATGAGAGCTATATCATCGGTAGCGGATAGTAAAGGCAACTATCCTTTGAAAACTAAGAATGTAATGTAACAAGCATACAAAACCAGGAAAATTATTCCTTCCCATCGGTCAAGCGAACGTTTTTTTCCGGTAAACATCCAAAGAAATAAAAGCAAGCTGGCTAAGATGACCGCACCAATATCCACATTGCTGCCCGGCTGAAACGGCAGCGGTTTGATAATTGAACTTAATCCTAATACAAAAAAGATGTTAAAAATATTGGAACCAACCACGTTGCCAACGGCAATTTCAAAGTTCTTTTTGTATGCCGCTACAGCCGATGTGGCAAGCTCCGGTAGCGATGTTCCAACTGCCACGATCGTCAGACCAATGAGCGATTGACTCACGCCGAGTCTCGACGCGATATGCACCGCACCGCCCACAATCCAGTTGCCGCCCACGCCCAGGCCGACAAGCCCTCCAGCAATCAGGAGTAAGGATTTCAATAATCCGTGCTGTTTTTGAGGCAGATGGCTATCGATGCCCTCTATCCTTTTCGCAATGCCAAACGAGTAGTATATAAAGATGATAAAGAACGCTAAGAACACCAGGCCATCGATTCTGGTCAGCGCGGAGTTATCGCTTTTATCAATCAAACGGTCGTTGGCCATGACCCCAAGAAGCAGAGCAGCCAGAAGGCTCAACGGTATTTCTTTCCAAACGGTCCCTTTGCCGACCGCCAGAGGGAAGATCAATGCAGATACACCCAATATCAAAAATATGTTGGCGATATTACTACCCAGCACGTTTCCGATTGCAATATCCGTATTTCCCTTAATGCTGGCGAAGATATTGACGAACAGCTCCGGTGTAGATGTGCCAAATGCAACTAAGGTAAGGCCGATGACCAGGTCAGAGATATTCAGCCTTTTCGCAACAGACGAAGCACCATCGACGAGAAGGTTTGCACCTTTAATAAGCAGTATGAAACCGATAACCAGTAAGATATACTGAAGCATAATAACCAATCATATAGCGTATGGACTTTTTTGCTCGTGTGTTTCACTTGGTATACAAACCGCAAAATGCGTAGTCTATTCTACTGATTCGCACATCACTGGCAAGGCAGGAGTAAATAGAATTCCATGCCTTTGAGCTTTTATACTATCTTAGTGTTCATTTGGTAGAACCAATCCAAACAGACGCACAAGTTTCATATCTTTACCGAAACATATCTTAGTGTTATCTCTTTGATTCGATTCTATTTTCAATATTGACTGAAATCTCGGTGGTATGTAAAAAAACCTAATTGTATGTGTTTTTAAAGTGATATCTCAAGCATAGCCAATGAGGTATCCCACAATCCGATGTGTTAATACGGATAGTCTGCCGAGTGTAGAGACTTCTGATTCACATCAATAAAAAATCGAAGCTTTATTGACAAATTTCGGCTTTGAAGTATACAATTGCCATTACAGGAAAAATAAATATAGTATGCGAGGTAAGAGAAGGATGTTTGCAAAAAAAATGTGCAGACTAATTACAGCGGCCCTTGTATTGAGCTTGACCTTAGCTGTTTCAAATGGCCAATCACAGCCCGCTGCTTCGGCCAAAACCAAATTGATCGTAGGAACCAAACACGTACCTCCCTTTGCCATAAAAGATGCAAGTGGAAGCTGGAGTGGTATCAGTATCGAACTCTGGAGACAGATAAGGCCAATGATATCAAGGAAACTGTTTATCCCGTTTCACAGGAGAATTAAACAATCCGGTAGCATGAGGACATAAGATGAAATATGTTAATCATCAGTTGAGTATTTGTTGCTTTACTCATTTGTTTTTCCCGAATCACATCTCCGTTTTTGTGGCGATTGTTGTAATTTCGATGTATGGCACCTTCTGTGATTGCAGTGCTCAGTCTCAGCAAAATCAGGGCATAGTCGGCATGGAACAACTGGATGCTGTTCGTTCTTCCCTTGTTGGTGAGTGGGTCTGTGTTATGGGGCATAGGAAGATTGTGTTGAGAATGACCGACAAGGGAGATTTCGAGCTCGGCAATCAAAAAGGCCGGTATGTGCTGGAAGCTAATACAGTCAGGCTCAAAACCAATGCCTCAGAAGTCAGCTATCAGTTTGAATTAACCGCGGGTGAGCTTACGCTCTCAGGTGGAGATCTGACACAACCTTTGAAATTCACGAGGATGCGAAGCGTCGGCAACTATGAGGACTGGCTTTCCTATCTGTCCCCAAAATCCTTGAATTCCAAGCTTAAGCGGATAGCAGTGATAATCGTAATTGTTGTAAGCTGCCGGATGTTACTGCTGTTATTTCGGATGATAATCCATTTCGTCATTTACTATGACCGGGGACCGTTAAAGTTTATTTACCGTAGTCATAAGAGTCGTACGATGACAATCTATTCGTTGTTAATCAACTTGTCTAAATATATTGTATATCTTTTCGCTTTGGGTTTTGTTCTGAGCGAACTGGGAGTCAACTACACCGCTTATCTGGCCTCTTTGTCTGTGATTGGTTTGGCAATAGGCTTTGGCTCTCAGGGCCTGGTGCAGGATATGGTCACTGGATTCTTTATAGTTTTTGAGGAGCAGTTCAACGTTGGGGATATGGTTGAAATTCCGCCCCACGTTGGAGTTGTGCAGGAGCTGGGGCTCAGGATGACCAGACTGCGGAACTATCTCGGGCAGAAAGTAGTCATTCCAAACCGTAATATTGCCACGGTTGGAAACTATACCAAGGGTGCTCAACACGTCACTATTGATGTGGCGGCAGTAAACCGAGAGGCTGCCGAACAGATAAAATCCCCCTTACTGCAAATCGTTGAAGAAATCGGTAGTCAGTTTGAGGAAGTCATCATTTCGACACAGAAGACCGCTGAAATCATTTCTCTTTCAACTGATGAGTATTTTGCGCGCGTATCTCTGGCCATTTGGCCTCAACAGCAGTGGGTTATAGAGCAGGAAACAGTACCGCGAATACGGTCGGTTCTCAAAAGCAAAGGCTTTGAAGTGCCAAATGACAGGGTGGTTGTTTTTTATCACCCAAGAGAACAGCTTTCGGTTAGGTACAACAAAAACGCCAGGAGGGATAAAACCAGCACTTAAGTCAAAAAATAAGGCTTGATCAACCGAAATGTTATAAGCGATACTGCTAAGGTGATTTTGTCTTGTCTTCTTGCTGCTCTTTGACGATGCGAATTGGGAAAGGTTCAGTGACTGAGCCCGTATAAAGGGACCGGTGCGGGAATGGGATTTCGATGTTTTCGGCATCGAACCTTTCTTTAATTTGCTGCATCATCTTCGTATTGAGTTTCAAATAATCGTCCTTCACACACCAGACTGCGAACAAGAACTCTAAAGCTGAATCGCCGAAATTCAGAAAACGAACAAGCGGCTCAGGTTCGTCAAGACAAAGCGGCTCCTTATCAGCAAGGTCCAAAAGAACCTCACGAACCTTTCCAACATTTTCCTTGTAGGCAACACCTACGTTAATATCAAGTCGCCGAATGGGAAATCGAGTGATGTTTGTTACCTGATTCTTGATGAGACTCTCATTTGGAATCCTGATGAATTGATTATCGAACGTCCTGAGTTTTACCGACAGCAAATCGATGGAAAGAATAGTGCCCTTTGTATCGCCAACTTTCACTATGTCTCCGACGGTAAAAGGCTTTATGAAATTACCTAAGCCAATCAGTAGATTCTCACATAGCACCACCCAGCTTTTAATTTAAAGAGCCTCTCAAAGCAGCTTATATGAACCTACTCATTTCTAGTGGCCCAGATATTAGTGATATGATTAAATTGAGATGCCCTCATTGCGGCCAGAGCTTCACTTTTGATATTGTTAATTAATGACATCGGGTATCATTCACTAGGTCAAGTATTGTGTGAAATATCCACTTTTATTTTTTGTGAACTTTAGCCAAAATTTGGAGATATAGAATTGATAAAAAAGATGCCGACAACCCGATATATGTATTGTAAAGACATACACAATGTATTGGGAGGTCGGCATGGACGCTATATCTCTTATATCGGCGTGGAACGATATTATTCTTCAACTTTCGTATATATTCACCGAACCTACCGCCAGGATTTGGCAGCAGATCATGCTTGGCTGGATCCTCAAACGTGGACCTGCTACCGTAACTGGGATATTTCGTACATTGGGCAATCTGGCCGACAAGCACTGGACGGTCTATCAGAAGTTTTTCTACCGAGCGGCATGGTCGCTGAAGGAACTGAGCATAGCGCTGCTGGTTCATGTGATTTATCCGATGATTATAGAATCGGGTATGCTGGACGAGTTTACAGGCAAACCGGTAGCGGATATGGCGATAGACGATACCACTGTAGGCAGGTCTGGCAAACATGTTGCTCACGCTGGTTGGTTCAAGGATGCCTCGACCAGCGCTTCTTCGCACAAGGGAACAGTCATTCACTGGGCTCACAACTGGCTTGTCGGAGCAATTACGGTAAGGTTGCCACGATGGCCGATGATTCGATGGGTTCTTCCTGCGGTTTTCGCATTGTACCGAAAACGCTCGGATTGCAAGAGCGAAGATATCTTTCGCACGCGTCAGGAACTGGCAGGCAAAATGATTCAAACCGCCGCAGAGGCCCTTCCAGAGGTACAATTGCGGGTTTCGGCCGATGGACAATACGCCAAACGTCAGGTTGTCCAGACGTTGCCGGAAGCAGTGAATCTGGTCAGTCGGATTCGCAGAGACGCAGCCATTTACAAGTTGCCTCCGAAACGGCGTCCCAAAGGCAAGCGTGGAAGGAAGCCAAAGAAAGGAAAGCGTCTGCCCTGTCCGCGAAAGATAGCCGCTTATCGAAAGAAAGGCTGGAAAAAAATAACGGTTTGCAAGCAGGGCTATCAGGTACAACGTCTGGTTTTGGGGATCACCTGTCTGTGGTACCACGTCTGCCGAGACGTTCCTATCAGAATGGTTATTGTTCGAGACCCATTGGGCAAAGAAAAGGACGACTTTTTCTTTTGTACTGACGCGACGGTGGCGGATGAAGAAATTGTGCAGCGGTATTACGACCGCTGGGGTGTTGAAGAATGTATATTGGAGGCGAAACAGCATATGGGATTTGAATCTACGCAAGGTTGGTGCAGTAAGACTGTGAACCGTCAAGCCCCGTTGGCAATGGTGTTGCTGACGTTGGTGAAGGCTTGGTATGCTCGATGCGCTGTTGATGAGCCATCGCTGCTGCCAGAAACGATGCCGTGGTACGAGCATAAACGACATCCGTCCTTTGTGGATATGTTGTCTGCCTTGCGTAAAGTTTTGTGGCAACATCGAATTTCACCAAACTTGAGGTTTTCGCAACGAGTTAAAGAATTAATTGAAACCGTTTCCTATGGCCTTTTCGCTGCATAGGAAATGGCTAAACCGCACTTTTTGATAAATGTCTTTTTTCCCGTTTTCCACAACACATGCCACTATTTTCTTGCTGTCAATATCAAATCCGATATATTTATTTATAAGAGCCTCCTGAAAAAAAGGTTATCGTGGCCCGCTTCCTGTGGGGCCACGTAAAACAAAATACTTGGGGCGTTACGCACGACCCCGCATATTATAACCTCTTGCGGGAGGCTCCGGTTACATAGTTTATGTTTGAAGAAAGATCTGCCCATAGAGCAGTGAGTCGTCTCCCGACGGGAAGGAAAGTTCAATGGACATATTGATGGGTTTCGACGGCAAGACCAGGGACCAGTTGTTCGAGTCCCTAGGCTCGACTGAAGACGGCCTGACGTCTAATGAGGCGGCAAGGAGAAGGAAGAAGCACGGTCCCAACCAACTCGTGTTCCACCGAGAGAAGTCTCCGCTCATCATGCTGCTTGAGGAATTCAAGGGCATGTTCCCCATGCTTCTGCTGGTTTCCGCTATACTGTGTTTTTTTGCCAACGCACTGAGCCCCGGCGAGGGCTACAACTTTATCGGCCTGGCCTTGCTGGGAGTCGTCGTTCTCAATGCGGGCGTATCCTTCGTGCAGCGATACAAAGTCGAGCAACTGATGCAGTCGTTTCAAGACTACATCCCCAAGCAAGTCGCGCTCATGCGGGATGGAAAACGCAAGGTCCTCGACGCGAAGGAGATCGTCCCGGGAGACATACTCCTCGTTCAGGAGGGTGACAGGATATCAGCGGACGGGATCATCCTCTCATCCACCGAGCTGATGGTGGATGAGAGCATACTCACCGGGGAATCCGAGCCCTTGGAGAAGGTCGAGTTCGGGACCGAGGGGCAGCAATCCTGCGAGGCATTCTCTGGCGCCACAGTAATGAAAGGCACCGCAAGCATCCTAGTCGTCAGAACGGCGAAAAAGACTAAGATAGGCTCGATTTCCGACCTGTCACAGACCGTTGAGCGCGACCTGACTCCAATGCAGAAGGAGCTCAAGATCTTCGTGCGGAAGATCACGTACCTGGCGGTCACCCTGGGGTTGGTGTTCTTCCTTATAGGCTTCCTGATCGGCAACACGTTCTGGACCAACCTCATATTTGCAATTGGCATCATCGTGGCCAATGTGCCGGAGGGGCTACTCCCCACCGTCACACTAGCTTTGACCCAGGCTTCCGCGAGAATGGGCAAGCGGCATGCTGTAGTTAAAAACTTACTGTCTGTGGAGACTCTGGGGTCCACCACGGTCATCTGCACCGACAAGACAGGAACCCTCACACAAAACAAGCTCCACGTGGCCGGTGCCTACCTTGACTTCACGGAGTATTCGTCCGACAAGACGGAGGAATTGAAAAAGCGAGCTGGTGCGAAGCCCCTCAGCGAGATCATGGCCTTGTGTAATGACGTAGTCAGCGCGACGGACGAAGCGGGCACACGATCCTTCAAGGGTGATCCTACCGAGGTAGCGCTGGCCGAGTTTGCAGCGCAGATGTCGGGCTACGACAGTATTCGTTCCGGCTTCGAGGCCGTGGGGAGGCAGCCGTTCTCCTCTGAGACCAAGTACATGTATTCCACCTACAAGTCGGCTAGCGGCACATACTACCTGACGGCAAAGGGCGCCTCGGAAGTCCTGATGGAGAAATGCGTCCAAGTCCACACCGAAGCGGGTGTACGGGAGCTGAAGGTGGACGAGAAGCAGAAGATACTGGCGGCCTCCAAGGCGTACGCGGAAGACGGACGCCGTGTGTTGGCCCTCGCCTACCAGGTCGTGCAGGCCCCGGAACGCGGAGGCCAGGGATCTCGTATTCACAGGCCTTGTGGCCATGATGGACATGCCGCGGCCAGAGGTACCCAAGGCGGTTGAGGCGTGCAAGAAAGCTGGTATCAGGGTGATCGTGATAAGTGGCGACAAGGCGGAAACTGTGAGGAGCATCACGCGCAGAGTGGGGATCAACGAAGATCCCCATATCGTCACCGGCGACAAGTTGGCAGAGATGAGCGCGGATGAGCTGAAGCAGACGTTGAAAGACAACTATGAGGTCCTATTCGCCAGAACTGCGCCGGAGCAGAAACTGAAGATTGTCGACGTCCTGAAGGAGATGGATGAGGTCGTGGCCGTAACGGGCGACGGAGTTAACGACGCACCGGCCTTGAAGAGAGCTGACATCGGGGTTTCGATGGGCTTAAGCGGAACCGACGTGGCCAAGGAGGCCTCCGACATCATCCTTTTAGATGACAACTTCGCCACGATCGTGAATGCGATCGAGGAGGGACGCACCGTCTACGACAACATCAAGAAATTCATTACCTATATACTTACGAGCAACATACCCGAGATATTGCCATTCATATCGTATGTCCTCTTCCCTATCCCCCTGCCGATCACCGTCATACAGATATTGTCCATCGACCTCATCACGGATATCCTTCCCGCTATCGGCTTGGGTAATGAACCGCCGGAGCCGGACATCATGATGCGGCCACCCAGGCGGAGATCCGAACGGCTCGTGAGTTTGAAGACCTTCCTTAGAAGCTACGGCATCATAGGCCCGGCGGAAGCCGCCCTTTCTTTCATTGTCTTCTTCCTCATCCTGGCGGGAGGCGCGTGGGCCTGGGGGGAGAGACTGTCGGTTTCGAACACGCTCTATCGGCAAGCCGCGGCCGGATTCCTTGCCACTATTATCTTCAGCCAAATAGGGAACGTGATGGCCTGCAGGACCAACCGGCAGAGCGCCGCCCGGCACGTGTTCAAGTATAACTCATGGATTACCGCCGGTGTGGTCGTGGAACTGGCGTTCATTTTCGGGATACTCTACCTGCCTGTGGCCGTGATCCGTCACTTTTTCACCACGGCGCCGCTGCCTCTGGGGATATGGCCTGTGATCGTACTGACGCCTTTTGTGATATTCGGGATAGAGGAAATCAGGAAGTTCCTTGTCCGGAGGGGGGTCAACATACTTTCTGCTTGAGGATCAACTTTTTTCTTGTTGACCTTTGCAGACAATACGGCAATGAAGAAGAAAAAAGGAAAGCCACCACCAATTAGAAGCTACCACTGCCTTGACAATGGTGGCTTCTGTGTTAGCTCAGGTTGGCTGGTCATATTGCCAAAGGGTATATAATTGAGCAAACTCCCAAAATAAGCAGGATGTTTGCAATGTAACTGCCTAATATATTTCCAATTATGATCTCAGTGTTACTTTTACACTGGCGAGTATATTGATGAATAGCTCGGGGGTAAATCCGAACACTTACCTGAAGGTAATATAAATACTTCCGGCATAAAACTCACACATTTGACAATCACCTGATTATCCGTCGGCTTTATTAAGAGCCTATTAACACTATTTCAATCTAAATTAATATAAAACTCAGAAAACTCTGTCTCTGCACTATATGCAGGAGGACGCTTGCCCAGCGTTCGGTATTGCTTGCCCAAATTATCCGCTACTGTGCCGATGGTTACCTGTGGTGGCGGTAATGGGATAGAAAAGTTGCACTTTAGTTGCAAGGTGACATTTCAAGAGAGAAGAGAAAAGACGTAAATACCTGCCATTATTACGCTTAGAATAGCGGGGGAAGTCTTCGAACCTACGACCACCCCGGTCGGGAGTTCATAACGGGTTAAAAAAGTCCCTTTCTGCATTCAAAATGTGTTGAAGAAATAGAACCCGACACCGATCAACACGATGCCTGCGGCAAGTCGAATCACGGTGTCCGCCTTGGGTCTTCCGAACATAATATATCCACTCTCTTTTGTCTCACTCGTATCAATAGACCCCTTTCACCCTTGCAGCCCGGTAGCCACCTGGGACACCACCGGGGGAAAGAACAATCTGCCAAAGCTGATGTGTCCGTGCGCGAGAGGCGCCAGCACATGACAGTAGATAATATTTCCACATCCGATAGAAGCGGTCGTCGTACTGGTTTTTAAGGATGTTCCAATTTGTATCAAAATTGCGAAACCACTGCATCAAGGTCTTGTCATAGTCAGCGCCAAAATTGTGCCAGTCTTCAAAAACGAACAGACCTTCGATTGCTGAACATATCTGTCGAGACGACGGTAGCATATAATTGGGAAAGATATAACGCTGAATCCAGGGGTCTACATGGAAAACAGAGCGGTTTCCCCCGATGGTATGCAGCAGAAAGAGCCCATCATCTTTGAGGCATGTTTTCACTTTATGCATAAACGAGACATAGTTTTTATATCCCACATGTTCGAACATACCTATTGAAAGAACACGATCAAATTTGTCCCTCAAACTGCGGTAATCCTGCAGGCGGATATCAACCGCATATCCTCGGCAGAGTTCTTTGCCGAACCGGGTTTGTTCTTCAGAAACTGTAATGCCCACAACTTCAGCTTGGTATTTCTCTGCAATAAACTTGGCAGTTCCGCCTCAGCCGCAGCCAATGTCCAGAACCCGCATTCCAGGCTGCAATCTCAGCTTCTGGCACACCAAATCCAACTTAGTTTCCTGAGCCTCATCAAGACTGGTTGCATTCTCCCAGTATCCACAGCTGTAAATAAGGCGCCTATCCAGCATACATTTGAAAAGTGTATTGCCCATATCATAGTGGTGTTGACCGATCTGATATGCTCGTGACGGCCTCTGCAGGTTAACTAGCCCGAGTTTCCTACTTATAAAAAGCAATAGCTCTATCTCTTTTTATGGCAAGAGGTTACACGATTGCATTCCTTACCCTAAAACAGCATATTCTCCTTCTTC
>Ga0209986_10003595_pt1 | contig 13531 bp, 26 predicted proteins | sample BlataG_FD_183168 | JGI IMG/M metagenome (GOLD analysis project Ga0209986, IMG submission 183168) | Deep subsurface microbial communities from Black Sea to uncover new lineages of life (NeLLi) - Black_00105 metaG (SPAdes) (version 2) | ecosystem: Environmental > Aquatic > Marine > Oceanic >...
CAAGCAGAGAGATTTGAGAAGTGGTTGAAGGGATTGGAGGGTGTAATGCAGGAAGCACATGGAGAGAAGCCCAAAACCAAAGGTGAAGAAGATGGCTGAAAAAGAACCCCCATGCCAGACCTGGAGGAAAGCGTTTGCAGAGGAGCAGCTGCCTTACTTCAAACGGATATGGGAACGGCTGGGGGATTTGGAGAAGCGGATAGAGAAGCTGGAGGGGAAGGCATGAGTGTTCATTTTTCATCTGTTCGTTTGGATTGGAGGACACCAAAAGCATTTTATGAAGCATTAAATTCAGAGTTTCATTTTGATTACGATCCTTGCCCCACCAATCCTAAAGTAGATGGTCTTTCTATTGAGTGGGGCGAGAAGAATTTTGTGAATCCTCCGTATGGGAGAGAATTACCAAAATGGATCAAGAAGGGATATGAAGAGCACCTGAAGGGGAAGTTGGTTGTATTCCTTATCCCCTCCCGAACTGATACCCGTTGGTGGCATGAGTATATTATGAAAGCTAAAGAGATTCGGTTCATTAAAGGAAGGTTGAAGTTTGACGATCAGAAAAATCCTGCTCCTTTCCCTTCCTGCGTGGTGGTGTTCGTATGAAGCTAACCTGCGCCTGGAAGAATGGAAGCACGAAGCACACAGGGCAGAAGGGAACTCCTGATAAGTGCGGGAACTGCCCAGGGGAGTTCAGGAGGAGGGTTAAGCAGCTGCCCGAGTTCCAGCGAAGGTTTCCCATGTTCCTGCCTGATGTTGAAACGATTATGAAGATTAAGGAGGCGGAGAAATGAATTTAAGAGAACTAACTAAAAACGAACGTAAAGTAGCAGATGTTCTTTTCTCAGAAGGATGTGCTTTAACAGCGTATCAGCTTTCAAAGGGAACAGAGATGTCCTATGGTTCGGTTAAAAGAGCCCTTTCTCTCCTTGTGCTTGGGGGGTATGTGGGGCGTAGGAAGATAGGAAGGATAACCTATTGGTTTTTGGAGGCTAATAATGATTGAAATGTTGAAACGCCTGTTGCGAAAATTAAATGATGCTGTGCTTCTTACAGTATGTGTAATTGTGGTTTTGTGTCAGGCTATTCCCATCCCAGACAAACTTGCGAAGGAGAATAATCTCCCCTGTCCATTTAAGCGGGCTATCGGGTTTGCAGTAGGGATTCTGTGTTTTCTTATTCCTGTGCTCCTTATCGGTTGGGCTATCCTTGCGGAGCAGAATGACCAGGTAGAAGCGATTGATACCTTTTGCACCAACAACCCAAATTTTACTGGGGAGGCAGTGAGGATAATCAATCAAACTGATGAGGAAACTTGGGTTGAAGTCCTGATACGAACAAAAGAGGGGAGAGTTTCAATTATTGAGATAAATTGCACCGCTTGGAATAGCGGGGAGTATGTGAGTATATGAAGGTAAGTTTATCCAGGTTTGAGAAAAGCAGGAGGGTAGTAACAACCCGTACTTTTTGGTGTCCATCATGCAAAAAAGAAAATCCCAAATGCCTTGTGTGCAAAAGACCTTTTGGTGCGGCTGAATCTGTCAGGTGCGATGGAAAAAGGCATCTATGCAACCCGTGTTATTGGGAACAGAAGGAGGCGAGGAAATGAAAGACCAAAAACCCCTAAAGTGCATTTGGAGGAATGGCAGCACAGCCAGGAATAATATGAAGTCAGAGCTGCCCGAACTCTGCAAGGCCCGCAAGTGCAAAGGGGAGTTCCCTTCCAAGAGGCAGGCAAAGGTATGGAAGAAGGCACATGAGGACTGCTGCTTTATGGAGGATAGATATGATTGACTATGATTTAGCCTGGGCAATAGCATTGGGGGTATTCACAGGGCTGTTTGCCTTTTCTATTGTGATGGGCTTGGTGATATTGATGCAGGAGAGGGGAAAGAGATGAAAAGTGAAAAAAAAGACTGGAAAACCGCCATAGAAAAACTATGGTATAAACCGCCATCCCCATTTTTTAAAAGGCATAAAAATAAGTTTGTGTTTGGAATTGCGATAGTAAACCTTACTGCCGGGATTCTGGCACTGTGGGCCAAATATGATTGGGAATCAATGCTCCCAACTGAGGCTCTCCCTACTTTCAGGTTTATATGGGGTATGGGTTTTATTGCTGGAGTTTGTTTAATTTATGGTATGGTAATGATTGGTGAGGTTGATTTTACTTGGATAAAACAAAAGGTGAAAAAATGACTAAAAAAGCCAATGAAACTATTGAATCAACAATATTTGATCCGAAAATAGATGCGTTTATGCAGAAGGAGGTTTCTCTCCGGGTATATGTGATTATATCATTTATACTTATTCCGCTTCTATTGGGGATGGCCCTTGGTTATAATGCAGGGAGGGATACTGTAAAGATGTCCTATAAATATGTGAACTATTGCGACCAGGAACTTTCCCAGAATTATACCTCTTATGAGCAGCCGACTTACAATATAGCTGAGTTTGCTGATGAGTTGCAGGAGGTTGAACTTCCCTTTTTCATGTGGGTTATTGTGATACTGATATTGGTGGTGATTCTGAAATGAGGAAGATTACGTTTAGCCACAAATATATGAAATTATATTGTATGGGAGAATGGGCCAGGATGGGCAAATTGGTTAGGGCAGTTTTGGTCAATCTGGAGGATCTTCCTAAAGATTTTCTGGAATACGATACGGAGTATATTGATGAGAAGGGAGAGGTCAGGCATTACTCCCTTCCTCCAAAAGGGGAATACCTGTTATTGCTCTTTTGTGTGGGGCATACTTTCCTTTTTACTACTCTCCGGAGCAGGTATGGGAAATATGGGGATAAAAAGGAATATTATGATAAGATGGTTGGGAAGATATTTGACGTGGTGATTGAGCATGGGAAGGCGTAAAGGACAATGGATGTGTAAGAACCCTGATTGTAGGCGTATGAATACTGAGTGGGAAACCGAGTGTAGGTTTTGCTTTTCTCCAAAAGATGTTGGTAAGGAGGTGAAAAAATGAAAATGATAAAGATGATGGGCGAAGAATGTTTGCGTTGCGGCCATGTTTGGGTTCCCAACAAGAAAACGGTGAAACCAATAACTTGTCCGAAATGCAAGAGTCCTTATTGGTACAAGGAAAGGGAAGGAAAAAAGAAGGACAAATAGGTTAGGGTAAATGCACGAGATTGCCCAAAAGATAAGAATGAAGGTGGGGCCATATATCAAATGGATCGTCAAATGGTATGTGATCTTCAAGATTGTTAAGACTGCAATCATCATCCTTTTGTTTTTATTATTTGGGGAAGATATGGGTTTGTGGTGAAGATGCCTAGATACAAAACAAAGATTCAAAGGAAAGTAACCAGGGAGGAAGCCCTGGCCATGCTGGATAAGTGCAACAACTTCAATGAGCAGGTGTTTGTATCTCTTTGTTATGTGACTGGAGCCAGGACATCTGAGATATTGGAATTAACTAAAGAGAAGTTCACTATAACTGATGAGGAGTTTTCTGTAAGGCTAAAGACAAAGAAGCTGAAGATTGATCCCCAGAAGTTTCAGATGATGGAAGAGAGGTCTTTGGAGTTTGAGAGGCATCCGGTAGATCCTTTTATAGAGAACATTGTTGTTGCTGTGCAGGAACGGAATATCGGAGATCGCATACTTCCTTTTTCTTCCCGGTGGGGGCAGTTGCTGTTGAATCGGTTGGGGAATATAGTTATCGGGCTTCCCCTCACTCCTTATCACTTCAGGCATACTGCAATAACCAACCAGGCGGCCCAGGGCAGAACCATTGATCAGATTATGCACTTCAAAGGATCTACTGATGCCCGTTCCGTTACTCCTTATCTCCATGCCCGGCCCTACAAGGTGAAGATAGAATGAAAGAACAAAAAGAGGATTTCCAGGTAGCTATGAAATCTTTAAAACGCAAAAAGGCCAGAAAAGAGATTGAGGAGATTCACGCTGAACTCCGGAAGAAAGGAAGGAGCATGAAATAGTGGAAATGCGGGGGGTGGGCCTACTTCTTTTTAGGAATCAGCTTTCTTCCTCTTAAATGAGTAATGATCTGTTTGTATTCAAGATCCTCCAGGTAAGGCTTCAGGGATGCGAGATAGCAAAGCCTCTCTTCCATTGGGAGTTTCTTTATCCTGGATACGATTGGCTTTAAATCATCCCTAAATCTCTTCCAGCCCCTTACATACTTCCTCTTCATAATTTCCCCTACAACATGATATTTTCTATTTGAACTTCTTTGGCCTTCAGGTGCATCTCAGGGAATACTTCCTTCTGGAAGAATCTTATAATCCTTCTGTCTGGGATAAACTTTCCTATCACTAGCTTCTTCCCTACTGTGGGCTGAAGCATCTTGGGCATATCCAGGGTTAAGCTGGAGAGAACATCAATTTCATATATGAAGGAATACCTGGTATCAGTTTCTTTTTCTAGTTTTATCCAATCTTCTATTCCCCGGGCCAGGATTTGCAGCTTCATTACTATTGCATTTGCTCCTGTCCTATCAACGATCTTCCCATACAATCCTTTTGAATAGTTGTTTGATTGCTTCCGTATTTCTTTATTTGTTGGCTTCACAACTGATTCCTGGAAGGCAGAGATGAAATAATCTTCCTCTTTCCGAGTAAGGGGCCGGGGAAAGGTAAAGATGATTGCCCGCTTCATATTATCCCTCTATTGTTACCATGCCTTCTGTGAGGATTACTCCATTCCCAACCAGTTTGTCTTTCAGGCGTTTTATCAGATCATTTTTTGCTGCATCAATCCTGTTTCCTAGGTCTTTCATTTTCTCTGTTCCTGCAATTACTTCGTTGGCCAGGACAATATTGCATCCAATCCAATCCTCTTTCTTCTTCTCTTCATCCCATCCGGCAGATGTGGCCCTGAAAATGCTTACCACCTTATGAACCTGCTCCATCTCCCCGGCTGCATTTGGTTCTTCCATTGGCTTGATGTTTCCTTCTGCATCCTGGATTTCCAAAGGCTTCACAGAGTTCTCGGTTGTGAAATATACCTTCTTGAATATCTGGGAACCATCTATCTCTTCCAGGAGATCATCAAACTTTGTTAGGATCGTTTTCATTTGGTTCCTCTCCTTTGGGTTCTTCCACCTTTGTTGGTGCAGGCACTTTGGCCATATCCAGGATCTCTTCAAACGCATCTGAAGCCCTGTATCCTTTTATCCCTTTCTGGGATTCCTCATACCTTCTTCTGTTGAAGAAAGCATCAAACCTCTGTTTTACATCCTCCGAAACGGAGATGGTTGTTGTTTTCTTTTTCATTAAATCACCTTATTACCATTTTGTTATTCCTAATTTCTCCAGGATATCCCTGAGTAAATCATCCAGTTCAAACGTGAGTTTATAATTCCTCTTTACGTCTTTTGTTTTTGATTCGTTTTCTGTTTCCAATCCTTCAATTAATAGGAGTGGATTGAAATAGTGCGGCCTAAACTTATCTATCTTCTTCTGGAGATCTGAAAAATGAATGTTCTTGTTTATCTTGGGGTATAGCTCTCCATAGAGTGAGGTGAGTTTTGAGATATATTCTTTCAGGACTTCCGGGTTGGGCTTATCTTCCAGGTAGTTGTATCTGAACTCTTCCCTGAGTTGCATGATATCCACCCACTTCTCCAGCAGGAGTCTTGCATAGATTCCACCTACTGTGAGTTCTCTTGAACCATCATCCATCAGTTCACCACTATCTTATCTCCTTGTATGGAACCCCCTTCCGGAACAGGCACGTTATTATAACTGCTCCCGGTTGTCTGGTAGGTTCCTACGCATACCTTCCCTCCCATATCTGATATGGCCACAGCATTTGCAGTATTTCCTTCATAGTTGATATATCCCAATATGAGTGAACCTACAACCAGGAAGAGAGTGAGTATCCCGATTAGATCCAGGTCTTTCTTTTGTGAGAGAGAATCCTTCTCTCTCTGGATTCCTATGTAGTTGGTAAGCCATGCAAATAGATCGGTTGGCCTTGTGGATTCTGTTTTCTCCCCGAATGGGGTTGGGGTGAGGTGGTCTTCATCTACAAAGACGATTGGAACTCCCTCATGGAATGAAATGTTCTGTTCCTTGATTATCATTCCTTTTTCTCTTTCAAACTTCAATGCTGAGAAGGGGATTATCTTTTTTAATCCCTTGAATCCTTTTGATTGCTGGATTACTATTTTATCCCCATCCTTGATTGAAATGTTTTGCACTTTCTTCAAATCAATCAGTTTGGAATCCTCTTCGTTTATTGTGGCCCGGCAGATCTCCTTCTTGTCTGCGAACCATATATTTCCCTTATGAACAAACACTCCGGCGGTTGGATTTAGTTTGTAGTACCTGGCACTCTTCTTGTCTTTGCTCAGAAGCCCCAACATGACAACATCCTTCCTCATCATGTTCCTTTCCATCCTGGCACTCCAGAATGGATCTTTCCATCTTCCATAAAGAAATGCTGCCGGAACTAAAACCAGAATTAATGCAGTTATTATTATTTCCATATTATCCCTTCTTCAAACTTTGAACAAATTGCCTGAACTGATCTATCTGTGAAGGATCCATCTGGCCGCCATGATCCTCACCGAATCCTTGCAGTTCCTGGTTGGCCCTGTATCCGGCCAATGCTGCCTGGTGTTTCCTTTCCTCTCCTTCCTTTGCTCTGGTGATCCCTAGCTCTGCAAACAGTTGTGCCCGGGCCGCCATGAAGAGGGGCATTAACCTATCATCCAATTTCGCCAGACCATAAAGAGTAATGAGGGAAGCAATTTCCCTCTGGTATAATCTCACATATTTATCATCTTTGATAATTGCGAGCATACCCTGTTTATCAAAGATGCTTGAAAAATTCAGGACTTCCCCGGGTTCATTTTCCAGGAGCCTTGTTGCATGGGCAAATGGATTATCCGGACTTCCTTTGCTCTTGGATATTTCCTTCATATAAGAATCTAGATCCCTCTCTCTGAGCATGGAAGCATTACTTCCTTAGCATTTATAAATGTTATGATAGCATTTCAGTTATGGATGATTTATTGCTTGGTCTTGGTTCCTGGTTTATCTCTTCAAAACTTCCCTTTCTCCTCTTTGCGATTCCTTTGGCTGTGGGTGCTTATTACGATCATTATGGAAATAAGAAGGTTCCTGACCTTGTGCCTTCTGCTATGTGGATCCTGGCTTCCTTTGCTTTGCTCTACAATGCTTTTGCCTATCTCATATTGCCTCTGTCTTTTGCAGCTTTATTCTTCGTGGCTTCCATTGCAGCTTGGTTTGATAAGGAGATACTTGGGTGGAGTGATGTCCTGGCCCTTCCACCGCTTATCTGTATGCTATTCCTGCTGTTTTTAATGGGTGGGGGATATCTGGTGCTGCTTACTCTTCCAATAGCTTATATTTTGGCAGCCTGGAGGTCTGGGATGAGAAAGGAGGTTCCATTTTACCCATATATGCTTATAGGCTATTTGTTGGCCAGCATCCTGAGTGCATAGTGGAACATCAGGAAGAGGCCCAGGAGGAAGCACAACAATCCAATTAGTTCACTAAATGAAATATATGGAGTAACAGGTATATCATCATACAAGATAGTTGATGTTTGATTCTGGCCCATCATCTGAGTTTCATTGTATGTTGAATCAGATGTGGTATTAGAAAGAAGGGCATGGTTCTCACCCACTATGGTATTGTTTCCGGCGAAAGCGAGAGAAACTCCGGATTCAATCTGTATCCCATCACCGAGAACCCATGCCCCTAATGGAAATATTAATATGCTGGCGATCAAAGCGAGTGCAGGCTTCTTGAAATATTCTGCATATACGAATAAAGCTAGGAGGAATAATGTGTATGCCCCAATCAGATCCAGAAGCATTAGAAGAACCTCTTAGTCCTCCTCTTTGATTTGGCTTTACCCTTCTTGGGCCTAGAGAAGAATTGTATTTTCTTTGGTTTTCCCACCGTCAGTTTTGATTTTGCTTTTGGCGTTCCCCATGGCTTCTTTGAAATGCTGAAATCCCTTTTATTTCCTTGAAGCCCGAGATCCCTTCTTCCTGTAAGTGAGAATCTATCCAGGGCTGGCCCGGATGTGCGGCCCAGTTGATTTCCGTTTTGCCTTCCGTTCATCCTTCTGGGAGTATTGAAGATGTCCATAGATGCAATGAAGCTGTTTTGGGGGGATTGCTGCTGCATCTGCTGTGGGGCATTTGGATCCTGGGGGATAGGGATTCTTTCTCTTCTGGCCACTCCCTTTTCAATAACCATCCTGTATTTGTATTTCTGTTTTGGCTGCTGTGCTTGTTTTGATTGGAATATATCTAACCCGAACCTGTCTTTCTGCTGCTGCCCTTGTGCAGGCCGGGCTAGGATATCCAACTCCTGCCTTAGAGAAGTCCTGGCCGGCTGCCCGGTTGCTCTCGGACTTTCTCTTACAGTAACATCTAGATCTTTTCTCATTGAACTCTGTGAATCTGATTGGGGTTTATTCAGGAACTGCCTTTCCCTCTGTGGTTGTTCCGGGCCTCTCTTCCCTAAGAAGTCCATTCCGGATAAAAGCATCTCACCTGTGGCCCCTCCCATCATTTGATATTTCTTCTGTTCAATATCCTCCCTGGTAACTTCCCTCTCGGCCATCCTGATATCCCTTTTGGCTTTTGCGAGTTCCAGCTTTTGCTGCAATTCTTTTTGGGTTTGAGTAGTCTTGATTTCTTCTCCTTTCTTTTTGTGTGCTTTTCTTTCATCCAGGAAACTTCCTACTTTCTCCAAGAACCCTCTGTTCTTCTGTTCTTCTTCTACTGCTTCGGTAAGTTCATCAGAAGGCAAAGCATCTTCTCCACTCTTTCTTACCTTAGTAGATCTCTCTATTTCAGCTTCAGCAAACTCTTTCTTCTTTAGTCTTTCGGCTTCCTTTGCTTCCTGGGTCATCTGAACGTTTGAGGCATAGGTATCATACTGTGCTTTGTTCATCTGTGCATGGGTCATGCCTTTAGCGTATTTCTCCCCTGGCTTAGAGGGATACATCTGCTTGAACATTGCTTTGTTCTCCTGGAAAGTCAGGGAGTTATCATAATGAGATTGAACATCTACTGATTGGTAATCATAACCAGAACCAGATAAATAAGAAATAGTCCAACGTGAAAATTCTTTAGGAACACCAGCTTGCCTCATCTGAGATACCTGAGATTCCTCCTCTTCATCATAAGGCATTGGGATCTCCTCAGAACTGTGTTTTCGTGAGTGGTGGGTTCTTTTTTCTGTATGCTGCAACCTTTTTCTTTGCTTCAGACATGACAGAGGTTTTTGCACTTCTCATAATAGAAGGCGTACCCCCTTTTTTCAGTTTATTCATCTTCATAGCTTCACCAAATATAGTAAAATGGTGAGGTTTTTAAACCCCACCCCTGGCCGCCATTTTTCAGACGGTTACCGGCCCAAAGTGCTTTGATCATCTAACCGCTAAGAATAGCAGTTGTAATCACGAGTGCAGCAAGCCCGAGGAACATGGGGATAAGCCCAACCACAGTTGCGGTTGTTCCTGTGAGGTTTGCCTCTGTAATCACCTGATCAACTACCGGGATAGACACAGCCACTATCACAATGATAGCGATTGTCAGTCCGATAATCTGGCCGACTACTGCACCCTTGTTACACTTGTTTTCCTTGCGGATTTTCTTGTGCAAAAGGTTGCTCATAGATTCACCTTAAAAGAAGTGTAAATTTAGGATATATTTAAATGTTAAGGGTAGGCCTTTTTTGTTAAAACCTCAAATCAATTCTGCTCTTTCTCTTTTTTTCCATAGTCAGCTTTTTCTTTTTTTTCAATTCCCTGGTAATGATGTTTATGTCTTTTGAATTTAAGCGGAATGTCCTAGCCATGTTTTGTTTCACTTCTCTCCACCCGGCTTTCCCATCCAGTTCCATGTTGGTATTTACTTCCCTCTTCATTACCTTCATAAACTTTTTGAGTAAGTGGTTGCTCATTTGCTCATCCACCTCATTACACCGAGGTATAACAACCCGGCCATGACCAGGCCAACCAGAACGATAATCCAGGTGGGCATGAACGCCAATGCGAGTATTGATGCTCCGGCTAATACAAGCACCTTTGCAGAGGTTGGGATGTTTTGAAGCATGACGAATCCAGCGAAGAATATGAATACCAGAAGCCCAATGAACATGGGATCTCCTACTGTATAGACGGCTCCCTGGTATATGATATCCTCAAATGCGTTTGCTCCCATTATGGCCTACCTCGTATGAAACTCATTACTGCTAATACTGTGATTCCATTGAAGAAAACAACTAATAGATATCCTACTATCTCCGGCATTCCCGGAGTGTTAAATATTGTACTGAATGGAAATACAAAGAAGTTCAATATCAGAAATACCATTACCAAAGGAATTATGAACATTGCTGAGTATCCTGTGATGAGTGCGATTGCTACTGCTACTATTCCTACTGCTCCGGCTATTCCAAATATCAGGATATTGAAGAAGTTATCCTCTGATGAATCGCTTGGGCTGTTCAGCTTTATGAATTGCCCATCCTGGGCATCATACAAAGTGTATAGGGGTTCTGTAAGGCCAATCATTGAGAATACTGTTGCTATGCAGAGCATGAATATTACATACGCTTCAAATCTCATTACACATTACCTCTCCATACCGCAGCACCTATCCCAACTATGGTCAATAGGCCGGTTATTGCTACCGGGGTGATTGATGTTCCGAAGAAATTAACAACTTCTACTGTTGAGAATAGCAATGAACCCATCCATAATACTACGATTGCTATTAGAACTGCACCTTCCTGTGAGTACGCTGATATGAAACCGGCACTTAAGGCTGCGATTACTAGGAGGGCCAGATAGAATCCCCACCCGGATATTGGTTCCTCTGATTCCAGGACTTCTTTTGCTTTGGCCATTCCGGTTACATTCGTATTTATATGATAGTTCATTGGGGTATTTTCAAACAGGGTATAGTCGTTGTGCTTGAAATAAGAATAAAGCCGGTAGGAACCATTCATGGTAGTAGTATATTGTATGGAACCCCCGGCCGGTGCTACTGTAATATTGCTGGAATAAACTTCTGCTGTTGTTCCGTTTGCTGTGTGGGTTACAACCATTCCATAATATTCCAGGTTGCTTGAATTTGAAAGAGCTGTGTATCTGAGAATCTGGTTTGTTGAATAATAACCTTCTGCTGGAGTGAACTCTACATAAACATCATTCCAAACATAATCTTTGTAATCTGGTTCAGGCATATCTATTGGGGTGTCCTCGTGCATGGTGATCTCTATGTAATAGATTGAAGCTGGAGTGAAATCAAATTCTTCTACTTCATATCCTGTCTTGTTCAGGGTGATCCGATAAACAGTATATGGCTTCAGGAAGAAGGTTGAGGTTCCTGTGATATCCGTTGTTCCCTGTGCTGATATTTCCCATGCTAGGGTAACAAAGTTGAACTTCTTTATTGTGATATCCACCCCGGAGAGATCATTGAAGAATATATCTATTGTGTGGAAGGTGTAATCTAGTGAATCGTTGGCCAGGTATCTTGTGTAGTTAAACAATCCTACTGCTGCACCCACTTCTAAATCTTCTATGGAGAATAATCTGATGTTGTAATCCGGGAGGGCCGAATATTGTTCAAAGCTGGAAAGATTTGCTATGAGGGAATCTGGGTATATGCAGATATCCCATTCATCATCTGATCCTGAGAAGGCAAAGGCGGTTGGGCCAGAATCTGTTTTCAGGTAGAACTCCTGGGCATAATTAGCTACTATGAGAGCATTTGTGTTCTCATCCCTTATCTCAAAGTGCAGGATTGGAGTTCCGCTAGAGCAGTCAGTTAATCCGTATGGAAGTACTCTGGTCAGAGTATTGTTGGAACTCCAATTTACAGAGGTTTCAAAAAGCTGCACACCATTGTATTCCACAGAATCCAAAGTAATCCATGTATCATCTGATTGGTTGAGGCAATAGAAAGCGAAATCATCTGAATAAACATTCTTTACCTGGAATAATGGTTCCTGTGCCAGACAATCATCTGGGATAGATGTATCGTTGTACCAATATTCAGTTACCCCGTATCTCCTTTTTGTTGCCCATTCATCAATGTAGTATGTTTCTGGGAATGAGAAGGTTATGTTGATGTAGTCGTTTAAGTTGTACATATTGTTGTAGGTTCCCCAATCCCCATCATAGGCATTAGCACAGTTAGTTCCTCCATAACATGAACCTGAAGAAGCGAAAGAGGTTCCGCTATCTTCTATCCTAACTTCTTTGGTGCTTGTTTCAGTCCAGTATGCAGAGGTCAGGGTTAGGTTGGCTTCTACCTGGTAAAGGGTTGGGGTGTCCACATCTGGGGCATCTACTGAAGCTGTGCAGTTTCCTCCGGAGCAGGTGAATGAACCTGTGTTTCCCAGATAAGCGGTTCCGCTTACTGTTCCGGATAGTCCTGCTGCATACCCATAGGTTACATTTACTGTTGTGGATAATTTCTCTATTGCTTCAGCTTCAGAAGTAATGTTTGTTGGCCAGATTCCTTCATAGATTGTAGAATTGAAATACTGGGTTTCGTTTATTGGCCCTGAAGCTGAATCATATTCAATCCACCAGAGAGATTCTTCTATTGTTCCGTTAGAAGCTATCGGGTATGCTTCCAGGTTTGTTACATCACAGTAATATGTGGTGCTTACGTTTGTGCATCCTGCTGAGATGTTTGTGTTGTGATATTCCAGTTCAACAGTTACGTTTTCATCTCCCTCACTCACCGAGAAATTGATTGTGTAATCATAGGTGTCCACAGTTTCATATTGAATTGCTGTCCAAGTAAAATTGTTGATAGAAAATGCTCCCGCTACAATAACTTCTGAACTGTTTATCGGGCCTCCTGTTCCCCCATAGGAATCAGTTGCATTGATTGTGAAGTGTACTGTATCCCCTACTGTATAATTTCCAGCTTCAAAGATGGAAGTGTTCAGGCAGGGGGATTGCGTATCGTTGTAGGTGCTGGAGTAGTTCACATACCAGTTGAACTGACAGTTGATCACATCCGATTCAAGATCCCATAGATCTGCACTTCCGGAAGTATTGGTTCCATTAAAAAGTGGAACTGTGATTGTGAGGTTTTCAATATCCGGGCCGTAGTTTCCTATCGTTATGTTTGCGGTGTAGTTTATTTCGCTGGTTGTGTTTGCTTCATCATCTGCTACTGCATAGCTCCAGCACGAAACGTTATCTCCGTGGGTGTAATCGGATATATCTGCGTGCGGAACTGTGTATAGGGTTGCGTTGGAATATGAAGCGTTGGTTGTGTTGTAGCCATCTATTATTGTGCCGTTCACCGCTAATCCAGAATAAACCTCAAAGGTGGAGTTGGTGGAGTGTGTCCAGTTCATTTCACATTCTAAATCTGTTGAGTTCTTGTATAAGGTTGCAGGAGAGATGTTTATGGATTGGAGGGCAGGGGCTTCTCCGCTTTCAAAGTAAAACGTAAGCGTTCCGTTGATATTCCCTCCCAATTCCGTATAATTCAATTCCACCTGATACTCATCAATATCTTCCGTT
>Ga0209986_10003598_pt1 | contig 13528 bp, 6 predicted proteins | sample BlataG_FD_183168 | JGI IMG/M metagenome (GOLD analysis project Ga0209986, IMG submission 183168) | Deep subsurface microbial communities from Black Sea to uncover new lineages of life (NeLLi) - Black_00105 metaG (SPAdes) (version 2) | ecosystem: Environmental > Aquatic > Marine > Oceanic >...
TCGCTCAGGTAGATGGCAAGCAGTTCCCTTCAGCAACTAATATTGGCATCCGCCCCACCTTTGGGGAAGGGGAAAAAATAGTGGAAACTCACCTGTTAAACTATAAAGGTGATTTGTATGGCAAAGAGATAAGGGTAGAATTTGTGCAAAAATTAAGGGATGAGCAACGCTTTCCCTCTTCTGAAGAGCTAAAGGTACAAATCGAAAAAGATGTCCGAGAGGTAGAAGCAATTTTAGCTAAAGATTTAGAATGACTGATACAAGGTTTGCCACCATATTAAAACGAGGAGTGGCTGAAATTATAACAGAGGCGGCACTACTAAGGCTGCTGAACTCGGGGAGAATTCTGACCCTGAAGCAAGGCTTCGACCCCAGCGCTCCTGACATCCACCTGGGACATGTGGTGGGCCTGAGAAAGCTGCGTCAATTCCAAGAGCTAGGACATAAAGTCATTCTTATAGTTGGCGACTGGACGGCCAGAATTGGCGACCCCAGCGGTCAGTCAGCTACTCGCCCTATGCTTTCCCCCAATGAAATAGAGAGCAATGCTCAAACTTACATGGAACAATTCTTCAAGGTGGTAGATAAGGATAAAACAGAGCTAAGATGGCAAAGCGAATGGTTTTCCCAATTCACTTTGGATGAAGTAATTAAACTTACCAGCAAATTTACCATCGCCCAACTTCTAGCCAGAGAGGATTTCAACAAGAGGTATGGTTCTGGCAACCCTATATCTCTAACTGAGATGCTTTATCCTTTGCTTCAGGGCTATGATTCAGTGGCTATCAAAGCCGATGTTGAATTCGGTGGCAATGACCAGAAATTCAATTGCCTTGTGGGCAGAGAGCTACAGCAAAGCACGGGGCAGCCTCCCCAGCAAGTTTTCCTTGTTCCCCTCTTGATTGGTACTGATGGTCATCAGAAGATGAGCAAGAGCTTACATAACCACATAGGCATTGCTGAGCCTCCCCAGGAAGTATACGGCAAGGTGATGTCCATCCCCGACTTTCTTATTGTGGACTATTTTGAGCTAGTGACCGACGTTCCTGAAGAAGAAATCGCTGAGTTCAAGAAGCAACTGAAAACCCGCTCGGTCAACCCCATGAACCTCAAGAAACGCCTGGCTTATGAGATCGTAAATCAATTCCACAGTACTGAGATAGCGCGGGAGGCAGAGGAATACTTCCAAGGGCGGTTCCAGACGCGAGAACTTCACAAAATAGAAGTGAGAGCTAGTATTGGTGTCAAAGCTAGCGTCGAAGTGATCCACCGCAGGGACATGCCGAGGTGGCTTGTGAATAATAAATTTGCGAATAGCATGGGCGAAGCTAAAAGGTTACTTGCTCAGGGTGCTGTTCGGATAATCCGAGCAGATGGAACCAGACAGGTAGTCAGGGACGAGATTGTTGAAATTAGACCTGGTGACAAAATAAAAGTCGGTAAGCTCCGCTTTGCTAAAATCGTCAAAGCTGATAAAAAACAGCCTAATTAGGAGGTAATAAAGAATGCAGCTACGTGTTCCAGGACCAACACCTTGCCCGCCACAAGCCCTTGAGGCCATGGGACGGCAAATGATAAACCATCGGGGGGGAGAATTTGGCAAAATTCTCAATTCAATAACGGGGAAATTAAAACAAGCGTTCCAAACCAAGGGAGACGTTTTCGTACTTACCGCTTCGGGCACCGGTGGCCTGGAAGCAGCAATTGTTAATACTCTATCGCCGGGCGATAAGGTTTTATCTCTCGCCAACGGAGCCTTCGGTGAGCGTTTTGCCGATATTGCCGAAAAATATGGCGCTGAAGTAATCCGCCTTAATTTTGAATGGGGGAAGCCAGTTAGCCTTGATGCAGTAGAAAAGACACTGAAAGCAGCTGGCGATATTAAGGCAGTCCTGGCAACGCACAATGAAACATCCACAGGGATGACTAACAGGCTCGGTGACATAAGCGCCGTGGTCAAGAAATTCGATAAACTTCTCCTGGTTGACGCTATCTCAAGCCTGGGCTGCATCAATTTGCCTACCGATGACTGGCATTGTGATATAGTTGTCACTGGTTCCCAAAAAGGATGGATGGTGCCTCCCGGACTAGCCATGGTTAGCGTAAGTGAAAAGGCCTGGCAGGCTCATGCTAAAGCGAAAATGCCACGCTATTATTGGGATTTTTCCAAAGCTAAAGATTTTCTCCAGAAAGGGCAAACTCCCTGGACACCAGCTATCTCCGTTTTCTATGCTCTTGATATCACTCTAGATTTAATGTTAAGCGAGGGACTGGACAATATATTCGCCAGGCATGCTCGAGTAGCCCAGACGGCGAGAAACGGAGTCAAATCGCTGGGATTCTCCCTTTTCCCTGAAGAGGATTATGCCTCCGACACAGTGACGGCGGTGAACGCCGCTGACAAAATTGACGTCCCCAAATTAATTCAGGTGCTCAGGGAAGAGCATGACGTAGTCATTGCCGGAGGCCAGAGGAAGCTAGCAGGAAAGATCTTCCGTATTGGCCATCTCGGCTCCGTGGAGGACGATGATATCAAGTCGGTACTGGAGGCGTTAAACAAAGCTCTACCCAAGGCGAAGAAATCCTAAGCACTAAATACGAAATGCTAAACAATATCAAAGCTCAAAATCCCAATGACCAAAATATAAGGGTTTTGAATTTAGGAATTTGAAAATTTGAATTTGTTTAGGGTTTAGAAATTAGGATTTGGGATTTATATTTAAAAGATGAAAGTTTTAGTCGCTGACTCAATTGTTGAAGAAGGGATAAAATCCCTGCGTAGCCATGCTCAAGTGGATATCAAGACCAAGCTGGATCCTGAGCAACTCAAGGCTATAATTGGCGATTACGATGCTTTGATTGTACGCAGCCAAACTCAAGTAGGAGCAGAGGTCATTGAATCGGGGAAGAGACTCAAGGTGATTGGCCGGGCCGGAGTGGGCACAGATAATATTGATGTCGATGCCGCTACCAGGAATGGCATTGTAGTGGTTAACGCCCCCACAGGCAATACTGTGGCTGCCGCAGAGCATACCATCGCCCTCATGCTCGCCCTGGCACGTAACCTACCACAAGCAAATAGCCGCCTTAAATCCGGCAAATGGCAAAGAGAGGAAATGGTTGGCACGGAACTCAGAGACAAAACATTGGGCATCATCGGTCTAGGTAATGTCGGCTCCGAAGTAGCCAGCCGGGCCCATGCCTTTGAGATGCGCGTGATTGCCCATGACCCCTTTGTCTCTGAAGACTATGCCCGCAATCTTGAAGTAGGCTTGGTGTCCCTGGACCAGCTTCTTAGAGAGGCTGATTTTATCACTCTCCACGTGCCGCTGACCGCGACTACCAAAAAACTAATTGGAAGTAAGGAGTTAGCAAAATTAAAGCCCACAGCTCGCATTATCAATTGTGCCCGGGGCGGATTGATTGACGAGGAAGCGGTAGTCAAAGCAATTGAGGCTGGGAAAATAGCTGGTGCCGCCTTTGATGTCTTTGATAAGGAGCCGGTAACAGATAGTCCTCTATTCAAAGAAGACAAGATAATCGTTACCCCTCATCTGGGCGCTTCTACAATTGAAGCGCAGACTAGCATCGCCAAAGACATCGCTGAAGAAGTCCTGGCTGTGCTTCAAGGACGATTTAGCAAATACGCCGTTAACGCTCCACACATAGCTCCCGAACTGGCACCATTTATGAGAGTAGCTGCAACTATCGGCAACCTCGCCAGTCAACTAATGGAGGGACAAATAAACTCAACACACATCAAGTATAGCGGCGGAGTAAGTAATTACGATTGCAATCCTATTAAGACGGCGCTCATCAGCGGGTTATTACAGCAAGCAAGCGAAGAAAGAATCAACCTGGTCAACGTCGGTCTTATCGCCGCTCAGCGTGGCTTGAAGATCAGCGAAGAAAAAGAGGCGACTTGCCAGAATTACTCCAACTTGCTCACTATGGAGATCAATACCAATGTAGGAACCACTACAATATCGGGCACAGTTAGAGATAGCGAGATCCACATTGTCCAGGTTAATGACTTCTGGATGGATATCGTGCCCACCGGGGGATATCTCCTTTTCTGCGACCATTTCGACCGACCTGGGCTTGTTGGCACTATCGGTAACATAGCCGGTAAAGCCGATATTAATATTAGTTCCATGCACTTATCCCGACTCCAGCCCCGGGGAAAAGCCCTCATGATTTTAGCTCTCGATGAGCCACTGGGTGAAGAGCACTTACAGGAGATACTTGCCCTTCCTGGTATTTACAGTGCCAAAGCAGTAAAGCTATAGATAGTCTTAAACTATAAAGCTAAGGAGCACCGCTACACCTTAATGTGCAACTGTGAAGCTCCGTGGCTCAGACCACCAGTTACGGATTACTCGCTCGGTCTCAGCCTCAGAAGACCTGACCCTTCAGTAAGAAGAAAGGAGCTACCTTGGCATATCAGTCCTCGAAGCTCCAGACAGTGCCGGTCATGCCACTCTCCATGTCGTAATAGTCGCTGCTGTCGATAGCAAAAAGGTTGCTGCCGGTATCTGTGGCCAGGCCACCACAAATCTTGAGTGCCCGGGGCATCATCTTGAATAGCTCTGATGTGAGTCCATTCGTAAGGTAGTTCCACTTGACTCGATGGCTCAAATCCTCCTGGGCAGGCGTCAAACAACGGGCCGCACCGGTTGTGCCACCGCTGACATAGCTGGCATATAGAACGCCGCCGGTGTCAGGGCTGGTCTCGGGCTTGCCACCGGAAGGTGCATTCAGAACCAGGCCAGTATAGGCATAGTCCTCAGCACCGAGGTCTTCCCACTCCTCGCTCTCGCCGATGATCCAGCGATAGATGCCACCTGTTGTTGGGTTACTGCCTGCAAATCCAGCTGCAGCAGCATAGATCGTGTCGTTGGCATCGAAATAGCTATCAAAGGCCACAGTGATCAATGTGTAATCCGCAGCATCAGCAGGAACCTCCTCCAGTTCAGTGAAGGTCTCACCGCCATCGTCTGAATATGAAACATCGCCATCACAGCCGCCGACAAGTATGTGATCGCCCTGAACGGCTATAGTCCAACCATAATCGACCTCGCTCGTCACGGCTTCTTGCCACTCATCCTCATCGAACATGGCAAGATCACCATAGTAATCCAGAGCATAGACGGTATCTGAGTCCTGTACAGCCAGGTCCACTACGTAGTCTAACTCGGTACATCCTATGGGATCCCAGCAGGCCAGCGTTTCCAGGTTATTCTGGTATACGTTGCCTGTGTAGTAGTCAAAGAGATATACGGTGTCGCCCGTTGTCTCCTCGGGAGCCAGCCTGAGTAGTCCTCGTTCCCAGCCTCCCCCGATATCGCCCTCGAGCTGGCCGCACCAGGTCCTCAACCACTTCCCGCTGTACTCAGGAGCCTCAGATAGACTCTCAGCATGGAGCCAGACACTATCGCATTCGCAGCCGCTCTCTTCATTTACGCTGGCGAGCACGGTCTTGTTGCAGTCAGTTGATACAGCGACATCGGAGATGTAGTCAATCTTGGTATCAATCAGGCTAAGCTGGTTCCAGAAGTCGCCATCGTCGAAGCTTACCGACCAGGCATCCTCGTCATAAGGTGAGAAGAATCCCCAGAGGGAAACGGCATAAGCCTTGTCTTCGCCCACATAGGATACCGCGATGGCGAATGCCCCCGTTGGTGGCTTGCAAGCATCGTGCCACCGCTCACAGCATATATCCATGTCCCGAATTCCATCATTGCGATACACCTGAACGCCGTAGCAGCACTCGGCGATGAGGTCGTTCGGTGATCCATGGACAGGGTCATATGTTCCGGTGCCTAGTACGCCGGCGATGGCCTCGCCTTCATCTATGGTGCCCTTGTAGGATATATTGGTCAGCCAGAGTTCACCGTCCTCGACCTGGCCCATCGGGCCGACCGGGTCGGCAGAGTCATCGTCTACACGCATTATTGTGCACGCGGGATAATCATCTTCATATTCATCATAGTAGTTGACCCATACCCAGAGGGTTCTACTGTCGGTGTCCTTGCTGTTGTAGTCGCTGGGCACGGTTACGCCGGCTATTGCGCCGGTCTCAAAGTCGCCGAGCCAAATAGGGATGTCCACATCCTCAATTATGGGCACGGCTTCGATGCCCAGGGTTGAGTATTCGTTCCAGCCTGCAGTCGTTCCCCAGCTACCGCACTGCAGGTGAACTTCGTAGGGGCCATAATCGGCAACAGTCGTAACCAAGATGGTCTTGTCAGTCTCCCAACTGGGAGAGAAAATGATGTCGGTAAGGAGTATTGAGGTGAAACCACTGTCATCATCCCAACCATCGTAGCCTGTAGCATCCTCCCAGGCGGTGGCAGAGCCTCCGGTTACCTTGCAGCGGAAAAGCGCGGCATCGCCGTAGCTATCGCAACCGCCGATGGCGATGTTCCGGTTGGCGCCTACTTCTGGGGAGACTTCAAGGTCAGAGACGCAATAGCCATCGGGGAAGTAAACGCCGTTATCCTCGACTTCGCCGGCGTCCTCGAAAGTCGCGCCGCCGTCATCAGAGATGAACACGTGCACACTAAGGTCAGTCATTTCAAGGGCGACGGCCACGAAGTCGGCGTCCTCAGCATCGGTGGCGACGTTCACCAGCCAGCTTATGTCTCCGTTGGCCTCTTCCTCTAGTGCGTCCATGGTATCCTCCCAGGTGGCAGCACCGTCGCTGGACTTCAACAGGTGGAATTGACTTGTATTATAGGAATACATGATAGCGTAGGCTGCAGCTCCATCTTCAGTCACAGAATAATCAACGATAACGGAGTCCGGTGCCAGGACAAAGCCCTGGGTAGTCGGCGTAGTGACCCGCGTCCACTCGGCGTGACCGGGGGGCGTCGGTGTGATGACCCGATTGATGGTATGGCCGCCCTCAAAACCAATTCCAGCAACCTCTCCTGTGATAGTTACTTCTACCTCTTCACCGACAGTGAGTGCGTCTTGCACTGCGGCTCTATCAAACTTAACCATCAAGTCGGGGATGGCATCACCGTCGTGGTCACCAACATCAGTGGGTTTGGGTAAGGCTGCGATGGTACTGTTCAGCCTGATGCTGGAAATATCGATTTGGCTTACATCGTAGCCCGGCGGGAGCTCGACGTATGCAGTAACATACTTGCCCTTATTTCTTAGATTCAGAGTATCGGGATCTACATTGATACTTGCTAGGATCGTTGTCTTTTCGGTTGCCCCTATCTCGAACGTATGCTGGAGTACATATCCCGTCTCGCATGTAGCAACATTCTCCCAATATATGTGATTTGTTACTGAGAGCCTGTCGCTGAGATTTCCGTTGCTATCTATGGCGTGTATCTCTATGGTTACTGGCCTCTCTATTGGGGATGGCTCGAGATACACCAAGGCCGTTTCGGTGGCCGCTGATACCGGTATCTCATACGTATAATTGAGATAATCCCATGGTGGCTCGTAGCTAAACTCATAAACAATTGTGGCATCAGTCGTAGAGTTCAGTTGATCTATCACCTGTAGTAGTAGATATGCATTCTCGATGCCGGGTGTCATCCTTCTATCGGGTCTGGATTGATCCGCAGCTCGTCCAATCTCTTCGCCTTCATCATGGTGCCTGTTACCATTAGTGTCTGCAAAGAACCCATGCATGATGAAGAGTTCATCAAGTGAATCGACGCCGTCCTCATCGGGATCATCGGTTCCGATTCCTGCGGAGCGAAGTGCGTCGTAGACATCCTTCATATCTTGCAGGTTATCGTTTGCTACTACCTGCCAAATCTGGTGCGTAGAGAGCTGCAAGTGGTCGTGATACCACTCCCATATAGGTTCCCATTCACGGTCGCTAACATCCACTGGGTCATAGAGATCCCACAATAGGCTTGCTACGGCAAACTCTTCTCGCGAACTACCATTCTGTTCATCCCAAGCTTTCCAGTTCTCCTCAAAGTTCACTGGGCCGCCTACGAGCCACCAATCAACTAAGGGTATATGGCCCAAGCCAGCCATTCTGTATAAATATGGGGCCTCCAGACCAAGGTCATCCCACAAAACACAAGGCCAGAATTCAGCCCAACCTTCGACCCAAGAATCAACCGTGTAGGTATTCGCATATCCGCCATGGTTGACAGTGCCTGCCGGGTAAGGCCAAGGAATACCAATCGTATCATCCATAAGTTGGTGGAAAGATTCATGCCACTCACGATTCATGGGGCGGTTGCCGTTATCGTAGTCGGATATGTCGTCACCGATGTATATTTCACCGTTATAGAACGCCCCGTTGGTTTGATCGCTATATGCGTGAACCTCTATTGGAAGGTTTAGATCAGGGGTTACTCCTAGTACATCTGTTTCAAAATCGATAACCTGTTTTACATGAGCATATGTCATTGCCAGATCGTCCAACCTATCACGAGGCAGAAGAGATGATGATAGCTCAGGAGGAGGAAAGCTGGTAAAATCTAGGACCTTTAACAATGAGTCACTGAAATCAATGTTCACCTCTTCACTGGCGCCGGCACTAAGGTCGATCGAGGGCGACACAACATGAACCTGAATGTGGTTATGGTAGACCGAAAAAATAGCACTGGCGAAATTGGTGTGATAGCCAAGCCAAGCGATTATGTTGTATGAACCGGAGCTAAGCGGTAAATCGAAGCTGAAGTCTCCTTCTTCATCTGTGATCACTTCAGCCACCCATCGGTAAGGGTTCTCCGCCGTCCATTGCGTAAGCCAGGTTAGGACACCACCTAAGGGATATTCGGTACCGTGGGGGTCCGTTACCTGAACGGTACCCCAAATATGAGTGTCTGGAGGTGGATGAGGTGTGCCTACTACAAATGAAGCATTGGTATCATCATAATCCCATCCGCTGATCGCACCCTGGTCATCCACAGCGTAGACACCAAAATCGATCGCATTCTCCACCTCAGGCCAAGCATCATTTATGCTGAATTGCCAATTCAAATCGTATCCGGTGTCATACATAGGTACAGTATATCCGGTAACATCAACGTAATTGACGCCCTCTTCGCCTGCCCATGCTGAGTACTCATCAGTAGCTTGATTCCACATGAGAGTTAACGGTTTCGTAGGATGATTCAGGCGTAAATAGCAGTATTTGAGGTCTTCCATACCATCTAGGTCATGATAGGCCGCGGCTACAGTGTACTGGGTGTCCGCACAGATTATCTCAGGTTGACCACCCAAGCTCATGATTGAAGCGATTGGTGGTTGATTTGCTGGAGGAGTTCCGCCTATCCCATAATTCTCGAAGGGATCAACCAGTGAGTAGTTGTCTGCATCTGAATTTATTGGGTAGGGAGTGTCGCCTATTCCATCCCCATCGGGATCGCCTCCAGCATAATCACTCCAGTAGTTACCCAGATAGCTCGTATAACTGTTGCCATTGTAGGTATAGGTAAGTTGTTCAGGGGAATTCCAGACATTAATTGAATTGTGTGGCTCAACATTATCGGGATTGCCCATGAAGTTGTTAAGGTAAATATGATTCATGCTAGCAGAGCCCGAATAAATCCCGCATCTAACATTCGAGGTAATTTTGTTGTTGGTGATAGTGTTATTATTCATATAACCATATAGGTTCATACCTATGTAATTGCCTGTAAGATTGTTGCATCTGATTTCGTTATTCTGCGAATTGACGAGCCAGATTCCGAGCTCATTACCGTCGTACGTATTCTCAATCACTTTGCAGTTGTTGCTTCTAGAGAGTTGCAGACCTATACATGACTTGGACAAGTCTGAATTGCTCACCGTGATGTTTGTGCAATATGAGAGTATTACCTGCCCAGCGCCTTTGATTGTCCTATTTGATTCATGTTCCCAATAAATGAGAGGCTTAGCATTTACTGTGTTACTCATTATCCTATCCTGAGGTAAGTCCGGGATAATGAATAGCCCGTTATTCACAAAGCTATTATCCTCGATGATATTGTTACTTGAGGCCAACTCAATACCCCTCATCGTATTGTTCAGTTCATCCCTATTATTCAAGATTTCATTGTGAATTATTCTGTTCCCCCCTGACCCAAAGTCGGCTAGGCCTCTAGCATTTTCCGCTATTATGTTATCCATGAGGGTGTTGTGGCCTGAACCTTGGAAATAGATAGCACACCAACCTGCACCTGTTGCCCCTGTAACCGTAAACCCGCTGATATTCGCGTAATCCGCCGTTACGCGAATAATACCAGCAGCGCCACATACTGCCCGAACAATCGTTGTCTCAGCTCCATTTTCTGATTGAATGGTCAAGTGATCCTTATAAACATCTACGTTCTCCGTGTAGGTACCAGGGTAAACAATAATGGTGTCTCCGGGGCTGGCAGCATCCACTGCTTCCTGAATCGCCGTGAAATCGGCGGCAGGATAATCAGCTAAGTCGTCGTCAACATACCAAGTGTTAGGAACATCAGCGGTCCATATCTTGGTAGCCGTGACCCACAATACAAAAGTGGTTCCCGTAGCTTCGCATCTTACCGTGCTCGTTCCAGGGATGCTGGAGGTGATTACGGCATGTGCCTGCCCATTAATATCGGTTAGGTTCTCTGGAGTACCGGAGAAGGAGCCAACACCGCTTATGCTCCAGGCTATGGCTACACCCTCCATCACATAGCCAGATTGGTCGTGAACCGTGGCCGTAAGAAGATGAGTCGTGCCTACAGGGTTAGTGTCTGTCGAGGGCGAAATTGCTAAGCTCCCAGCAGGAGCCTCCTCGACAGTTAGGGTACCACTAACATAGGTGATATCGTAGCTGTCGGTTACATCTACCATCCCGTCCATTATCACCGCATCACTCGGCACATTGGCGCTACTCCCTACTTCTGTCTGGGAGCCAGTTACGGTCACTGAAACGAGTGTATGACCTGCTGCCAGTGTTCCAGCTGTTATGCTGTAGCCACTATTGGTCAGAGGTGTTCCGTCATATACTTTGCTGTCACTGACTGCCGTGATTTCAAGCTCCCTGGTGACTGGGGGAAGAACGGTTGACCCTTCCTTGACAAGGTATACTCCAGCTTCGATATCGCCCCGTGAATCGGCACTCCAACCCTCGGCACCACTATCCCACTTGATGTACCACCAGACTAATTCCTCTGAAGTTGAAACGTATGGCCCGTCTCCCGTGGTCCACCCTCTGTCGCCAGGATACTGTCTTGTCTTAACGGTGGCTCCGAGACTTGGTCCCTCTCGGACCCTAAGACCCACAGTCCCAATATCATCGTAAACACAGACGCGATAACTAAAGCCATTGTTTATAACACTCGGATAAACTCCCTTGCCAGGCAATGGCTGAAGGTAGATAGGGCCGTATAGAGAGGCGTCGGCCGTCCAGCCCGTATGTCCAGTTACCCACCGTATGTACCACCATCGATACCCTTGATTATACTGAGGACCACTGATGACCTCGCCTTCGTAACCTGCAGGCATTCGCCGGATAAGTCCGGAACCAGTTGAGTAGGACGGTCGAACTGCGACCTCGTCTCCAGCCTCGGTCACCGCCACACGGTCACCAACCGATATGATAGGGCTGGCGGCTTGTGCAACGTCCGGCGAAATTAGCATCATCGGTACAAGCAAGCTCCAAGCAAGAATAATTGATACAACTCCACGAATCACACTGTTTCTCATTTCTATCCTCCTTGTTTCGATGATAGTCTAGCTATCGGGAAATTACGATGATTACTATGTTCATAAACCCTTTCCGCAGGGCATCCCCGCAATCAGTCTCGGCAGAACCACAATCCTAAAGCCTCCATCCCTCAACCCCTTCTCCCAACTAGCCGCACGTCTCTCGTTCTCTCCACAGTATTCATTCTATTCCCTCGACCAATTCCGAACGGGCTTCGATCGTTCCCCTCCCACGAACAAAAGGACTTCGTCGGCTATCTATCGCAATAGGTTTCATTTTAGTCAGAGGTGAACGGTTTCCCCGAGGTAGGAAAAACAGCCGAGTACACATATATATGCACTCGGCTGAGCACCATTGAAATTATGATAATCCTCTGACACAGACACTTGACCGCCGACCTTATGTTCTTGTTAGAATTAGTACTATTGTATCATTTCTCAAACGCTTGTCAATACACCTAACTTAATTTTTCTCACCAATCGGGACTTTTTTATTGCAATCGCTAAATCCTTGATTTTATGAAAGAAAATTGTAAATAGGTTTTTTGGAAAACTTAGTTGAAAAAACAAGAAATTTCTGTGTTTGCTTGGTTAAATCGCCGCATGAGCTCAGGGTTGTCATTTCACCCTCACCTTAATCCTCTCCCATGAAGGGAGAGAGAAGTTATGCAGGATGCTATACTCACCGAATTCTCATACTATCTCTGTAAAGAGTAACCAACTTCCCCTGGAATATTTCCAAATCATGGCTACGAAGACAATTCTCTACCATCATAATTTCTTCTTCCGACTTCAGATTACCACACCGAATATAGATAATCCCCTTAGTTTTCTCTGCTGGAAAGCGAATGGGATCAGTAAAATGATGATCTCTGGTGACAAAAATTGCTTGTTCTCGTAGTATCAAAGTGTAAATATCCTCGTCCAATATTCCCCTTTCAGGAAGTTCAGAGGTAGAGATAACATCATACCCTCTCATACGCAATCTTTCCACGAGTCCATAGCTGACATTCTCATCCACCACGATTTTCATCTACAGAGCTACCTTTTCAGTAGACAGATACGCGGCATATTCGAGACAAGCCAAGATATCTTCGCGCTTCAGTCGGGGGAAATTCTTTAATATGGTGTCGTAATCCTCTCCGGCTGCCAGATGGCTGAGGATTACATGCACTGGAATGCGAGTATCCCTAATACAGGGTTCCCCACCGCAGATATTTGGATCTGAAATAATCCTCGAATTCATCATACGCCTCCTTTATCACCATTATAGTCACTTGTTCACTGTCTTGACAATTATTGGTTTAGCCTTGCTCTGTAACCTGATGGTCAAACTATTTCCACAAACCCGGTCAGTCCAGGGGATTAATGATTAAACCAGCGGGGAGCTTGGGGTAAAAATAAGTTGATTTGCTTGGCATCCTATCCCGGACATCAGCAATAATCTTGACCATCTCTGGCTGTGGAGGCTTCAATAGGAAAGCTAATTGATATTTCCCTTCCTTTATCTGCTGGAAAGCTTCTTTCAAGTCCACGGTATAAGCGACATCTAGATCCTTCGCTCCGCTCAGGACATGGTCCAAAATAATATGATTAAGAATGCTAACGCCAAACTCCCGATAAGCCTGGGACCTGTTACCGGGCATTATGGCCTCAAGGGAAATACCTTGACGTCTCTTTAGAAGCAATAATGTTCCAGCACGCAGACCTAAAATTCCTAAGACTATGTCCTGAGAGCTACGGGATTGCTTTGCTTCGCTCGCAATGACAGAAAGAGCGAAAGTCTTGTTACAATAGGAGACAAGGGAGTCCTCGCTCAACGAAACAAATTCCAGAGTAAAGGAATTCTCAAGCTGTTTTTCCAGTCCAGCCAGAGCTG
>Ga0209986_10003599_pt1 | contig 13522 bp, 12 predicted proteins | sample BlataG_FD_183168 | JGI IMG/M metagenome (GOLD analysis project Ga0209986, IMG submission 183168) | Deep subsurface microbial communities from Black Sea to uncover new lineages of life (NeLLi) - Black_00105 metaG (SPAdes) (version 2) | ecosystem: Environmental > Aquatic > Marine > Oceanic >...
GAAAAAGGGCTGGGAATGGCAAGACTTGAAGAAATAGACGTGGAAGAGATAAATTAGTTTCGGTTTTTGCAAAAAGCGAAAGTGGGTTATACAGAACCGAACATATAATTTTAATAGCAGTTGGGTTGAAGTAGCGGATTCAAATTTAAAGCAAATAAAGGGGGTGCTAAAAAGAGATGAAAACGATAAAATTAGCAATTGCTGGCGTTGGGAACTGCGCAAGTTCTCTTGTCCAGGGTATCGAGTATTATAAACGCATGGATGCGAAGGATTGCATCGGGTTGATGCACTATGAGGTCAACGGATACAGACCAGGGGATATAGAAGTTGCAGCGGCATTTGACGTAGATAAGAGGAAAGTGGGGAAGGAGGTAAGTGAAGCGATTTTTGCAGAGCCTAACTGCACGACGGTGTTTTATCGAGTGCCATATTATGGTGTGGAAGTGAAGATGGGACCGGTTCTGGACGGTGTGGCATCACACATGCACAGGTATCCAGAGGATAAAACCTTCGTGGTTGCAGATGAAGAGCCTTGCGATGTGGTGAAAGAGCTTGAAGATAGCGGTGCAGATATTTTGGTGAATTATATGCCCGTGGGCTCGGAGCAGGCTACGAGGTTCTATGCGAAAGCAGCTTTGGAAGCAGGTGTGGCGCTTGTCAACTGCATGCCCGTGTTTATCGCATCCGACCCTGAATGGGGGAGGAAATTCGAGGAGAAGAAATTGCCTGTGGTCGGCGATGACGTGAAATCGCAGATTGGTGCGACGATTGTTCACAGAACGCTTGCGAAGTTGTTCAACGACCGCGGGTGTACGCTCGACCGGACGTATCAGCTTAACACAGGTGGAAATACCGACTTTTTGAATATGCTGAACCGTGAACGATTGGAATCAAAGAAGATTTCAAAGACAGAGGCGGTGCAATCGGTTCTGGATGTTCCGTTGATGCCGGATGACATCCATATAGGACCTTCTGATTACGTACCATGGCAGCGCGACAACAAGATATGTTTCTTGCGAATGGAAGGACGAATATTTGGAAATATTCCGATAGACCTTGAACTCAGACTTTCAGTGGAGGACTCGCCTAACAGTGGAGGAAGCACAATTGATGCGATACGAGTATGCAAGCTTGCGCTGGATAGAGGAATTGCAGGACCACTAATAGAAATATCTGCATATACGATGAAGCATCCGCCGATACAGTATCCCGACGAAGCGGCAAGAGAACTTCTGGAGCGATTTATAAGAGGAGAAGGGGAAGTAATTGAAGATAGTTTTGGAGAAATAAGTGTTACAGGCTAAATCCCCACTCCCATTTTTTTTCTCTTTAGGTTTTATAACTCATGATAAACCTTTCTTCAGAAAAAACGCTGTAATCGGTGGTGCTTCGGCATATTCAGCAATATTAGCGAGGAATTTTTGCGTCGATTCTGCAATTGCCACAAGCGTGGGGAAGGATTTTGAAGAATTCGAGTCCTTAAAAGGCATTCGGTTAGTGTATCAAACAGGGGAAAGGACAACGACATTCATAAATAAACCTTTTCTTAGAAAGAAAAGCTTTACCAAAAGAAACAATTTTTCTTTTAGCACAGGTTTTCTTTTTTCTAAAAAGAAAAAGTGTCAATACGTCACGAGTGTTGCGGATAGGATAAAGGAGGAAACGATACCGGAGGAGTGGTTTAACGCCGAACTCGTTTATATATGCCCGGTATTGAATGAGTTAGAAGAGGAGATAATCAAAAGATTCAAGCGCTCTATGATTGGTGTAGCACCACAGGGCTGGATGAGAAGCGTTGGCGAAGGTGGGAGAATAGAGAAAAAGAAGTGGGAAAAAGCGAATAGGGTTTTGTCGAAGGTGGATTTTGTGATAGTCAGCGAAGAAGACGTTTTTGAGGAGGATGTTCCGAAATATGCAGAACTTTCAAATATTTTTGTGCTGACAAAGGGGAGGAAAGGTGCGGAATTGTATTGCGATAGGGGAAAGCGTCATGAACACATACCTGCTTTTGAAAGAGAAGAGGTGGATGCTACTGGCGCCGGGGATGTTTTTGGCGCTGCGTTCTTGTTGAGGTATTATGAGACGAAAGATGCGGTTGAATCGGCGATATTTGCATCTTGCGCTGCTTCTTTTGTCGTTGAGACGGTGGGTGTAGAAGGAGTTCCTTATAAGGAAGAGGTGATGGAGAGGATGAATAAATGAAAGCCGTAATATTAGCAGCCGGTAAAGGAGAGAGACTATCGAAAGGAAAGAGCAAATTAAATGCAAAACCAAAACCTCTAATTCCTTTGCTTGGGCTTTCGCTTCTCGAAAGAGCGATTCTTTCGGCAAAAGAAAGCGGAATATACGATTTCGTGATTGTCGTAGGGTATAGAAGCGAAGAAGTTGTAAAATATGTGGAAGAGAAGCAGAATCGTTTAGGTCTGAATATAGATTTTGTCGAGAATGAAGAATGGGAGAAGGGGAATGGACTATCGGTGTTGAAGGCGAGAGAAACGCTGAAAGAAGAAGATTTCGTTCTTTTGATGTGCGACCATGTATTCGATTCGAGCATCTTAAAAGAACTGCTGGAATATGCAAAGAATAGAGAACGTAAATGTGTTTTATGCGTGGACGAGCCTGAGAATGTGTTTGATTTGGAAGATGCTACGAAAATACTGTTGGAAAGGAATAAGCCAAATGCAATAGGAAAAGGGATAAAAAATTACAACGCTGTTGATTGTGGTATCTTCTATTGCACAGCAGAGATGCTCGATGCGTTGGAAGCGGAAATAGGAAAAGGAAAGTATGAGTTGTCAGATGCGGTTCAATGCTTGATTGACTGCGATAAACTTGAGGTTTTTGACATTGGCGGCAGGAGGTTTTGGTGTGATATAGATACGCAAGAGAGTTTAGAATATGCGAAGAATAAAATGCTGAAGTCACTTGAAAAGCCAACCGACGGCATCATTTCGAAATGTATAAACCGAAAGATATCAAAGCGAATAACCGCAAGGATTGTGAACACAAATTTGACACCTACCCAAATAACCATTATCAGTTTTATCATGGCTTTGGCGTCTGCGGCTTTCTTCTTACTCGGTGAACACAAATATCTCGTCATTGGCGGGATATTAGCACAAGCTTCTTCGATTATTGATGGATGTGATGGCGAGGTAGCGAGGTTGAAGTTTTTAACTACCGATTATGGAGCTTTTGTTGACTCCATTCTGGATAGATATGCAGATGGAATAATGATTTTTGGATTGATTTTTGGTTATTGGATGCTGCATGGTGGTATATCAGTGTGGATTATTGGTTTATTCGCACTTATTGGCTCGTTTATGATAAGTTATACGAATGCGAGGTATGAAGGAGTGTTTGAGAGACCCGGCGGAGGTAGAGGAATACCAATAAGAAGAGATATGCGGGTGTTTATGATTATGATAGGTGCATTTCTGAATCAGGTCTTGGTTATGCTGTTGTTACTGGCAATACTTACGAATTTAGAGGTGGTGAGGCGGGTTTTCTCGATAAAAAGAATTATTACGAAAACCAAATTTTAAGAAAAAAAAGGAGAATAAGAGAGAGAAAAATCTCTCTACTCCACGCTCTCCTCCACTTACACACTTTCGCCTTCACCTGTTTCTGCGGTTGTGACTGCTGGTTCAGCACCCGCAATCTCAACTGGCATTCGCAATCCCATCTCCGTCAACGCCTCTATCTGCGCATATACCTGCCTGTCGCGGAAATGCTTCATTGTCGCTGCTCCCGAAGGACATATTGAATTACAACCGCCACAGCCTTTACACACGGCTTCGTTTACCGTCATTACTTGCCTCACCTCGTCAAGAGTAAGCGCACCATACGGACAAATCTCTGCACAACTTCCGCAGCCTATGCAAATCTCCTCGCTTATCTGCGCTATCGCAGGTTCTATTTTTGCCTTACTCGTGATTAAATAGACGAGAGACCCAGCCGCAGCCGCTTTTCCCTGCGCTATGCTATCTGTTATATCCTTTGGACTTGCACAGCATCCTGCAATATATACGCCATCTGTTGCCGTATCAACCGGTCTGAGCTTGGGATGTGCCTCTGCCAGGAACCCGTCAGTGGATTTAGAAAGTTTTAGCATACTTACTATGCTCTCCACGTCTTTATTGGGTTTCAATCCCACGCCGAGCACCACAAGGTCGGCTTCCACCTCATACGGCTCGCCAAGCAGCGTATTCTCTCCACGCACCACCACTCTATCACTGCCCGGTTTCTTGTATATCTCACCCGGGAGCCCTCTTAAGTACATAACTCCCTCCGCCTTCACATCACCGTAAAACTCCTCAAACCCTTTCCCAAACGCTCTTATATCCTGGAAGCACACTTTTACGTTCGCATCCGGCAGTTTCTCCCTTACCCGATGCGCCTGTTTTGCTATGTACATGCAGCATACACGGGAACAGTATTCATTCCCCACTTGCTTATTCCTCGACCCGACACAGCTTATAAAAACAACGTCTTCCGGCTCTTTTCCGTTTACTACAATCTTTCCGCCCGTGGGACCACTCGGCGATGCCAACCGCTCGAACTCTAAGCCCGTAATCACGTTTGGATATACACCATACTTGTATTCTTCCGACACTCTCGGGTCCACGATGTCATACCCGGTTGCTACTATAATCGTTCCTACGTCCAACTCTACCGTCTCCTCGCCTTGCCCGAAATCTATCGCTCCCGGACTGCATGCCGCCATGCACGGTGGACGTTCTTTACCTTCCTTAACGCCTTCAAGCGTTGCATCACCACACTTCCCCTCTTTTAGCAACGAACAGTGTTCCGCATCAACGGTATAAACGGGCGGAACTGCATACGGGAAAGGTATGTAAATGGCGCTTCTCTTACTCAACTCTTCATTGAATTCGTCTGGTATATCTTTCACCGGGCATGCTTCCACACATAAGCCACATCCCGTGCATTTCACTTCATCCACATATCTCGGCTTCCTCTTCACTTTCGCTTTATAATTACCCACGTAGCCTTCTATATCTTCAACCTCTGAATATGTCATCAGATTTACGTTCGGATGTGCTCCAACGTCTATCATTCTCGGCGTCAGGATAGAAGTCGAACGCTCGAGTGTGGGGAAAGTGCTGTCTAATTGTGCTGCGTGCCCGCCAATAGATGGATTCTTCTCTACCAGATGCACCTTATAGCCACCATTTGCGATATCCAGCGCAGCATACATCCCGGTTATCCCACCCCCTATCACCAGCACTTCAGGAGTGACATCCACTTCCTTCTCGTCTATTGACTCCAATAACGAACTTCGCGCAACCGAACTTCTTATCAATTCCTTCGACTTCTCAAGCGCTTCTTCCGGATAATCCACGTGTGGCCAGCTACAATGTTCCCTTATGTTCGTCATTTCGTAGTAAAAAGGGTTCAGTCCCGAGTCCGAACAGGTCTTTCTGAAAGTGGGCTCGTGCATCCTCGGCGAACAAGAAGCTACTATCACTCTGTTCACTCTACCCTCTGCAATGTCTTTTCTTATCAGCTCTTGCCCCGGGTCCGAACACACAAATATATAGTGCCGTGCAAGAACGACGTTTGGCAATGCCGCCGCATATCTCATAAGCTCATCTACATTCAATACCATCCTTATGTTTATTCCGCAGTGGCAGACGTAAACGCCGATCCTGGGTGCGTCCTCCGGTGCTCCAGCCGCCACACCCTCAACATATCCCTCCGCGGGGATTTTTGTATAATCGTATTCTTCTTCTCCCATCTTTTTTCACCACCTCATCTAATCTAAGCTCCTATTTTCTCAGCCATTTGCCTTAATGACTTATACCCTATGCACACTTCTTCTTCCATCTCTGTTACTGAAGGTCTTATTTTCGCTTTACCCCTGGCTAAATAAGCAAGAAGAGCTGCTGCTGCTGCTTTTCCCTGTGCTACGCTGTCCGGTATATCCTTCGGACCTTGAGCGCATCCGGTAACAAAAACGCCTTCTATGTCCGTATCAACCGGTCTGAGCTTCGGATGTGCCTCTTTTGCAAAATTGTCCGAAGTTTGTGCGACACCAAGCATTTCCAGCAACTTATCTGTGCCTTCACTCGGTTTCAGACCTATTCCAAGCACTACAATGTCCGCTTCGAGTTCAAAAGGCTCGCCAAGCATCGTATCTTCCGCTCTCACTATGACCCTATCACTGCCTGGTTTTTTGTATACCTCGGCTGCAAGTCCCCTCCGGTAAGTAACGCCCTCTCCCTTCACGCGGTCATAAAATTCCTCGAATCCTTTACCGAATGCCCTTACGTCTTGATATAGCACTGTTATCTTACACCCATGAACCTTCTCCTGGAGCAAATGCGCCTGCTTCGCCAAATACATACAGCATACGCGAGAGCAGTATTCAAACCCTGTCTGTTTGTTCCTTGAGCCAACGCAGGACAAGAAAACCGCATCCTTCGGCTCTGGCATACCAGCCACCGTTATCTTCCCGGACGTTGGACCACTGGCTGAAGAATAGCGTTCAAACTCCAATCCGTGAATTACGTTTGGATATACACCATACTTATATTCCGGCATAGCCGTCGAGTCCATGACGTCCCACCCCGTTGCAACTATAATTGCTCCCACGTTCAACTCCACTATCTCTTCCGTCATATCATGATTTATGCAATTTGGACCACATGCCAGAACACAGGGAGGAGCTTCATCTTTGGATACTTCCTCTCCTCTCTCTTTCTTTCCCCTCGCTTCTCTCGTGCTTTCAAGCGTTGCTTTTCCACATTTTCCCTTCTTTACCATCAAACAAGTCTCTGCATCAATGGTATAAACAGCGGGAATTGCAAAAGGAAAAGGTCTATATATCGGTGCTCTCTTCATCAGTCCTAAATCAAATTCGTTTGGAAACCTGTTATTTAGTCTGCAAGCATCTTCACACATCATGCATCCGTTGCATAGCGCCTCCTCTACGTATCTCGGCTTCCTCTTTACCTTCACTTTGAAATTCCCAACCGCGCCTTCCACGTCCGCTACCTCCGAATAACTCATCAGGTTTATGTTTGGGTGCGCGCCCACGTCCACCATCCTCGGCGTTAAAATACAGGCGGAACAGTCGAGCGTTGGGAACGTCTTATCAAGCTGTGCCATGTGCCCACCGATGGAAGGCGTTCTCTCCACCAAATGCACCTTGAACCCCGCATCTGCTATGTCCAATGCGGCATACATCCCCGCTATTCCTCCCCCTATCACTAACGCTTCTGGAACGACGTCAACCTCTCTCTCCTCTATTTTCTCTAAAAATGATTTTTCAACCGTGCCCTTTATTGATTCCATCACATTCCTCGTTGCTTCTTCCTTACCGATTCCCGGCTTCTCCTTCTCTGCTTCTACTTCAGCTTCAGTCGCCATACCTTTTTCACCTCTGCTGATTATTCAGCTATCATTATATAAATTTTTTGCTTTTTTTCTCTCAAGTCACGGTGCCAACCTTCGCCTATCACGAGGGAAAAGCACCACCTCTCTTATGTTTTCTATCTCCAGCATGCTCATCAACAGTCTTTCAACGCCAAGCCCCCAGCCCGCATGCGGCGGCATTCCATAACGAAAAGCTGCGAGATAAAACTCAAAACTATCTGCGCTCAGTCCTTTTGATTCTATGTTCCTCTTCAGCAACTCGTATGAATGAACACGCTGCGAACCAGAAGCGAGCTCTAATCTTGGATGCATCAGGTCAAACGCATTGCAAATACTTTTACCTTCCGCAGCAGGCTGTGCATAAAACGGTTTTATCGCACAGGGCCAATCCGTGATGAAATAAAGCTCGCCTATTATCTCTCCCAGCGTACGTTCTGCGGAAGTGCCGAGGTCTTCGCCCCATTCTATCTCCTCACCCGCACCGGAAAGTAGTTCTATCGCATCGTCATAAGTTATACGCCTGAATGGTATCTTCGGAACTTCCAGGTTCAAATTCAGCTTAGTTAAGCCCGGATAATCCACAACCTTTGAATATGCAAACGCAATAAGCTCCTCTAATATCGCCATTACCGCTTCATCAGATACGAATGCAACTTCTATATCCACCGAAGTAGCTTCGTTAAGGTGTTTCGTGGTGTCATGCTCCTCCGCCCTGAATATTGGCGCTATTTCATACACGCGGTCAAAACCTGAAGCCATGAGCATCTGCTTGTAAAGCTGTGGACTCTGATTCAAGAACGCTTCTCGTTCAAAATAAGAAATAGGGAATAAAGCAGTGCCGCCCTCCGTCGCTGCGCTAACTATCTTTGACGTGTTTATTTCTATGAAGCCGTGTTCGTCGAAGAAATCTCTTATCGCCTTGAGAACACGACTCCGGATAATAAATATTTGCTTTGTTCTCTCGGTTCTCAGGTCCATGAATCTCGCATCCAACCTCGTATCCAGCTCCGCACCAACTTTTCCCGTGGTATCCAGCGGTAAAACCTGCGATGCCTCGCTTAGCACTTCCATTCGTTCGGGTAATATCTCATACCCAGACGGCGCCTTTTTCTCGCTTTTTACTTTACCTTCTATTGCTACTACCGATTCACGAGGCACTTTTTTCATTCGTTCAAACAGCCCCTTCTCCACTTCGCCCTTGTGCAACGTAACCTGGGCAAAACCGCTAATGTCTCGCACGATAAGGAAAAAGACACCGCCTAAGTCCCTCTTCTCATGCACCCAACCCGCGATGCTCACTTCTTCTCCGTCCACATCTGCGGTTATTTCTGTTGCGTATCTCCGGTTCAGTATTGGTGATGACATTTTTCTCTATTTTGACTTTACTTTTTCTTTTATTTTTTATATCGACTCAATGTATAAATAAAGGCGAAAGCACTTTTTATGATTGCGTAAGATTAATATTTTTTAAAGAGGATTTGGATAGATATTTATTTTAACCGATTTGCGGAGGTTGCCAAGAGGACAAAGGCGCAGCGTTGAGGTCGCTGTCCCGTAGGGGTTCGGGGGTTCAAATCCCCTCCTCCGCATTCAAAGTTTTGTATTTGTTTACCGCCGAGAACGCGGAGAGCGCTGAGATGACAAAGAAGGAAAGAAAGATTTGCTGATCAACTTCATTGTCAAGGTTCTGAAGGACGGCATTCGCCGGGGGGTGAATGATTTTCCTGACTCTCCGCGTTCTTTGCGGGCTCAGCGGTGAATAAGTGCTAAGGGTTTTTTCCTTTTTCGTTGCTAAACGCTTTTCCATTCCAAAAGTGAAGGGTTAGTTTAATAAAGGAAGACGTAATAAACATTGATAGAGGTAGATTAATATTTTGTGGGGAGGGGATGTAAAGATGAAACAAGTAGGAAGCGGAGTGGTTTTGGAAGGAAAAGAAGAAGTAAAGACAATGGGAGATGAGGAGTTAGAAGGGTTATTGAAAAGGTCACGAACAGTCATAAAGGTATCAGGATGCGGCGGAAGCGGGACTAATACGATACAGAGGATGACAGAGGAGGGTATTTTTGGCGCTGAGCTATTTGCTTTGAACACCGATGCCCAGCATTTGTTGTTTGCAAAAGTGGAGAAAAAGTTATTGATAGGAAAGAAGACAACGCGGGGGCTGGGAGCAGGGAGTATCCCGAGGTTAGGAGAAGAGTCGGCGAGGGAAGACGAAGAGGACATAAAAGCGATTGTTGAGGATGCGGATATGGTATTCATAACCTGCGGGTTAGGTGGTGGCACCGGGACAGGGGCAGCGCCAGTAGTCGCACAAGCAGCGCAAGACGTCGGCGCGCTCACCATAGGTGTGGTGACGTTACCATTCAGTGCAGAGGGAAACGTAAGAAGAGAGAATACTGATACCGGGCTTGAAATGCTGCGTGAACATACTGACACGCTGATCGTGATACCAAATGACAAACTACTGGATATAGTTCCGAGGTTGTCATTAAACGATGCGTTTAGAGTCGCCGATGACGTATTGATGCGTGCGGTTAAGGGAATAACGGAACTGATAACAAAACCGGGTCTTATAAATCTGGATTTCGCAGACGTGAGAACGGTGATGAAAGATGGTGGAATGGCAATGATAGGATTTGGTGAATCCGATGGTCAGAATAAAGCGATAGAATCGGTGAGAAAAGCGTTAAGCTCGCCTTTGCTCGAGGTTGACGTGTCAGGTGCGAAATCTGCACTGGTGAACGTGACTGGTGGAGAGGACATGACGGTAGAGGAGGCAGAAGGAGCGCTTCAAGAAGTATATAAAATGATGAATCCAGATGCAAGAATAATATGGGGCGTGCAGATAAGCCCCGAACTGAAGAACACGATGAGAACACTGCTCGTTGTGACGGGTGTGAAATCCGAGCAAATATACGCACGGAAGGAGATGAAAAAGGAGAAATACGGCATTGAAATAGTGCGGTAGTGGTAATTAATTAATTGAAATGCAAATGAAGCTCGAAGACATATCGAAAAAGTTAAAGGAGTACGTAAGAATACTGAAGTTAGCGAAGAGACCGAAAAGGGAAGAATTTTTCAAGATTTCCAAAATCGCGGGTGCTGCGATGGCACTAATTGGCATGATTGGATTTTCTATCTACATTTTGATAACGGTTTTACCAAAGGTGATTTGAGCCATGGTTACGAATACGATATACGTAATAAAAACAACGGTAAATCAGGAGCTGGCAGTTGCAAATCTGATGGAAGGTGCGATACAGGAGAAAGGAAAAAGTGAGCATGGAATAAAGGCGATTTTAGTGCCTGATGAGCTGAAGGGGTATGTGCTAATAGAAGCTTCTTTTTCTGATGCGATAGAACAAATAATTCAAAATGTGCCTCATGCACGGGGGTTGGTCAAAGGAGATACGAGCTTAGAGGAGGTAGAGCATTTTCTCACGCCAAAACCATCAGTAACAGGAATATTGGAAGGTAGTATAATAGAAATAGTGTCGGGACCGTTTAAAGGAGAGAAAGCGCGGGTGAAAAAAGTTGATGAGGCGCATGAAGAACTCACCATTGAACTATTTGAAGCGATGGTCCCGATACCAGTCACCGTGAGAGGGGATAGTGTAAGGGTATTGAGCAAAGAGGAGAAGGAAGGCGAGTTGATTTAAATTTTGAGCAACGCCGGAAAATTTAGCGCAAAGTTCCTTGCCTCTTCCAAACTTTTGTCTTTACTAAGCACCGCCTTTTCCAGAGCATATTTATCACGAGAAACACAGACGTAAAGGGACAATTCAATTTCTCCTTCCTGCCCGCACTTACAACAAGCGTGCACACCCACCGGAAGCGAACATCCACCCCCAATTACCTTTAATACTTCGTTCTCCACGTCTGCTTCTACCCTCGTCTCCGCATCGTCTATCCTCTTTAAAATCTCGCTTTCCCTCGACTCTCTCCTCGTAACCGCTGCAATTATGCCCTGATTTGGCGACGGGACAAAAGGGTCGCAATCAAGCCTTTCATATTCTATATCCACGTTCAACCGTTCAAGCCCGGCTTCCGCAAGAATCACACCGTCATATTCGCCTCTTCTAAACTTTCCAATCCTCGTGTCCACATTACCCCGGATGTCTTTTATCCTTACTTTTATTCCCCGCGCCTCCACGTAGTTCAAAAATTGGAACTTCCTACGCACACTCGAAGTCCCTATCACTGCACCCGCTGGCATATCTTCCAATTTATATTTCGATACTAACGCATCGTAAGGTGAATCACGAGGCAAAACCGCTGACGTTTCTAACCTTTCGTCCCTTTCCACAGGTATATCTTTCATACTATGCACTGCGAGGTCTATTTTGCCTTCTAAAAGCATCATATCAAGTTTTTTAACAAAAACACCCTTCTCCGGCATTTCATATAAACCCCTGTCCGTCATGACGTCACCTAAACTTCGCACCGTTCGTATCGTAAACTCATCGTGTCCCAACCCCGCTTCTTTCAACCGTTTACATACTTTCTCCGTTTGCAATATCGCCAGTTTACTGCCCCGCGTCCCTATAATCATTTGTCCGGAATAACGTTTATCGCACCTAAACCGATACTGTTTCATAAGGGGAGATGGTATATAAGGTTTTGATTGTGGAAAGTTATACCTTCACCTGCATCCAGTGACCTTTGATAAAAACGGCGTAGATTACGATTGACCGCAAGAATGTCTCTGCTGCCATCCCCAGCCATATACCGAACAGACCCATGCCTAATAGGAAGCCGAGCGTGTATGAGAGTGATAATCGTATCACGATAAGACCCATGAAATTTACGAGCATCGGCACTTTGGTATAGCCGGCACCCCGCATCCCACTGGAAAGAGTAAAGAAAGCACCTAACGCAGGCTCGGAAAAGCCGATAATGAGGAGATATAACGCCGCCAACGTCACCACCCCTTTATCTCCCGTAAATACCATTGCAATATAGTCCGGGACGAGTATGAACATAGCACCTACGACGGTCATAAAGAGCAGACACAGGTAGGTAGAAGCGAGCACCACCTTTTTAGCCCATTCTTCTTTCTTCGCACCTAAGCATTGGCCTGATAGCGTGGTAGCAGCGATTCCAAATGCAAATGCCGGCATATACGCAACACTCTCTGCTCTCAGCCCGATCTGGTAGGCAGAATATCCAACGGTCCCGAAGTGAAGGATCATCACGGTAAAAACGAGTGACGAAACACTCCACATTCCCATGTCAATGCCCGCGGGAATGCCAATCTTGAATATCTTCTTTACCGTATCCAGCCGATATTTAACGTTCCGGCTGTAAACCGGATGTATTATCAATTTGTTTCCCGCTTGTAGTAATATATAGACGGCAAATGCGATGACGTATGACGTGCCGGTTGCGATGCCCGCGCCAAGCACACCGAGTTCCGGAAAGCCGAATTTGCCGAATATAAGAATATAGTTCATCAGGACGTTATAGACATTTAAGATGACATCTACGTACATGGGCGTTTTTGTATCGCCTGCCGCTCTCAATATTCCGTGATAAACGAGGACGAGTGCGGTAAATGGATAAAATGCGAAGATAGCCTGTATGTATTTCGTGCCTTCGGTTATCACCATGCCCCGTGCACCGAGATAGTAGATTACATGTGGAGCGATGAAAACGCCAAAGAGTGCTATGGGTATTGAGATCAAGGCAAGGGTTATCACAGAATCGGTTGCCACTCTTCCTGCTTCGTCATAGTTCTTCTCGCCCCACCGCCGTGCTATTATTGCTATCGTGCCGGTAACAAGCCCCATTGTCAGCGGGAAGAACATGTGATATAACGTGAATCCCAGCCCAACGGCACTCAAACTTATATCCGCAGGTGGATACCGACCAAGCATGATGGTATCTGTGATGATCTGAAAGGTGAACAGGATATTTGATACGAGTACGGGAAGTGCAAGCGTCATCACCCGCCGGTAGATTGCTTTGTCCATGTCTTTTCTAAAGAGTTACGGGGTTATACTTCACACCGCCACAGATTGAGCTTTTTCAAAGCTCTGAAACCGCAGTGTGAGTAAAGAGTCAAGTTTTTGTTTGTGGGTGGTATCAGTCTGGTTCAGGCAGTTGGAGATGGCATTTTTAAAA
>Ga0209986_10003600_pt1 | contig 13521 bp, 9 predicted proteins | sample BlataG_FD_183168 | JGI IMG/M metagenome (GOLD analysis project Ga0209986, IMG submission 183168) | Deep subsurface microbial communities from Black Sea to uncover new lineages of life (NeLLi) - Black_00105 metaG (SPAdes) (version 2) | ecosystem: Environmental > Aquatic > Marine > Oceanic >...
CCCTACAACCGTCGGGATGAGCTACTTGAAATTGCTGACCATGTCGCCAACATTTCCGCCAAGCATGAAGGCGCCGATCCGGAGATCGATGTGACCCGTGAGCACCCATCGGATATCCTTGATTATTTCCGCGAGAAAGAGGAGATCATCGCTTCTGGGGACTGGGATTACCTGATGTTGAATTTTCTCGATAAATTTGACGCTCTCAACCGTACCGCTTGGGCGCTCACTGAGCAAGGTCTGTCTTTCATTGCGGCGCAAAATCTCCATCGATGAGCGGGCGATAAATACAAAGGGCTCCTGGATATAAGGATCCCTGGATTATGCCCTTCAAGCTGGGTGAAACAGTGTCGATTAAGCTGACCAACCGTGATGTCTGGTTGAGCACTATATTGTTCAGTGTTCTAACCCTTCTCCTGCTAATCCCTCTGCAGCAGATATTCAATCGGGACCTCTTCAATCGATCTACCATAGGCGTCACTGCCGCCTCGGCAATTTTCTGGGGCATCCTGGCCCTGATCTTGATGTCTAAGTTTTGGGATCTGTACTATGACCACTTCTACCCGATATGGATACGTCGCTTGGCTCCTCTTAGCATCATACTCTACGGAGCCTTCGGGTTAGGATTGCATTGGTTAACCTCCCATCAAAATACACCCACGATCCTGACCTTTGCTCTATTAGGAGGCTTTCAGGGTATCGCTGAACATACATTTGCTATTTATAGTCTGCACATTCTACAAAAAGTGCCTTTCCTTCAAGGTTTGAGTCCTTTGCCAGTGCTCATCTTTTCATTCTTCGAGTACATGCTATATTGGACAATGGTGGCTTGGTTGGCTTTTGGCATCCTAAAAGTAAGATGAACTTTAAGCTTTTGGGATCCACCTCAATTAGAGTAGGAGTATCTGATGATTCCTAAGCAGATGGAAGGATTTCTCCGTGAAAGACTGCCGGAGCGCACATGGCAAAACCGCCTGATACGCGAGGATGGATTGGCTTTCATGGAGTTTGGTCCCCTCGATGTAGACCGATTGGCGAGATTGGGGATCCAGGTTGACAGCCTCGGACCCAGGCTAGTCGTGTGTATGTGGGATGTGGAAACCGAGGCGGAGATCGGTGGTTATTTAGTGGTGGACAACCTGGCAATGGGTCAACCGGCAATGGGAGGAATCCGCATGCTCCCCGACATTACCCCAGCCACAGTCCACAACCTGGCACGCGGGATGACCTTGAAGAACGCTGCCGCCGACCTGCCCTATGGAGGTGGCAAATCTGGTATTGTTGCTGAACGAAACCTCTCCCCCGAAAAACACACCCAGATCGTGCGCGGTTTCGCACGCTTGCTCCACCGCTACCATCCCATCTATTTGCCAGGACCGGATGTCGGCACCAATGATGCTGACATGAAAACCATAGCCATCATGAACGGCCTCGACAATGCGCTCTCCAAGCCCATTGATATGGGCGGTAACCGGATCGATCAACTTGGAGCGGCTGCAGGAGGGGTGATTATTGCTCTGGAAGCTCTGATAGAAGAGATGCCTCGCCTGACTGCACTACCCCAATTTACTAATCTGAAAGTGCCTTCGGCCGATCAGCTCACAACGCTGATCCAGGGCTTCGGCGCGGTAGGTGCGCACGCTGCCCGTATCCTGCATGAACGCTTTCCACAGGCATTGGTCAAAGGCATCAGTGATGAAACTGGCTACCTTTATGATCAAAATGGACTACTGGTTGATATTTTATTTAAAATGTGGCAGGAACAAGGTCCAGTTACCAGAGCTTATTATTCAGAGAACATTTCGACCGAAGTCTCCAGACGTTCACCAATAAAATATTCCAACACCCCCGATGATCTACTACGGGAGTCTGCCTTCTGCCTGATCCCGGCGGCACCAATTGCCAACTATATTGACCTAGATCCCTCCAGTTGTCCATCTATGACTGTCGATCGGATGGGTTGCTGGTCGCTAATAGTCGAGGGAGCAAACACCTACTCACCAGACCCTGTGCGGAAGATCGCCCGAGCTCGCGTGGAGAGGGAGGTATATCGAGAGCAGGGTGTCCTGATTGCTACTGACTATCTAGTGAACTCAGGCGGGGTTATCTTCGCGGCTCAGGAGCACTTGATCAAAACCCCCGATCATCTACGTATTCCCGATGATATACTCGGAGACCGGGAAGCTGTTGACCGTTGGCTAACCGATCATATCGCTGACTTAGAGATGCTGGCTGAGAAACGACGCCTGGCGGGTGAAACGTATCGGGATGAGGTCATCCGTAGAAACATGGGCGAATTAATCGACATCTTAGTGTCCGACGCCGACATGCTTCCATGTGAGGCAGCCGAGCGGATCAGCATCCACCGGATCGCCTCCCGGGAAAGCGACCGAGTCGCCTCCGACATCATGGAGCCCATCCCAACTGCGGCATTAGACAGTCCTCTCCGACATGCTGCATCGATGCTCATCGAAACCAGCAGCTCGATCCTGGCTGTAGTCTCGGAAAAGGGAGAATTAGCCGGTGTAGTGACTGAGTGGGATATCACTCAAGCTGTCGCACTCGGATGTGATGATGAGATGTCGATCTCAGAGATTATGACCCGTAATGTGATCTCTGTCTCCCCGGAGGAGGGAATTCTTGAGATGGTACGTAAACTTGAGTATCACGAGATCTCGGCTACGCCGGTGGTCGATGACGGCGTAGTGGTAGGTATGGTTAGCTCCGATCTACTAGCCAGACGGTCCCTACTCCGCCTGCTACAATCTCAGTCTACCTGACCACCTTACTTGGGATGAGAAGACTTCCTCCAAGACTTATCATACCCCGGGAGACCGCTTTTACTTGTTAGTATCTGTTTCGCATCAACTGGTATCTCAACAATGACTCCACTGAAAAAAGGTCAACCGCGAGAAGAGAACCGGCATCGGCTCAGATAACTTCTATTCGGTAGGCGTTGGAGTAGGTGGCGCCTCCAAAACCGGCACGCCGCCTGCGTAACCGGAAAGGGTCGCTGCCCCACTCCAAATCCACCCATCCTTCCCTTCACCAATTCGACGGATATACCACCAAGTACCGGTGGTGTTATTTTCAAAGCGGCCGATCACTTCGGCAGTCTGCCCGGTGAGGAGGAAATCGATATTCGGGTATATTTCATCCGGTCCACCCCGAACGTAAGCGTTGTAATCGGCAGTCACCATCGGTATGCTAGGCGTTTCGGTTGGCTCTGGAGTCGATGTCTCCGGGATGACAGTTGGCGAAGGTGAAATGGTTACTGGAGGCGGTGTCTGCGCAGTCGCTTGGCGAGTCTGCTCGGCAAATGCTTTAGCTGTGCTGATAATGCTTTCCCCTGATCGAGTTGGTGTGATCAGAGGGTCCTGGCTTGGATTACATCCACAAATCAGGGAGCCAATCAAGATAGTGAGTATGATGGTCCTTATACCTGTCTGCATATGATTATCCTTCTGCCGTTGACACTAGGTGTATTCAAGCCCCAAACCTGAACAGGGTATGAGTACAATCATGAGTATACCGCAGACGATGAAGTGCGTCATGACCTCATTCTCACGATGGTACATCTGTCCTCTCACTCGACGAAGCTTTAGCATGCTAAGATGAATGTGTATGGAAAAAATATCCAAGCCAGTTTTTGATTCCCGCCAAGGTCAGATTGAGGTACAAACAATATCCTCAGAGTCAAAACAAGCTGGTTCAACCCATCCAGAGTTACTGGATGCCATAAAGCGTCTCGATCAAGCCAAGGACCGCTTCCTATCTGCTGCCATCGCCTTTTGTGATGGATCAATAAGCGCTGGTCAATTACGAACTGCACGAGAGCTAATGCGCGAGAAGGAACTACACCTGGTGCAGCTCGAAAGCGGTGCAGAACCCACCTTCATCGAAGAGCCACTCCCGGAAAAGCAACCAACTGAGCTCGAAGTAGTGGACGCCGGACCGATTGAGGTGGAACCGATCATCGATCTGACCATCCCTCCAGAAATCACCCCTCTGCTCAAGCAAAAATTGGTTGAACTAAACCAAAAGCTTAAACTCCTGGAAGAGGATTACAAACGAGGTCATATCAATCCCTCACAATACCAGGCGATTCAACGGCACTACCTTCAACAGCGGGAAATCGCCCTACGGCTAAGTGAAACCCACCCCGACAGTGACCGCTGGCAAGTGGTACTCGAGGAGGGAAAGACGACTTTTTTGATGCAATTGAACGAGGCCACTTGCCACAGTGTAGGGATCTACGACGTCAATACACGCGAGCGGTTCTTCGTCCACGGGAATATGCCAACCTTAGCCGAGGAAGCCATGGCGCTGCTCGGCACCTTCGGCAGTTCCGAACCAGATTCTACTACCGGCCGGATGTATGCTACACAAACAGAAGATGGCTCATCTTTACTTCTAATCCCCGGCTTATACACCGTCTGTCTGGTTGTCTTCTCTCAAGCTCCACCTGATTGGCAAGTTCGTGCATTACGCGAAGTCCACCGTCACTTCGAAACAGCCAACAAAGGGTGTTTGGAACGTGGCGAGCGGAAGGAACTGATCTTCCCTAATCTGCGTCGGTTCATCCGCGGTCTATCGCCAAGATAGTTTCCCCCAGGCTGCTCACCAGATTACAATTAGCATCCACCCGATCTTGTGTCTATGGGTTAAATGCCTACTGATAGCCTATTTGCGGTCTTTGTCTTCGCCTTCGTGGTCTCTTTCGGCGCGGTAATCTCCCCCGGTCCGGTGTCGGCCATGATTGTCACCGAGGCACCGCGACAGGGTTGGCGTGTCGGACCACTTGTCGCCTTTGGTCACACCTTACTCGAATTGTTGATGGTCCTGCTTATTACTTTTGGGCTTTCTGTGGGGATGGCTACGCCATTCGTACATACTGGCATTGCATTTGGCGGTGGTTTGTTGATGTTCGGTATTGGAATCAGTTACATAATTGCAGCCTGGAGGGGAAAGATTCACTTACCCCAAGCCGAGACCAGTACACCAACTCGATCGACCTTTTCCCTCATTATTCTGGGTATTGTAGCCACTATCTCAAATCCATTTTGGTATGCATGGTGGGTTACTGTGGCTGCCGGTTATTTATTTCAAGCTCAGGCGTTAGGCCATGCTGCAGTTGGCGTCTTCTATCTGGGACACACCTTGGCTGACTTCTCCTGGGATACAACTCTCGCCCTGGCAACCAGCGCTGGTCGACGCTGGTTAACTAATGCTCGCTACCGAGCTCTGATTTTTATTACTGGTGGATTCATGCTCTACCTGGGCATGCTTTTCTTCTACAGCGCCTTAACCGGAAGAAATACTTAGATTGCCCATCCCCAGGTTTACCATTCCTCATAAGAAGTAAACCCAATCTTGTCTGGATCCTGACATAGAAAAGGCGCTAGAATTTCCTCTTCCCAAACCTTCCAATTCTCAGGATAGTCACTCTTTCCTTTTGGCTTGTCTGGCGAGCCCCAGAGCTTCTCCCAGGCTTGCCGGTCTTGGTAAACCCAGATCGCGGCGTAGCTTCCAGTGCGCGACCCTTTGATCCCCTTTACCAAGTGATACTCGGTAAGCCCAATCAGCTGAAGTAAACCCCGTTTTTTCGCGTCCAAGATGGCTTGCTCAAAAGCTCTTTGGTCAACACCGGGTTTAAGTTCATACTCATGAACGCTGATGATCTTGGCCATTACAATAAGCCTCCAATCGTAACTACTCACCCTCCCGCAGGTTTAGATGCTGTTTTGACATAGAATCGCGTCTCGACTGGATATACAAACCAATAAATGCTCTCAGTCATAACCTGCGGGAGGGTAGGCTGAGTAGTAACCTCCAATCGAAGTTAACCCATAGATTCAACGCCTAACGATCTTGGTCAGTATCTACTGCACGCCGTGGGGTGTATGCTCTTCGCGTTTTGCATATCCCACTTCTGTCTTAGCAGCAGGGTAAGTGTTGAAGAGAATGTATCGCGGTGGCTACTCAATTGGGGGATTGAAGTAGTTATAAACTGCCTGGGACAAGCCGGCAACCAGCTTCGAGGTCGGCTCCCATATCATCTCATGTTCATTCCACAAGAATAGCGAGAGCACATAGTCGCCGCCCGGAGAGAATACGATCCCTGCATCGCTGACCATGTCAAGCGGGGAGGACGTCCATCCATGTTTGTGGGCAACTCGTGTCCCTTCGGGCACCCCAGCTTCAATAAGTACTCCGATCTTATTCTGCGACATCAGGTCGAGAATAACGCTGCATTCATCCCGATTGATCTGATCCGGAAATACGGCCATCAGTGTTCCACCGCCACGAGTGCAACTGTAGATATCGGAAAGCAGCATTCCTATTTCTGATGCCGTTGTCTGGTTCAATATATCCGGATTGGTATTGATGTCAGTTCTCCGATTCCCCGGCGTTTGTGGATACCCTCCTGAGACTGGAACAGCTGGAGGGTGGTACCAGGCAACGATATAGGAACTCTCTAGTCCCAGTTCTCCCAGGGTCTCGGTCACTAGGATCGGTCCTATTTTTCTATCCATCCGCTCCATCAACCAATCAGCGGGGTCGTTGCCTGATTGGGTGAGCATTTGCGACAGCAAGCGATCTGCTTCTGGATCAAGCGGCTGATCGAAGAAACGGAAGAATGCCGTGGCGATACCGATCTTGATCGTAGATGCCGCACTAAAGGCGATGTCGGGGTCGATCGGAATATCATTATTGTGGAGATATGCGAAATGAATCTCGTCACCATTTAGCAAATTAACCAGGAAAAACACAATCAAACCATCGAACCCAGCGACATCCAAGTTTTGTTTGAGTAAGACCTCAAGCGTTTCCAGTGTCGGTTTGGGTGGTGGGTCAGCAACCACTGGAAGGTTAACTCGTCGGTGATAAGGAACCTGCAGGATCTCACCGATAAGCTCTACAGCACGTGAAATATCAAGCACTCTACCAGGTTTTCCCGGGCTGAAATTCGGACTTCCAGGGATTGGATCTACAGGTATCGGGGGATCGTCGTAACGAGATGCGATATCGACTAGAACAGCTTCAAGCTGAGCAGGTGAATATTCTGCCCTGAGAGGAATGGAAGCAGATTCCCCTGCTCGGTTCCATAGAAAGTCCCAAAAACCGGACCAAAAATCTGTCCCCGTTCGCTCAAGTTCGGCAGCGGCAAGCATGACCTCGGTATCCAAACGAAAGCCAATACTTACTGGTGTCAATAGGATCAATTGATCCCCATAGAACACTTCGATTGGCGTGCTGTAGATTTTTAACACCTGTTCAAGGGCTCCGGATTGGCTCAATCCACCAACCGAGACTCCGGCAATTGTTAGCGTTTCTGGCATACGCGCTCGCCTGCGGCTGAATGCGACCAACTCATAGAAGAAAAGCGCAACCGCCGCCAACAGTAGGCCAAGAGAAACCCAGCGCAGTATATTCGACCCACCTCGTCTCATCAACCCTCCAATTTCGAGAGTATATCATAGCTGACTCCACTGAAAAAAGGTCAACCGCGAGAAGAGGAACGGCATATGTGGGGGTGCGGGCTGCCCCCGCACCCCCACATATGCCCCTCTCCACTTCTCGAGGGTAGTTTTTTCAGTGCACTCACAGCTATATATGGATAAAGATGACTAAATGAAGAAACGGATAATTCCAGGCAGTACATTGGCGAACCCGTGCGCCCCCCATGCCGCCCAAATCGAGCCACGCCTTTCCACCAACCAGCCAGTTATCAAGCCAAAAATAAAAATACTAACCAGATGAAGATATCCCTGTGCCCAATGACCTGGATGCAAAGAAAAGAGGATAGTTTGTAATAGGATTGCCGGCCACCTACCTACTCTTGACGCCAGTGCACGACCAAGATAACCTCGAAAAAAGGTCTCCTCAACCAGTGGGACCAGGACTATCCCTCCCAGCCAGTACACCACTCCCCAACCGATCTGGGTCCAACCACCCTGCCACCAGAGATTGAACCCCATACTGAGCCCACGCCAAACGCTTCCAGCTACCATCCCCCAGCCAAACTCAGCAATCGCTCGGTTCAATGTGTAACCATAGGCTGAAGGCGATCTTCGAACCACTAGCAAGGTCACCCAAGGTAAGACAAATAGGACGAGGCTCCAGGTTTGGACGATCCATGGATGAAACCCAATCATGCCGGTAACCGTAAGCAAATCAATGATCACGATATAAATCAGACCCGGCATTACCGCCCAAAGCGGAAGGGAGGATTTCTTCACCCCATCCGTCGGTTCTGCTCCGTTACACTGACGTCCAGGCACCAGGTGAGTCATTTTCGTTTTACGTCCTGGAGAAAAAGCGAGCCGTTTAGCAGGTTCAAGACTTTCGGCTGCGTCAAAGAACGAGCCTCCGCTTAGAATACGTTTTTTATTTGTGACTACTCAGCCTACCCTCCCGCAGGTTTTGACCTAGAACATTTATAGGTTTGAATATCCAATCGAGACGCGATACTATGTCAAAACATCATCTAAACCTGCGGGAGGGTTGGAAGTAACCATAATTTAATGACAATTCACCCTCTTTCAAAGCCGAGATTCCATTCCAACTCAGCCTATCACATCCAGCTGACCTGTAAGTTTTAAAGCGGTCTCCTTCAGCAATGATAGTTTCATTCGTTCCTTCTGAATCACATCGGCTGGTGCACGCTTAGAGAAAGGTCCAGCTAGAAGGTCCTCGAGCCGTTTTATCTGCGCCTTTACCGCCTCTAGTTCTTTCGTGAGACGTAGCCGTTCAACATCTATATCAAACATTTGCGTCAGTGGTAAATAAACCTCAATCGGTCCTACGACAAGCGACACCGAATCCGACGGTGGAGTTTCAAGCGATTTGTGTACCTGCAGCTGTTTAGGGTCCAGACCAGCCAGAACGGCAATCGTTTGGTGTTGAGCTGAAATCAAATCAGTCAAATCGCCGCTGTTTATGATAGCTGCGATACGGCGCGCTGGTTCGACCCCCTTCTCAACCCGCAGGTTGCGGATGGCGCGTACCAGATCCATGATCAGGGCAAAGCGTTCGATAGCCCGCTCATCATCTTCCGACCAGGGTATGGGTTGAGGCCATCGGGCTACGATCAACGCCTCCTCCCAACCGCCTTCTGGTCCGTATCCAGCAGGATGATGTTGGCAGGCGTGCTTTAGATGTCCCCAGAGCTCCTCGGTTACATAAGGTATAAAAGGATGCAACAGCCGTAAACAGGTGTCGAGCACCGATACCATCGATTCCGCGGTGAGCCAAGCGCGATCGCCGCCTTCATTTGATTGCAGCTTGGCGATCTCCAGGTACCAGTCGGCGAACTCACCCCAGAAGAACTCATACATCTGGCGACCCGCCTCAGCATATTGGTGGGAGGAAAATAAGCGATCGACATCACCCACAAGCACTTTAAGGCGTGCTTTGATCCAACGATCAGCATCGGTTGGTTCTAGGGGATCTGAAAGCTTGTCAGGCGCTTTCTCAAGCGCCATCAGCACCAGCCTACCCGCGTTCCACAGTTTATTAGCGAAGTTCCGGTTGGCTTGCACTCGCTGGATACCTAGGCTCATATCATTACCGGGCGTCGAACCGGTGAGCAATGAAAAACGGAGCGCGTCGGTCCCAAATTCATCCATCACTTCCAGAGGGTCAATCACATTACCCAGGGTCTTGCTCATCTTGCGTCCCTGTTCGTCTCGCACAAGACCATGCAAGTAGATAATGTGGAAGGGCGACTGGCCGGTGAATTCCAACCCCATCATGATCATGCGCGCTACCCAGAAGAAGAGGATATCGTACCCGGTCTCCATCATCGCAGTCGGGTAAAAGTAAGCGAAGTCTTCGGTGTCATCCGGCCAACCAAGCGTAGAAAAGGGCCACAGGCCGGAGGAGAACCAAGTGTCGAGCACATCAGGATCCTGTTCGATCTCCGCCGAACCACAGTGAAGGCAACGCTTAGGATCCTCGCGGGCGACAGTGATTTCTGAGCAATCCGTACAATGCCAGGCCGGGATGCGGTGCCCCCACCAAAGTTGGCGCGAGATGCACCAGTCACGAATGTTTTCCAGCCAGTTGTAGTACACCTTGGTAAACCGCTCGGGTACAATCTGGATGTCACCCCGGCGCACAACCTCCAGCGCTGATTTAGCCAAAGGTTTCATACGCACAAACCACTGGGTGGACACCATGGGTTCAACGACTTCCCCACCCCGCTGGGTACATGGTACCTGCAAAACATAAGGTTCAGTTTTTATAGTCAAACCAGACGCCTGCATGTCAGCCCACAGACGCTCACGACACTCGTAGCGATCGAGCCCCTCGTAGGGCCCAGCGTTGGTGTTCATCGTGGCATCGGGATTGAGCACATTGATGATTTGAAGATCATGGCGCTGACCGATATCGTAATCATCCGGGTCGTGACCGGGAGTGATCTTTAAAGCGCCAGTGCCGAATTCGAGGTCAACATATGAATCTTGAATAATCGGGATTGACCGGTTCAATATCGGCACCCTGCAAGTCTTGCCAACCAGGTGTCGATACCTTTCGTCATTCGGGTGGATCGCAACCGCGGTGTCACCGAGGATGGTCTCTGGGCGAGTGGTGGCTACCGGTATAAACTCATCGGAATCGGTGACCGGGTATTTAAAATAATATAGCGTTCCTTGCTCCTCGCGGTACTCAACCTCCAGATCGCTGACCGCCGTGCGTAACCCGGGCGACCAGTTAATCAGATAGGTGCCTCGGTAAATAAGTCCTTTCTCGTAAAGACGCACGAAAGCCTCGCGCACCGCACGTGATAGACCTTCGTCGAGAGTGAAACGTTCACGGTCCCAATCACAGGAGGCGCCTAGACGGCGTAGCTGCTCAGTGATGATCCCACCATACTTCGCTTTCCATGCCCAGGCTCGCTCGATGAAAGACTCTCTACCCAACTCTTCCCGAGTGATACCCTCTTCCTCTTGGAGATGTTTTTCTACCTGGAGCTGAGTGGCGATCCCAGCGTGATCCGTCCCTGGAACCCACAGGGTTGGGATACCTCTCATTCGACTGTGGCGGATCATCAGATCTTCCATGGCAACAAACATAGCGTGGCCGAGGTGCAGTTCACCGGTGACATTAGGCGGCGGGATTGAGATCACATACGGCTGACGTTCCGGTTCAATCCTGGGCTTGAAGTAACCGTTTGATTCCCACCACTCATAGAGGCGCTCCTCTACTGTTTTGAAATCGTAGGTTTTGGGTAGGGTATGTTGGCTCATGTGGGTTCCTCCTGAAAGAGACCTAAATAACATAATAAGGGACAAGGGACTAGGGATCAGGGATTAGGGTTAGAGATCAGGGTTAGGGATCAGTCGTCGGATCGATCGAATTCGACCGCGACCTTGATAATCCCTTCCGATAATAATTCCTCCAACGTGGGGTCGAGGTGATCGACAAGCTCCACCTCCCGAGCACGAGTCGCACTCCTCAAGTCGATCTCAACTTCACTAATTTGGTGCACCAGATCTGGATCCTCTACGACGACTTGTAACTTCGACAGTTCTGTGGCCAAAGAAAGGTGCTGTTCACTTTTATTACGACGGACAGCTTTGGTCATCCCCACCAGTATCGTTCCAACTTCCTCAGCAACTCCATCCTCCCAGGAAGGGTCTCCTGTGGGCCAACTTGAAAGGTGGATGGACCTCTGCTCCTCAGTATCGGCAAACAATAGTAGATAGATTTCCTCCGTCACGTGGGGGAGGATGGGCGCCAAAAGCTTGATCGTTATGAGTAACACATGGTAGAGCGCGGATCGGGCACCGTCCCGTGCTTCTCCAGGTTCGTCGTAGAGACGTTGCTTGACCAGCTCGATATAATTATCCGCCAGGTCTGTCCAGAAAAAAGTTTCAGTCACACTCTTGGCGGTTGCGTAGTCGTAATTATTATAGGCTTCAGTAGCCAATTTCAGAGTGTGCTGCAAACGTGATAGGATCCAACGATCCGTCGCAAAGATGGGTGACGTCATCGCCGGCGGCACATAATCTGTCAGAAACCGTTGGCTGAATCGAGCTACATTCCACAATTTGATGACCAGTTTGGCACCTGCCTGGATCTTTTCCTGGTTGATGATCGAGTCCTTACCCAAACCGGTGCTTGCTGCCCAGTAACGTACAGCATCAGCCGAGTAGAGCTTGATCATCTCCAATGGCGCCATGGGACCCCCACCACGACTCTTGCTGATTTTTCCCACCCCTCGCGGCGACAAACCCCAACCGGAGATAGCGGCAGCCTTCCAAGGGACCACACCGAAGTGATGAAGGGATTTGACGATGGTATAGAATGCCCAGGTGCGTATGATCTCATGTGACTGAGGTCGAAACGATATGGGGAATACTTGGGCATAGAATTGATCGTCAATCATCATGCGGCCTGCAATCTGCGGAGTTAGCGAGGACGTCGCCCAGGTGTCCATGACATCCTCTTCTGGCGTGAAAGACATCCCCCCACAAACACAAGGCTCACCCGGCAAACCTTCCTGCGGATCCACTGGCAGTTGGCTCTCATCGGCCAAAATGACCTCGCCGCAGTCATCACAGTACCATAGAGGAAACGGCACTCCGAAAGTTCTTTGACGCGAGATACACCAATCCCATTGTAGATTCTCGACCCAATCTCGGTACCGAACAAGCATGTGATCTGGATGCCAGTTAATCTGCTCGCCAGCCCTGAGCAACTCATCTTTAAACTTAAGTACTTGAATGAACCACTGCCCTGTCACCAGATACTCTATGGGCGTATTACATCGTTCATGGATCCGCACCGATTGGATAAATTGTCGGTGATCGAGAAGTAAACCCCGCTCATTTAGTTCATTCACGATCTGATGCCTAGCCTCAACCGGAGTAAGACCGATGTACTTATCTGCCATACCTTTTAGCCGACCATTCCCATCGAGAACCACCCGCAACGGGAGCTGATACCGGCGCCACCACTCGATGTCAACTGCATCACCAAAAGTACAGCACATGACTACACCGGTACCTATATCCGGATCCACCGCATCGTCTGCAAGTAATGGTACTTCCTGTCCGAATATCGGGACTCGCACACTGCGTCCGACGAGGTGCCTGGTGCGTTCATCCTCCGGATGAACAAACACTGCAACGCAGGCCGGCAGCAATTCTGGTCTGGTAGTAGCGATCGCCAGTCGCTCCTCACCCTCAAGGCTAAAAGCCAGGGTATAGAAAACACTTTCACGATCTAGATCATTTAAATCAGCTTGAGCGATCGCCGTACCACACTCAGGGCACCATATGGTCGGAGCTTCCTGATGGTAGACAAGATCTTGGCGATAGAGGTCGATGAAAGACCACTGCGAAGTACGTCGTGAAAGCTCATCGATGGTGCGATAGGTGTAACGCCAATCGATGGAGATCGCCATCCGCCTCCAGAGCCTCTCGTATTCAACTTCCGCCTCCTCACTAACCTGGAGACACTTCTCGATAAAGGCGTTTCTCCCGACCTCATCCGCATGTATTCCCGCAC
>Ga0209986_10003604_pt1 | contig 13502 bp, 6 predicted proteins | sample BlataG_FD_183168 | JGI IMG/M metagenome (GOLD analysis project Ga0209986, IMG submission 183168) | Deep subsurface microbial communities from Black Sea to uncover new lineages of life (NeLLi) - Black_00105 metaG (SPAdes) (version 2) | ecosystem: Environmental > Aquatic > Marine > Oceanic >...
GACACCGCTTTGCCCAGGTCTATTACCAGGTTCGCTGTCTGATTGTCTTCACCACCAGCCCAGTATGAATCGAGATCGTCGTCCACCAGGTTGGACGGGGCGAATTTCGGATGCCGACGCCATTGCTGATCTGCCACGACTGTTCTACCAGCCGACAGGTTCTCGGCGAAGGTCTCCTCCAGGATCCTCCGGAATTCACGCAGGACCTTTATATCCCGCTCGTGGAATAACCCCCTTTTATCGGGTGGAATATTCAGAAGAAGGACACCGTTGCGTCCCACCGACCTGTAATAAACTTCCAGCAATTCCTGCGGTGACTTAACCCGGTCGTCCTGATCGGCGTGGTAAAACCATCCTGGCCGGATCGAAGTGTTACAGAGGGGTACTGTCCATTTCATTCCTTCCTGGTCGCCGGTGTTGAGATAGGCCTGGTCAGCACCCCCGACTACAATCTCATCCGTGTTTATCATTGACCAGTTGGTTCTGGAGGCATAACCCCGCTCGTTCCCGATCCAGCGGATATCGGGACCGGCGTCTGAGAAGAGCAGGGTATTGGGTTGGATGGACTTAACCATGGCCCAGGTTTCTTGCCACTCGTAGTAGGTCTCGCGGTCGATCCACCGCGTTTCATTCGCCCCGCCGTAATAGCCGCTGCCGCCGTTGGCTCCGTCGAACCAGAGTTCCGTGATCTCACCATAGTCGGAAAGCAACTCACGCATCTGGTTGCGATAGAACTCGAGATACTCGGGGCGGCCGTAATCGGCATGGTTCCGATCCCAGGGGGAGAGATAGAGTCCGACCTTGACGCCATACCGACGGCAGGCAGCCACGAAATCACCCACAATATCTCCACTGCCTTCTTTCCAGGGACTATGCCGAACGGAATGTTCAGTGAAGCGTGACGGCCAGAGACAGAACCCGTCATGGTGCTTGGCTGTCAGGATCAGTTCTTTCATTCCTGCTTCGGCGGCCACCGATGCCCATTGATCTGCATCGAACTCGGTGGGATCGAAGATACCAGGCGACTCGTCGCCGAATCCCCACTCCTTATCCGTGAATGTGTTGACCGTGAAGTGAACGAACCCGATGAATTCCATCCTCTGGTATTCGAGCTGCTCTGGGGTCGGGACCACGTCATTCGGGGGTATGTCACCGGGTGAGAAGCTGCAGGAGATAAGCATGACCGCCAGACCACCATACACTAAGTACTCCACTTCGTAAGTACGCTAACGTATTCTGTCATGCGGCGGCCGGCATCGGGGACTCGGTTGAGGCTTTGGTTGTGTCCAGCTTGGTAAGCAGCGCTGCCAGGTTCTTCCGGCTGAAGGTCCATTTGAAGGGCTGAGCAATCGACTCGTAGTGTCGCTCGAAAGCCTCCAAACGGACAGCTACGGCTTCGCGGCCTGGAAAGTCATTGGGCGTGATGACCTTTCGTTGGACGATGGAGTAGTAGATCTCGATCTGGTTGAGCCAACTGGCATGCACCGGGGTGTGCACCAGGATCGCGTTGGGGTAGCGGTTATTGAGCCGTTGCACGGAACTACTCCCTCGATGAGACGAGCCGTTGTCGGCGATCCAAAAGACGCGTCGTGCATCCCGATACGGCGGCTGAGTCATGACTTGATCGACGAGTTGTCCAAATGGTTCAATTCCGGTGGTCTGCTCGCAACGCCCGAAGAGCTTGGCACGAGAGACGTCCCATGCCGCCAGGTAGGCCCACGCACCACAACGCTTATATTCGTGTTCTACTTTCATCGGCGAATGGGGTTTTGTGGGAAGCGTTTCATGGCGGCGGCGCCGGGCCTGGATACTGGTCTTTTCGTCCGTCGAGATCACGAAGTCGTCATCCGCCAGCGGCTCACCTTCCCAGACGCGCTCGTAGAGGTCAAGGATGCGACCTGCTTTCCAGGCGAAGTTCGGGTCACGCGGAAAGATCCACGACCGGTGCTGCCAGGGGCGGATGGCATCCTCATTGAGCCAGCGCCAGACGGTAGTATCGCTGATCTGGGCCACCAGCCCCGAGCGCTTGGCCTCCAGGGCCAGCTCCGTCGCACTCCATCGCGAGAGCGGCAGGTCCCGCTGTGCCGGCAGTTCACACGCCAGCGCCTTGATGGCCACGACCACGTCTGGGGGGAAAAGCCCGGGGGCGTCCCGGGCGAGGTAGCTCCTCCAGACCGGCAAGTCGCAGTTCATAGAAGCGTTTTCGCCACATACTCACAACCTCTCTCCGCATGTGCAGATGGGCTGCGATCTCCTTGTTCTCCCATCCCTCGGCGGCGAGGAGAATCATTATGGCGCGCTGCACAACATAATACGGCAACGTATATTGGCGTGTCCGACGGTGCAGCTCTTGTTCCTCGACTGCGGACAACCTTATTGTGTACGGGCTTGTCCTTGGCATAGTTCGCAGCTCCTGTGGGGGTTCCCCCTAATATGAAGCTGCGATGCCTCTCACGCAAGTAATATGTTAGTGTATTTATGAAGTTGTGTACTAAGTTCGAAGGTCTCCAGTTAGTGTGTCTTTTCAAACAACTCTCCATGTCCGCCGCTTCCGGAAACGTAGTGAATGGAACGAGTCGACCATTCATTACTCTCTCCTTCGATTATCTGGTATCGAGGCGATAGAGGGTCACACTCATTGGGGGAACCTTCAGGTAGGCCCGCAGCCGCCTAACCTCCGATTCGGCGATTTCCACGTCGGTCCTGCCACCCGGCTCGTTATAAGCCATTTCATCCGGGCCAGTTATAACCCAGCGGATTCCCCTGCCGGTGAGTTGTGCACCCTCTATTTTGATAGGGAAACGGATTGCATCGCGTGTCGGATTGACAACCGCGACGATGAGGGCGGTGCGGTCACTTGTCCAGGCCGCTGACACGTCCAGCGGTTCCGGAGTGCCTCCCACCTCCACAGGGATGTTACCGTACTGCTGCCTGTACAGCTTCAATACAAGACCTGTGGTAGCGAAAGCGGCTTCAGTCTTCGAGGTCTTGATGCAGCCGATCACGTTCACCGTCTGGGCGTAATTGGCCATGAATATTATGTCGTTGTTCCTGTAGTACTCGTGCAGTCCCCGGGCTATGCCCAGGGCGTCCTTGAGGAAATACCGGGTACCGAGTTCACCGTAGACGTGTGGTCCGTACCAGTAATTCCATTCATCCAGAGCTATCTGGATGTCACGTCCCGCCAGCTCCGGAAAGCGCTCGCGGTAATCGCGGTGTGCATCGGCTATACGCCTGATATGTTCCGCAGCCCAGGCAGTGTGCCCCATGAGTCCGGGCCGTTCCTGGCAGTAGAAGTGTTCGCTGATAAGGTCCATATGTCCGGCCGACCCCGGCATTACCGCTTCGTCCCATCGTCCTGTCGAGCCAACTGCCACTACCCGGATGCCCGGATCGGTCGATCGCATTGCCTCGACCGTCCGATTGTGCTTCGTGATGTATTCATCCACGGGCATATATCCTAGCTGCCACTGGCCGTACATCTCGTTACCGACCGCCCACCACCGAACGTCGAAGGGCTCAGGGTGGCCATTGTCTGCCCGCAGGCGGCCCATTGGAGTGTCGGCTGAGCCGTTGCAGTATTCCACTTCTTCGACAGCCATTTCGACGGTTCCGAGCCCCGTGTTTACCGTAACGTAGGGCTCGGTGTTGATGAGCTCACAGAGACGAATGAATTCGTGAATCCCCATGTCGTTGTGCTCGATCCCCTGCCAGGCGGGATTCTTGCGCGGCGGACGCCGGTCGGAATTTCCGATCCCATCCTTCCAGTTATATCCACTGACGAAATTGCCTCCCGGCCAGCGGTAAACGGGAGCATCCAGCTGCCTGAGCAGATCGAGTACGTCGGAGCGGAATCCTCCAACGTTATCGGCGGGCATGAGGGAAGCGGTCCCGATCCGCAGCTGCCCGGTACCGTGGGCAATGATCTCGAACCGGCCTTCATCGGTCGATCCGCCGGCCGTGAACTCAAACGGGGTCTTCGACCAGTCCAGATCGATCCCTTCGATCGTTACAGTTTCCCGTTCCCCGGGGCCCTCTCCCCAGATCAGACTTACTGTGACCGGTCCGGTCCAGCGGTATCCGGCCAGGATGATGCGTCCGGTGTAGGCCTTCCCATATACCAGGCCGAGCCCACTATGGATGAGTCCGGCACCCTGTGTCAGGAGCACCGGTGTCTGCTCTCCCACGTATGGATTGCGGCGATCCATCCGGATGTTATCGGGGTTTCCGATGATCCTCCACGGGGAGTCTTCTCCACCAGGACAGTACCAGAATTTGCGGTCCTCGATCATCTCGGCCCAGATCCCTCCGTAGATGCACCTGCCCAGATGTTCGATGAACTGCCCATAGATATAGGGAGAAATAGGAGTGCCGGTCACAGAGGCATTGATCGCTACAGAGGGTGTGAGTTTTCTCGATTCCAGCAGTTCCAGGTTCAAATCATCGTACCAGGCACTCCCGGTCGCCGGACCCCATCCTCCGAAAAGGCAGTTGATCTGGACCGCGTCATTCGAACCGGTCTCGAATTCGAATTCCACAGAAATCCAGTCGGATGTTCCCTTCACCGGCGGTGATTCGGCACCCGGGATACCGTGTAGATTGAAGAGTGCGCCCCGACCTGTGCCGACCTCCAGATCCTCCGTGCGAATCCAGCCGGAGAACCTGTAGCGGGAAAAAGGCTTTACCTCAACTTCGCAGCCCCACGCGATATCGGCACCCCCTTCCGAAGAAAGCAATACGCTCCGCTCTCCGGTTCTGCCTGTAAGTGCGTATCCGAATTCTCCCCGTCCGCCCCAGCGGTAAGGCCTCCAGCCGGCTGGTCTGGCGGTGGGGCGTTCGGGATTCGGGGTCTCGAAAGAAGCGTTGGCCAGGTGTGGGGGGGAGACTCTGTCAGCCTGGCATGCGGGAAGGAGAATGAATGTGCAGATAATTAACACGGGCATGAATCTGCGTAACCGGCGCCTGAGGGACAGGGTAATAGCGGTTATCTGGCTCATCTGATTCGCCATTCGTGGATGCCTCCGGCCCATTCGGGCTGGGACTTCATCTCCAGTCGTAAGGCTGTGGTACGAACCGTCTCGAAAACAACCCGGTTCCATCTGTCTATATCCACGCCGTATTCATCTTCGGTCCAAACAGGCCTCCAGTTCTCCCCTTCTTTGAAAAGTATTCTCCAGGACTCGGGGGGGCGGCACTCTCCTCTGCCCGTATCGTCGAACCAGTAGACCTCCACGATGGAGACTTCCTGAGGAGCGTCGAAGTCGTACTGTATCCACTCGGTGGTACCCTTGTTGGGCCACCAGTGGTAATAGGGGACCTCGTGATCGCTGGATCTTCTCGGCTCCAGCAGGTCATTAACAGCCCTGCGGTTCCTGCCAGAGGAGACCGAAACTCTACTGGTGCTGGCGATTGTGGGCAGTCCGAGGGGCCTGACCGCCGACTCTTCATGGGGCAGCCATACCATCATTTCACCTCTGCCCCTATGCGCCCAGGCATAGTAGGGGATGGCGGTCAGTTTCTCCGGTGCCGAAAGAACAGTCTCTATGTCCTCTGCCTGCCGGTACGCATGGACTTCTCCTTCAATCAGGCCCACACCGCCAAGGATTTCCGGTTCAAATCGGGCTGTCAGTTCAGTGTCGTCGGGCAGGAGAAGATTACGCACGTGGCCGTCCTCGGAATCGGGCCACTCAACACAGTAAACGATCGGTCCTCTCTGCAGTGCCACCCTGCCTCGATTCACCTCGACCGAATCATGAGCGGCCACCCTGCGAACCGGCATCGGAAGGATCAGATGCACTGTGTCCCCTGATCGCCAGCGTCTGCGGATACGTACGTACCCATCCTGTATCCGCAGTGGAATACGACTGCCGTTGACGGTCAATTCTGGTGATTCATCTGCAAGATCAACAAAGCTGTAGAGGTCGCCCGGAACCGGTTTCCCCCGAGCCCAACCGGGGATCCGCACGAAAAGATTCCATGTACGCATCGCCGACTGATCGGGTTCCACTGCGATCTCAATGTTGCCATCCCATGGGTAACCTGTCTGCTGGGTCAGCTCGATATTTCCATATGGAATTTCAACGCTGGCATGGCTACTGGCGAACAGGTTCACATAGATCGAGTTGCCGCGGGTTGCGTAAAAGTAGCCTGGCACCGAGGCGATCAGACGCGTGACATTAGGAGGGCAGCATGCGCAACCGAACCAGGGACTGCGTCCATGCTGCCCTACAGATTCGAGCGGATTTGAATAGAAGAACCCGTCACCCTCCAGAGATATGCCTGAAAGGAATCCGTTGTAGAGCGTGCGTTCCAGTACATCGACATATTTTGCATCCCCGTGCAGCAGGAACATGCGGTGGTTCCAGAAGATGTTGCCGATGGCCGCACACGTTTCGTTGTAGGCGCTCATGTTTGGGAGCTGGTAGCGGGCTCCCAGAGCCTCACCCGAACCTGTGGCGCCGATGCCGCCGGTTATGTACATCTTTCTGCCGACCACATCTGTCCAGAGCCGGTCCACCGCCGACAGGTATTCTTCATTCCCTGTGAGCGCCGCCACATCGGCGATTCCGGCGTACAGGTAAGCGGCACGAACGGCGTGTCCAACGGCTTCGTCCTGCTCGACTACGGGAAGGTGATCCTGATTGTATTCGCCTCCAAGCAGCCTCCCGTCTGGGGCTCTGCCCCGCATCTCGAGGAAGAACTTTGCCAAATCCAGGTAGCGCCTCTCTCCGGTTACACGGTACAACTTGACCAGGCCCATCTCTATGACCTCGTGGCCGGGGGGTGCCTGGATTGCGTCTGGTCCGAAGTCGCGGTCGATGAGATCGGCGAGTTTCAGAGCGATGTCGAGCAGTTCACGTTTGCCGGTAGCCTGGTAGTAGGCCGTGGCGGATTCGAAGAGGTGACCGGCGTTGTACAGTTCGTGGCTGCTGCGGATATTTACCCATCGTTCGTCTCTGAACCAGTTCCTCAATCTGCGTGCGTCGTTGGTACGTGCCGTATAGAGGTAGCCGTCCTCCTCCTGTGCCGCACCAATCAGAACTACGATGCTGTCTATGTAAGCCTCGAGAGCCGGATAGGGATGGAGCATCAGCGAGAGGGCCGCGCCTTCGATCGACTTGTAGATATCCGTGTCGTCGAATGGGTAGCTGCCCTGCTGCTCACCGTCCATCAGGCCGGCCGCGACCGCGAAATTATCAATCCGGCCGTTCTCTTCACACTGCTCAAATACGTGAGGGATGGTGACGGCCCTGTTCGTCTCCAGACGGGCAGCCCAGAAGTCATCTGTCAGATTGACTGCGTTCAACGGAACAGCCATTACGGGGTAGTCGGGTTGTGCAGGTTCGCTACATGTTGCTGCCAGCAGAGAGCCGGTGATAGCGGTCACGGTCAGCAAGATACGATACACGTTCTCGCTCTCTTTCTGTCTGGTCTCCATGTCAGGGCTCACTCCCCCTGAGTTCACGTTCAATTAATCAATGAAGGGACGTATATCGGTTGCGGTCATGCCGGCCCTTCGAGCGGCTTCGAGTCCGATCTCGCCATCCTCGAATACCTGGCACGCACCTGGTCCCACATCGAGTCGCCGCGCCGACGGTTGCGAACGCCTGCTGCCATGCATCGATATGATAGGGCATTGTATCGGCCAGGGTGCCGTCGCAGTCGAAGATGAGTCCGCGGATGCCCTCTGCTACTTCCAGTTCCCGCATCAGAAGGGATTCTCGGTGGGGTAGGGTGTTCCCTCGGGATAATTGAATGAGATATCCTCAACACCCAGCATGCGCATTGCGGCAAAGAGCGGACGTCCGGCATGACGGAAGGAGACGGCAGCGTGGTGCGGGAACCTCTTCTCGATCAGCACGTAACGGTAGAAGCGCCCCATTTCCCGGACTGCGATCACTCCGATTCCTCCGAAGGAGTTCGACGGGATATCGAGTACCTCACCTTCTGCCACGTATCCTCTAAGGTGCCCATCTGCTGTGGATTGCAGTCGGTGGATCGTGACCTCTCCAGGTCTGATCTGCCCCTCCAGAGTGCCGCGGGTGATGTCTGGTTCGGAATCGGGCTCCATCAGCCGGTGCATGATCAGCTGGTACTTCATGGTCTGGTTCACAAGACAGCTCCCCGGGGTGTTCCCGCAGTGGAAGCCCATAAAGAGGTCGGTCGGTTTGTAGGTACCGGCGATTTTCCCGGCTCCGGAGATCAGATCGGTGGGGACGGTATTATTGATGTCGAGCAGGGTAACTGGCATCTCTGTGGCGCAGGTACCCATGTATTCGCTCAGCGCTCCGTAGATATCCACCTCACAGGCGACCGGTATACCCCGGGCAGCAAGCCTGGAGTTGACGTAGCATGGTACGAACTCGAAATACTTCTCGAAGGAAGGCCAGCACTTGTTCGCAAATATCCCGTAACTGGAGGCTCCGAGGTTCTCCTCCATGAATCGCGTCAGGGCGACTTCGAACTGTGCAAGCCTGGGCAGCAGTTCGGGGAATGAGTTTCCCGCTGCAAGCTCCTCGTCCATATCGGCTGCAATTCTCTCCACCTCCTTATCTCCCTCCGCCTCCCGGTATATGTCGTACAGGTCCAGCTCGCTGTTCTCCATCACCTCTACGCCAAGATCGAAAAGGGGTTTTACGGGGGCATTGCAGGCAAAGAAATCGTGAGGCCGCGGACCGAAGGCGAAGATTTTCAGTCTGCCCAGGCCGAGCACGATCCTTGCCGTCGGCACGAAATCGGCAATCATCCCGGCCACCTCTTCCGGACTGCCGACCGGGTAATCGGGCAGGTGCACCCGCATCGATCGCAACCCGATGTTGTAGGATGAGCTGAGAAGACCGCAGTAGGCGTCTCCCCGGCCGCCCGCCAGGTTCTCTCCACTCTCCTCGGCAGCAGCCGCGAACATGACCGGGCCATCAAACTTCTGTGCAAGCAGAGTGGTGGGGCCTTCAGGACCGAAGTTGCCTAAGTAGATTGCCAGGGCGTTTACACCACCTTTCTCTATCTCCTCCAGGGCCTGGAGCACGTCGTGTTCGTTCTCGACCAGAGTCTGAAGCTCGATGACAGGCAGTTCTCTATCCCTGCATGCAGCTGCCACCCGAACCCTGCGCTCGCGGGATAGCTCCTCAGGGAAGCAATCCCTGCTGACCGCGATCAGTCCTGCCTTTACCTCGGGTACATTTGAAATCTCCGCCATCATCTTCTCCTCATCCGGGAATCACATCAGTCTGATTGACCGTAGTATGCATTCTGGCCGTGCTTGCGTTCGAAGTGCTTCTGAACCAACCATGGTTGGAGACTGCCTGTATCTGGATCGATCGCCAGGGTAATCGCGGCGGTCCTGGCCAGTTCTTCCAGCATTACGCAGTTTTGGACCGCCTTTTCAGGGGTCTGGCCCCAGGTGAAGGGTCCATGGCGGGCAACCAGCACCATCGGGATCTCCTCCGGAGAGAGATCCTCAAACCGCCTCACGATCAGATTCCCGGTCTCGGTCTCGTAGTCAACCACAGCCGCCTCCTCACTCATCACATCCGTGCAGGGGATGTCTCCGGCCACGAAGTCGGCGTGCGTTGTACCAAGAACGGGGATATCCTGCTCGGTCTGAGCCCAGGCAACCGCATAGGGAGAATGTGTGTGTGCGATTCCACCGATGCCTGAAAAATGTCGATAGAGAACGATGTGGGTCTTCGTATCGGAAGAGGGCCTCAGCTGTCCATCCACAACCTGTCCCTCCAGGTCCACGATAACCATATCCTCCGGTTTGAGTTCCTCGTATGGAACACCGCTCGGTTTTATGGCGATGACTTCGCGGTCGCGGTCGATGGCACTGGCATTGCCGAAGGTGTAGACCACGACACCACGCTTGGCGAGTTCGATGTTGCAGCCCCATGCCCTTCTGCGCAGTTCCTCGTACGGATCCATCTGTTATCTCCGGATTGTGAATGCTTCATCGATGAAGGTCCCCAGTCTACTGTAGCGTTCGTACAGATTCCGGTACCTGGCTGCGTTCTCAGGATCGGGCCGGTATTCGGCCTCGAAACCGTTACCCATAGCCTTCTGGGCTTCTTCAATAGTCTCGTACACACCCGCCGCTGTGGCGGCTGCCATGGCGCTTCCCAGAGCGCATACCTGCTCGGCCTTTGCCACCCGGATCGGTACGTCCAGTACATCAGTGACGACCTGCATCACGAAGGAGGATTTCTTCGGGATACCGCCCAATGCTATCACACCTTCTATAGGCACGCCCTCGGAGGTGAACCTGTCTACGATCGCCCTCGCGCCGTATGCCGTGGCCTCCACCAGAGCCCGGAAGATGCGGGGTGGATCCGAACCCAGCGTCAGACCAGTGATAGCACCCTTCAGCGCCTGGTCCGCGTCTGGGGTACGCCTGCCGTTGAACCAGTCGAGAACGACTATCCCTCCTTCGTCGATCGGAAGCCCGGCCGCTTCCTCCGAAAGAAGGGGAACGATGCGATCCACTGCCGATCTGATAGCATCGTCCTGAGTTCCGGCAGGGATTCCCATTTCTGTAATGAACCGCTCAAGTGGCCAGGAGAGCAGCTGCTGAAACCAGGCATAAACATCTCCGAAGGCGGATTGACCCGCCTCCATGCCAAGCATTCCAGGGATGATGGAGCCATCTACCTGACCGCAGATCCCCCGTACCAGTCTGTCGCCAATCGCCTCTGTCGGTGCAACCAGCATGTCACAGGTAGAAGTACCCATGACCTTGCTCAGAACATACGGGACTATCTCTGCCCCGACGGCTCCCAGGTGGGCGTCGAAAGCACCTACACCGACCGTAATCCCCTCTGGAAGTCCCAGGCGCCGGGCCCACTCAGCCGATAATTGACCCGCCGTGGTGTCAACAGTCCAGGTCTCGGAGTAGAGGTGCTCGCGTAATCCTTCCAGTAGCGGGTCCAAGTGTTTTAGGAATCCCGCGGATGGCAGCCCCTCGAATGAAGCATGCCACATTGCCTTGTGCCCGGCAGCGCAACGACTCCGTTTAATTGAGAGTGCATCGGTGTTGCCGGTGAGAAGGGAGGGTATCCAATCACAGTGCTCGACCCACGACCAGGCTGATTCGTAGATGTCCGGATCGGAGCGGACGATATGGAGGACCTTCGACCAGAACCATTCGGATGAATAGACTCCGCCCACGTACCTGGTGAAATTCTCGCCCCCCCACGTGCGTGCTTTCTCGTTTATCTCCTCAGCTTCCGCCACCGCGGTGTGGTCCTTCCACAGAACAAACATGGCGTTCGGATTATCTTTGAATCCTTCCAGGAGAGCCAGCGGCGTACCCCTGCTATCCACCGCTACCGGTGTGGAACCGGTTGTATCCACGGATAACCCGACAACCTGACCAGCGGTGCCGGCCGGCGCTTCCTCGAGGGATCTCTTTATAGTGGTTTCCAGGCCTTCGATGTAGTCCAGCGGGTGCTGTCGGAACTGGTTGGAGGCAGGATCGCAGTACAACTTCTCACTCCAGCGCGGATATTTTGCGACGGCACTGGAAACTTCCGAGCCGTCCGCGGTGTTGATGATGACCGTCCGTATAGTGTCAGTGCCAAAGTCCACACCGATCACAAGCCTGTCACCGCGCATGCTTCCCTCCGGTTTCCGGGGTATCCCATGTCAAATGCTGAATAGGTTTACGGTCTTATCCTACAATGCTAGTGGTTTCAATGTAAATTGAACCGGAGTGCAGGAATCCGCTTGCTGACTGTCTGATATAGCAGAGAAAATCGGACAGAAAATGAATGGTTGAGGACCGGGATCGCGAGCATGAGCCTCAAGTTCCTCCATGCTGGTCATATCTGAAGAGTCCTTTGCGTGGAACATGCAATCCGGATGCTGTTATGATATGCACGAATGAGCTGGAAAGACGTTACTTTGGGGGAGAGTGGTATGAGAAAGTTGACCCTTGTTTTGCTGGCAATCCTTCTGGTGATCCTACCTGGAACAACCGTGGATGCGCAGGTACCGACCGCTGCACCGGAAGCCGTGGTTCTAAAGGCGCGGCCCCTTCCTCTGAGCAGCGTCAGGCTTACTGGTGGACCTCTTAAGAACGCCCAGGATCTGGATGCCGCATATCTGCTCCAGTTGGAACCGGACCGGATGCTGGCACTCCTCCGCCAGCACGCCGGACTGGAGCCGAAGGCCGAAAACTACGGTGGGTGGGATGGTCCCGATCGCCAGATAACGGGTCATATCGCCGGACACTATCTGTCCGCCGTAAGCCTTATGTGGGCAGCTACGGGCGATGTCCGGTTCAGGGAGAGGGCGGACTACATAGTCCAGGAAATAAAGGAGATACAGGGCCAGCACGGTGATGGCTATCTGGGTGCGCAAACAGATAGAGAGGGAGTTCACGGCAAGGTAATTTACGAGGAGGTCGCCCGTGGAGAGATCAGGTCAAGGAACTTCGACCTGAACGGGCTGTGGTCCCCCTGGTACGTTCAGCACAAGCTCTTCGCCGGTCTTCGGGATGCTTACCGTTACACCGGAAACCGCACGGCTCTGAACGTGGAGACCCGGTTCGCCGCCTGGGCCGAGCACATACTCTCCGATCTGGATGACGCCCAAATTCAGCAGATGCTGGCCGCCGAGTTCGGCGGAATGAACGAGGTGACCGCCGATCTTTATGCCGACACCGGTGACAGCAGGTGGCTGGCCCTATCTGACAAGTTTTATCACCGAGCCGTAGTGGATTCTCTGGCGGCCGGATTTGACATCCTCCCGGGCAAGCACGGCAACACCCAGGTCCCCAAACTGCTGGGTTCCCTGATGCGATATATCTACACCGGGAATCAGACCGACGGCAACGCCGCACGGTTCTTCTGGGATCAGGTTGCCCTGCATCACAGCTTCGCTACCGGTGGGCATGGTCACGACGAGTACTTCCAGCAGCCGGATGAGCTCAACGACATGGTAGAAGGGCGGACCGCCGAAACGTGCAATGTCTATAACATGGTAAAGTTGACGCGCACCTTTTTCTCGGTTGAGCCAGATATCCGATTCGCTGATTTCCACGAACGGGCCCTCTTCAACCATATTCTGGCCTCAATCGATCCCGAGGACGGTCGGACCTGCTACATGGTGCCGGTTGGAAATGGTGTTCAGCGGGAATACCAGAATATGACCAGGAGCTTCACCTGTTGTGTCGGGTCGGGGATGGAAAGTCATGCGCTCCACGGCCTCGGCATCTATTACGAATCGAACGATCGGCTCTGGGTGAACCTCTTTGCTCCTTCCACAGCGGATTGGGAATCGATGGGTGTGCATCTGGTAATGGAGACAGATTTCCCTGAGGGGGAATCGGCATCGCTGCGCATCACAGTCAACTCACCTAAAAGGTTCACTCTGGCCCTTCGCCACCCCCCGTGGGCGGATGCGGGTTTCGAGGTGAAGGTGAACAATCTTGCTGTTGGGGACCTGCCCGCAGCGGGCAACTACATCGAACTGGACCGTACCTGGAGAAGTGGAGACACAGTGGAAGT
>Ga0209986_10003606_pt1 | contig 13499 bp, 10 predicted proteins | sample BlataG_FD_183168 | JGI IMG/M metagenome (GOLD analysis project Ga0209986, IMG submission 183168) | Deep subsurface microbial communities from Black Sea to uncover new lineages of life (NeLLi) - Black_00105 metaG (SPAdes) (version 2) | ecosystem: Environmental > Aquatic > Marine > Oceanic >...
GCGAGCGCTTGACTGGTAGCCAATCACAAATATAATCCAAACGGAGCCTTTGTCAATAGGAAAGATTGGTGGGCTTACATACGTTCCTGTCAAGGTAATTGTGTAAATTCAGTATCAGTCTTTGTAGAGCAGAAGCCAAAGTGCTTCTGCCAATCATAGGGTAGACAGAACCGCTTCGAGTTCTGCCCTTGTATCTTATCTCTGAAAGAGTAATAATAGAGCGGATCGGGATGAAACTGTTTCTGCCCTGAGGCCGCATAGAGCCTGTGTCGTAGATGAGTTCTCCCGATCCGTTTACTGGATTGCTGAACACCGAACGGTATCTGAGGCGTCCGTCAGCGCGGGCAGCCTGTATTTACAAGGTTGGTGCAGCACATCCGTTTCGTAAAGTAACATAGGAGGAGAGTATGAGCAAGGAAAGTTTCTTCGTTGGCGTTGACGTCGGCAAGGATGAGCTGTGGGTGGCCATTGATGGTCACCGACCGCGCCGGTTTGCCCACTGCACGTCAGGGATACGCTTGATGCATGAGTGGGCAGAGGAAGCCGCCGAGGGCTCACCACTGCACTTTTGCATGGAAGCAACCGGTGTTTACAGCCTGTCGGTAGCCTATCAGGTGTTTACCTATCCCAATACGGCGCTCAGTGTTGTCAATCCGGCTCAGATCAACGCCTACGCCAAAGCACAACTGAAACGCACCAAGACTGACCAGGTTGATGCCCGAGTCATTCTCAGTTTTGCCCAGAGTCAACGACTCCCGATCTGGTCACCTGAGTCCAAGTCGCTGCGGCAGTTGTACCAGTTGGTGGTTCAGGCCGACGCCATTCGAGCTGATCTGCGGCAATGGGCTAATCGACGCCACGCTTAGGAGTATGCACCAGATCTCCCTGAGACGGTCAAGAAGACCCAGCAGGCCATCGTACGGTCGCTGACATGACAACTGGCCAAGATCGAACAAGCCATTGCTGTTCTCTGCCGAACTGACCCCGAACTCAAAGAGCAGGTCGAGCTGTTAGTTACCATCACCGGCATTGCTCATCTGTCAGCCGTTAAGGTCCTGGCTTACGGCAGAAATGCCCTCACACAACGAAGCCGCAAAGAGCTTACCGCTCACGCCGGCCTAGCCTCATGCCATCACCAGTCGGGGACATCGGTAAGAGGCAAAAGTCACCTGGCAAGACAGGGCGACCAGCGACTGCGAACGGCCCTGTACATGCCTACTCTGGTGGGGATTGTACACAACCCGGTGCTGAAGCAGTTCTACCAACATCTGCTGGAAATGGGCAAACCGAAAATGGTCGCTCTGGTCGCCTGCATGAGAAAACTACTGCTGATTATTAGGTCTATGCTCATTAACAAAAAACCATTCAATCCGGAGATATTGCCCTTGACTTGAAAGACGGTATCTACAACCGCATCCTCGAATGTCATGATTGAAACGTGTCTACAATAACAAAAGCGGCCCATTGCTGAGCCGCTTTTCTTAGAGGGATCGAGGGATCACAGGAGGAGTTAATCTACTATTGTTTCACCTGGCCCACCAGCCACGTCGTGCTGACTGATTTCGGGCGCGTGATGGCGGTTCCTAAGGCACGATTCAAAACCAACTGCGAAAGCATGCCCATCGAACGGGAGACCGAGAACAGAATCGTATAGTACTCGAATTCCTTCAGGCCGTAATGGAAGAGGATAGCGCCGGAACCGGCGTCGACGTTCGGCCACGGATTCTTGGCCTTGCCGTGCTCCTTCAACACGTCGGGAACGACGGTAAAAACACGGTCGACCGTCTGGAAGACCGGGTCCTTGGCCAGGTACTGCTTGCCGAAGGCCCGGAAAGCATCATAGCGCGGATCGGTGACGCGCAGGACGGCGTGGCCGTAACCCGGAATAACCTTGCCGCTGTTAAGCGTCTCCCAGGCATAGCCGCGAATGTCTTCTTCGGAAGGAACGCCGCCAAACTTGTCCATGGTTTCCAGAACCCAGTTGAGGCACTCCTGGTTGGCTAAACCGTGCAGCGGACCGGCCAGACCATTCAGACCGGCGGAGACGGCATAGAAGGGATCGGAAAGGGCAGAGCCGACGGTGTGGCAGGTGTTGGCCGAGACGTTGCCGCCCTCGTGGTCGGAGTGCAGCGTGAGGTAAAGCCGCATCATCTTGGCCGTCTCACCTTTCTTGGGCGGCAGGCCCAGCATCCTGACATAGTCGGCAGACCAGTCAAGCTTCTTGGACGGCTCGATCAGTTCGCCCTTCTTGTACTTGATGCGATAGACACCGGCGGCAATGGTGTGGATAGTCCCCATCACGCGCATGGCGTCTTCCAACGCCGGTTCCCAGTATTCCGTCTTTTTCATCCCCTCGTCGTAGCGCTGGCGGAATACCGACTCGTTTTCCATAGCGAGGATGGCGGTGTCCAGCATCGCCATCGGGTGCGAGGTTTTGGGCATTGATTTAAGCACCTTCCAGATATACTTGGGCACCTCGCCGTGCTCCTTGAGTTCCTTCTGGAAGAGTGTGAGCTCGTCGGCCGAGGGAAGCTCGCCGGTGAGCAGAAGCCAGAAGATTTCCTCCGGCAGCTTCTCCCTCAGTTCCATGATCGGTATGCCGCGAATGAATAGCCCCTTGTCCGGCTCGACTACTGAGGTGTCGCACACCATTCCCTTGACGCCGCGCATTCCGCCGATCGCCTGCGCCACTGAGACCTGAGAAATCACAACGTCGCCGTGTTGCTTCACAAGAGATACGCGTTCCTCGCGCAGCTTGGGAATCAGGTCGGCCAGTTTTTCTTTCAGTGTTTTGGCCATGTGATACTCCTTCGGTTTAGTTGTTTGATATCAGCGAACATGATCATTTCCTTCCATTCTCAATGTGAATCATTTCACATTCCGGACAGATATATTAAAACAGCGCCGGGAAAATGTCAAGAGGTATCGCAAAATTGGGAGATTTTGTAATGCCAATATCAGAATGGCAGCGATCCGGCCCTACTTTTAGCTGAAAGTAGCGGCGATTGCCTTTGAAAAAGATCTCCTTTATCCCGAAATGCCTTGACTGCCAGGGCGAGTATGATATATTTCGAGTTTGTGAAATAAGTAACTAACTGAATTTGGCTTATTTTAGGAGTTTATAGATGATTACTAGGCAGCAGGCCCTTGACTACCATAGCCGGGGAAGAAAAGGAAAAATTGAGGTAAATTCCACCAAACCTTGCCGGACACAGCTTGATTTGTCTTTAGCCTACACTCCCGGAGTAGCTGAGCCGTGTCTGGAGATTCACAAGAATCCGGCTGATGTTTACAAATACACCGCCAAGGGCAATTTGGTAGCGGTGGTATCCAACGGCACGGCGGTGTTGGGGCTGGGAAATATCGGAGCGTTGGCTGGGAAGCCGGTAATGGAAGGCAAGGGGGTGTTGTTCAAGCGGTTTGCCGATATCGACGTCTTTGACATAGAGCTCAATACCGAGGACCCCGACGAGATCATCAAGTGCTGTCAACTATTGGAGCCGACCTTTGGGGGCATAAACCTGGAGGACATCAAAGCTCCGGAGTGTTTTTATATCGAAGAGACCCTGAAAGAAACGATGAATATCCCGGTTTTCCATGACGACCAGCACGGCACGGCCATCATCTCTGCCGCCGCACTGTTGAACGCGTTGGAACTTGTCGGCAAAGAGATCGACAAGGTGCGGGTGGTCTTCTCCGGCGCCGGGGCGGCGGGAATTGCCTGCGCTAAACTGTACTGCTCGCTTGGCGTCAAGCATGAAAACCTGCTGATGGTTGATTCCAAAGGTGTGATGTACGAAGGCCGGGGCGACACTTTCAACAAGTATAAGGCCGAGTTTGTCCGTAAGACCGACTGCCATACCCTGGCGGATGCAATGAAGGGGGCCGATGTCTTTGTCGGAGTGTCGGTCAAAGACCTGGTGAGTAAGAAGATGGTAAAGTCGATGGCCAAAGATCCCATAGTGTTTGCTATGGCTAACCCTGACCCCGAGATAACCTACCCCGACGCCATCGATGCCCGCAAGGATGTGGTCGTGGCTACCGGTCGCAGTGACTACCCTAACCAGGTGAACAACGTCCTTGGTTTTCCCTTCATATTCCGGGGGGCGCTCGATGTGCACGCCACCGCCATCAATGAAGAAATGAAAATTGCCGCCGTGAAGGCGCTGGCGGACCTGGCCAAGCGGGATGTCCCCGATGCGGTGGCACAAGCCTACGGGGTGGACCATTTCAGGTTTGGGCGGGAATACCTGATTCCGAAGCCGTTTGACCACCGCATCCTCATCTGGGAGGCCTCGGCCGTAGCTAAGGCGGCCATGGAGACCGACGTTGCCCAGAATCCGGTTGACATCGAGGAGTACAAGCGGGAGCTGGCTGAACGGATCGGCCACGGGCGCAAGCTCATGACAGTGATAAGCGAGAAGGCCAAGCGAAATCCGAAAAAGATCGTGTTCCCCGAAGGTGATTCCAGCCGCATCCTTCGCGCCGCTCGTATTGTCAACAACGAGGGTATTGCCGCTCCTATCCTTCTCGGACATCCCGAGGCTATCCAGAAAGAAGCCGGCCTGCATGAGGTAGACCTCAACGGCATCCAGATCATCGATCCCGCTACATCCGAGATGCACCAGGAGTATGCTCGACAATACTACGAGAAGCGCCAGCGCAAAGGGATGACGTTGGACAGAGCCTCCTGGGTCATGCGCGATCGCACTTACTACGGCGTGATGATGTTGGAGGCAGGGGATTGCGACGCCATTCTTACCGGCGTAGTCTCGGACTATCCCACCGCGATTCGCCCTGCCCTGGAGATCATTGATTTGCAGGACGGGGTAACCCGTGTATCGGGTATGTTCGCCATGATCCAAAAAGACAAGGTGTATATGTTTGCCGACTCCGTTGTGAACATCAACCCCACGGCTGAAGAGTTAGCCGAGATAGCCATCTGTGCCGCCAGAGAGGCTCGCCGGTTCAGTATCGAGCCGAGAATCGCTATGCTGTCATTCTCTAATTTTGGATCTGCACGGGCGCCGGAATCAGAGAAGGTAGCCCGCGCGACCGAGATCATCAAGCATCGGGCACCCGATTTAGTTGTCGAGGGAGAGATGCAGGCTGACACCGCCTTAATGCCTGAATACATGAATCGACGCTACCCGTTTTCACGGCTGAAAGAGGCCGCCAATGTCTTTATTTTCCCCGACCTGAATTCAGGAAACATAGCTTACAAGCTGGCTCAGCGCATGGGTGGTCTGATTGCCGTTGGTCCCATTCTCATCGGATTGTCCAAGCCGGTGCACGTGTTACACCCCACGCTCGACGTCAACGAAATCGTCGACATGGCCGCCATTGCGGTAGTGGACGCGCAAAAGTAACACCCTCCTTTCTCTTGTGACGGGCCGGGGCGATTGCTCCTGCCTTTCTTTTATGACGGCATGACGTGGCGGACGAGGAGAGGTTGTCCCAAAAGGACGGACATTCATTACCTTGTGCTGTTGGGTGACTCGAGGTTATCTCAAAAGTCGGTTTTCAAGGTTATAGTGACGTCAAGACCAGTCATGACGCAGGTTGCAATCGCCTCTGTCATTCCTGCGAAGTTAGGGAATCCAGAAGAAGTAACTAAAAGCGTACAAACATAATACGGATGGCTAGTGTATCGTCTCAGAAATAACTTGCAAAATAACCTGCGTATTCTGTGGCAGGGTGATCTTCAGATCGCCCCGCGCGACAATGGCTTACGCGTCGGGTCTATTCCGGCTTCGCTTCATCCTCAGATGCAGTCTCAGGGGCGGGTGGGGTGTCGTCTTTCGGAGGTTCCTGGACGCCGTCTTCCGGAGTTGGTTCCGGAGGGGTACCGGGCTCCGGTGGGGTTTCTGCAGGAGGTGCTTCGCCGGAAGCAGTGTCCGTTCCCAACGGCTCATCCGCGGGAGCTTCTTCCACTGAAACCTCCTCCGATGCGGCAGCACCGGCCTGCTGTTTCAACTCTTCCGGCATCACGTCAGCCACGGACTGGGTGGCTTTCACCGGATGGCTCTGAAGGAACTGATCAAGTTCCGCCCGCTCCCGTTTCTTATAGTAAGCGGCCACCGACAGCACAATCTTGTGCTGGTTGCGGTCGAACTCTATCACCTGAAGCGGCAGTCGGTCCCCGTTGTGGAAGACGCCGGTGGGATCGGTCAGGTCTTTGTGGCCAAGCTGGGTAACCGGTATAAACCCCTCAACGTCACCGTCGAGAGCGACAACCACGCCGCGGTCCAGCACCTTGGAGATAGCTCCGAGGCACTCGGTTGCGACGGCGTATTTCTTGGCGATCTGAGGCCAGGGATCTTCCTGAAGCTGCTTGAAGCCAAGAGAGATACGGCGGTTTTCATGGTCGATCTTAATGATCTTAACATCGACCCGGTCCCCCTTCTTCATCACCTCGGAGGGGTGCTGCACTCTCCTGGTCCAGGACATATCAGAGATGTGGACCAAACCGTCAATCCCTTCCTCCAACTCCACAAAGGCACCAAAAGCGGTCAGGTTGCGTACCTTGCCGGCGAACACATGGCCGATCGGGTATTTCTCATCGATGGTGAGCCAGGGATCAGGCTCCATCTGCTTGATACCGAGCGATATTTTTTCGTTGTCTTTGTCAACCGACAGCACCACCGCCTCAACTCGGTCGTCGACGTTCATGATCTTTGAAGGGTGTTTGATATGCTGGGTCCAGGACATCTCGGAGATATGGATAAGCCCCTCAACGCCTTTTTCCAGCTCCACAAAGGCGCCATAATCGGTAATCGAAACCACGCGGCCGGTCAACTTCTTGCCGAGAGGATACTTCTGCTCGACATTCTCCCATGGATAAGGCGTCATCTGCTTCAGCCCGAGTGAGATGCGGGAAGTCTTTTCGTCGAAATCGAGGATCTTGACATCAATCTTGTCACCCAGCGTTACTACCTCGGAAGGATGGCGGATTCGTCCCCACGACATGTCGGTGATGTGAAGAAGCCCGTCGACGCCGCCAAGATCAATAAAGACGCCAAAGTCGGTGATATTCTTGACTATCCCCTGGCGGATTTGCCCGACTGAGATCTCGTTCAGCAGAGTATCACGCATTTTTGAGCGCTCTTGTTCAAGCACCACCCGGCGTGAAACGACGATGTTGCGGCGATTCTTGTTAAGCTTGATAATCCGGACCTCCATCCCCTGGCTGATGAGGGCGTCGAAGTCCGGTACCTGACGGAGGGCCACCTGCGAACCAGGAAGGAAGGCATCGACACCCATGATGTCGACCACCAGACCGCCCTTGATGCGTCGCACGACGCGGCCTTCAATCGTGCCGCCCGAGTCATGAACCTCGCGTATCTTCTCCCACACCCGCATAAAGTCGGCTTTCTGCTTAGACAGAATCAACTGACCGTTGCTGTCTTCAATCTGCTCCAGGTAGACTTCGAGGGCATCCCCGACCTTGATGTTCAAAGGCAGACCGAACTCTTCGATCGGGATAATCCCCTCCGATTTGAAGCCGACATCCACGAGGACGTCATTGCGGGTCACGCCGACCACACGCCCGTTGACGACCTCTCCTTCTTTGATGTCCTTGATGGTTGAGTCGTACATCTCAACCATCGCCTGATACTCTTCAGGCTCATAGACGACGCCCGCAACGTCGGTAATGCGTACCTTTCTCACCTCAGGCTCCACCGGTTCAGCCGGCCGGGTCGCCCGCACCATGGCCTTTTCCACTACTCGTCTATGACGGGTGGTAACAACTCTTTCACGTTGTTCCTTTTCCGGTCGGACAGCTCCGATGGCGATAGGGCTTGCTGTCTTACTCTTGGTGATTTTGGTTTTGACTTTTTTGGTTTTCTTGGCGGAAGTCGCCTTGCGTCTGGATGTTTTCGTGGTTGACCTTCTGGCCGTCGTTTTGGCCTCTACCATTTACTTTAGAGAACCTCCTTATCTATAAATCCAATGGTCTGGATTTTTCCCGGAGAGGAAAACCATTAGATGTATTGCTTCATGACACCGGGGTGTTCACGCAGCAGGTTTCCTATATAATATAATATCGGAGATTTTCAAGTGCTTTTTCGCCCGTTTTTCGTTATTTTTGAGTTGGTTTGCAGTCCGGTTTGACCGAAGGGCTGCCAGCGGACATACTATCTCTCAACTGCCCAATACGTGCCATCACCGCCTCTGCAATCTTCAGGTAGCCTGCCTTATCGGCTGGGAACGAGGTAACCCATTCAGCCGAGAGCGGTTCCCCATAGGTCACACGCAATTTCCGGCGGCCCGTAAGACATTCGCTAAGTCTATCGGCGCCAGAAAGATAGGCCGGAACAATCGGGCATTTAGCCTGCCGGGCAATCATACCTACACCAAGTTTCGGGGCCATAAACTCACCGGTTTTCGACCGCGTCCCCTCGGGGAAAACAGTCAACCCATGTCCCCGTTTGACGGTTTCTATCGCCATTTCAAGCGCCTTGCGGTCGATTGTCCCCCGCCTGACAGGAAGGGCGTTGACCCGGCGAAGGATGGCGCCAAGCAGCTTATGGTCGAAAAGCTCTTTTTTTGCAAAGAAATAGATCGCGCGAGGTACCCAGCACCCCACCAGGGGCGGGTCGAAATAGGATATGTGATTGCTGGCCAGAATAAAGCCGCCTGATTTGGGGAGATTTTCCTGGCCCGATACCCGGACTCGGAAAACGAACCTCGACAGGATACGGGACAGCTCCCAACCGCTGAAATAGAGAACCTTCATGATCGCTTGACAACGGAAAGAATCAGCGAAATAATGTGATCGACCTGCTGCTCGATAGTGAGATGAGTCGTATCGACAAGAAGAGCATCTCTGGCTTTCGTCAGTGGAGAATGAGCCCTTTTCGAATCGTACTCGTCTCGCCGCCTGATCTCCTCCTTTTGCTCTCTAAGGCTGGTGCTCACACCCATCTTGGCCAGATCCAGCAGACGCCGCCGGGCTCGTTCGGCAATCGATGCTTCCAGATATATCTTCACATCTGCACCGGGAAAGACGACCGTGGTGGTGTCCCTCCCTTCGGCCACCAACGAGCCGCGTTTGCCCAACTCACGCTGTTTAGCCACAATCGTCTCACGGACCATTCTGTGCGCCGACACCTCCGAAACTTGAGCGGTAACTTCCGGGGTTCTAATCTGAGTTGAGACATCAACGCCGTTGACGAGAATCCGGTTAAGACCATCACGATTATCAAACCCGAGGTGAAGTTTGCAGGCCGCCGTTGCCAGCTTTACACCGTCGGAGGGAGAGATGCCGTTTTTCAGGGCGAAGTACGTCAGCGCCCGGTACATAGCGCCCGTGTCCAGGTAGTAAAACCCCAACCGCTCAGCAAGAAGTTTAGCGGTCGTTGACTTTCCCGCCCCCGCCGGTCCGTCAATAGCGATTACCTTGCCCTGCAGGCTGGTCAATTTATACTTGATGTCGGCCATGCGACCCATTCTAAGCTACGCTGCTTCAAAAGGCAATGGGAAAATAGCGACCGGCAAACCTGATCGTGAAGGGTGAAAAGGCACGTGTTTCCGCAGAAAATATGGTCTCCCCGGGTACAGGATCACTCAACAGTAACGTGGACGCTGGGGTACGCAATCTCCAATCAGGGTTCAGAAAAGCGCGGACAAAGGCTGAGGATAACTTACTTACTCACGGTCGAATCAACGATCATTACCTCCGATTGAGGAATACCGAACCATTTGACATGTATCTCGCGAAACCGACCGCTATGTTTGATTTCTTTAAGGGCCTTGTTGATATTCTCCAGCAACTGTCGCTCCCCTTTGCGAACGGCAATTCCATAATGTTCGGTGGAAAGAATCTCGCCGACTATCTTGGCCGTGCCGAGCTTTTTGATGTATGCCTTGGTTGTCGGGAAATCGTTCAGGACTACGTCCAGGTTACCGTTGGACATATCGATAAAGGCCGCGCCGATGTTATCAAACGAGTAGACGTGAAGTCCTTCCATTTTCTTGGCCATCATCTCCCCGGTTGTACCAAGTTGGACGCCGACTTTCTTACCTATCAGATCGCCGACACCGCTGATGGTGGTATTGTCAAGCGGCACGGCTATTGACTGCCCGGCCAGGTAATATGGGTCGCTGAAATCAACCACAGCCGCCCGCTGGGAGGTGATAGTCATGGCTGAGATTGCAGCATCATACTTCCTGCTGGTCAGGCTGGGAATAATGCCGTCGAACGCTGTGGTAATAAACTGCGGTTTCCAGCCGTTAAGCTTGCAGATCTCTTTCATCAGGTCGATATCAAAACCTGCCGGATGGCCGGTGGCGGGATTGATGCTCTCGAATGGCGGATAGGTGGCGTCAGTGCCTATCCGCAAAACAGTCCCTTCTCCGCTGCGCTCTGTTTCCTTTTTGCCGCCGCAACCAAATACCATAAGCAGCAAAAGCAAAAGTATAATCGTTTTTTTCATACTCTCCCTGTCATCTATTCAGAAACTGGAGGCAAAGAACAGACCTCCCGGCAGTTTGTCAACATTTTTGTTGAAACAACGACGATGAAAATGAGCGGCTGTAAGTTGCTATCCAAAAACAGACTGTCCGGGGGTTGGAGTTTAGTGTCCTTAAAGAAATGACTTAGCCCATAGCAGATCCGACTGAACAAGAGCAGCGCAAAGAAAAATATAGGGTCGACCTCGAAGCCAAGTATCAGTTTTCATAGGGCAAAGGCCTCAGCGCTTCTACCATTGCTTTGACTGGCCGAACCGATACAGGCTCTGCTCTACACTTGCTGCACGGCAGGCATAACTCGCTCCCATCAGAAGCCGCTGCGGCGCTTTATAATACCTTGCTTATGCCGATAACAGATAAGAACGGCCTGACTCTGGCCTGGTGAAGCTCGTTGACACATCAGGGACAAGGCGTTTTGTACCTATGGACATAGCCACTTTTATCGGTTTGATAGTTGCGTTCGGAGCTGTCGCAGGCTCATTTCTGCTGGAAGGAGGGCACCTTGATTCGTTATTTCTGGGCCCCCCGATGCTTGTTGTCATTGGAGGTACGTTGGGAGCCACCACCATCACTACCTCAATACAGACCGTTATGCAGATTCCTCACTATCTGAGGGTGGCCGCTTTTGGCAAGTCTTATCTCTTCAACGAATCCATTGACACTATCGTAAAGCTGGCTGAGAAGGCGCGACGGCAGGGTATTCTGGGTTTGGAAGAGGACCTCAAGAAGATCGCTGATCCCTTCTTCAAAAAGGCCATCCAGCTTGTTATCGACGGGACGGAAGTTACCGCTCTGCGGGATATCCTTGAAACGGAAATTGCCTACACCGAGGAGCGGCACAAGCGGGGGATTATCTTTTTTCAGAAAGCGGGGGGATTTTCACCAACGATGGGAATTTTAGGTACTGTTCTGGCCCTTATCCACGCCTTCGGCAATGTCTCGGACGCCTCTACGATGGCCGTCAGAATCGCCAGCGCTTTTATCGCCACCCTATGGGGGGTTGGGCTGGCTAATCTCTTTTTCCTGCCGATATCCGACAAGCTGAGAATGCGCCACGAAGAAGAAATCGCCCATCTGGAGCTGGTCATGGAAGGGATACTGGCTATGCAGTCCGGAGAGAATCCGCGCTACGTCCGCACCAGGCTGCTTTCCTTTATCGATCCGCGCCACCGTCGTCATGAGGTGTAAGCCGTGCGCCGCAGCCGTAAAAGTGATGACCCCAAGGATAACTTAGAACGCTGGCTTCTGACCTACGCCGACCTGATTACCCTGCTGTTGGCATTTTTTGTTGTCATGTACTCCATGTCTCAGATCGATGCTAAGAAATTCGGCAAAGTGGCCCAGGCTCTGCACGGCGTGCTAAAAGGAGGAGAGAGTATTCTCTGGCATGACGATCAGCAAAGTACCAAAGGGCACGGGTTGCTTAAGTTGGGCAACCTGCGGATGCTCCAGGCAAAAATCGAGGAGAAATTCAAGCATCTTGGACGACAGGAAGAAGTCCAGACGGAAATCACCGAACGGGGACTGGTGGTGCACATTTTAGAGTCGGCGCTTTTTAATGAAGGTTCCGCCGTACTGCAGCCAAAGGCAGTGGAGGTGCTGGATCTCATATACGAAAAAGTCAAGGAGACGCCGAATCACGTCCGCGTCGAAGGGCACACTGATGATCGTCCCATCAACACTTTGCAGTATCCCTCCAACTGGGAGCTCTCTTCCGCACGCGCCACGGAGGTGGTGCGTTACTTTATCAACAATCATTCCATGCCCCCGCACAGAATATCAGCCCTCGGCTACGGCGAATACCGACCGGTCCGTCCCAACAATTCGATTGAAAACAGAGCTACCAACCGACGTGTCGACGTGGTCATTTTGACCATGGAACTCACCCTAAAAGAGCCTTCCTCCCAAATGTACTACCTGGCTGATAACGAGTAAACTTTGCTCGCCGCTTGGGAAATTCTTTCCTCGTCTACTTTCAAAAAGCCTTCAATGTTATCTCGCCAGCAACGGTAAGAGTTTGTCATTCAATGAGATAAAACCCCGTTTGACAATTGGCACTGCTGTTGCTTGAAACGAACGTGAGAAGATGTGGACGATCGAGTTTTCAATCCCGTCGGTATCGGCAGAGACAAGCCCTGCCGCTACACGAGATTGTAAGTTGACTCCACTCGCAAGAGAACTGTATGCCGAATAAACTAGCGGAATTCATGTTCGAACGGATCGGGGTGCCGAATTTCGGCAAGTATCTCGATCTGGCGGCGTTTCGCCACAAACTGATCAGCGGTAACATTGCCAACGCCTCCACCCCCGGCTATCGCCGGCGTGACATTGATTTTAAGGCTGAGTTTGAGAAAATGACGGGCAAGTCCGATCATCTTGTCGGAACGGCGACCCACCGCGATCACATTTCCATCGGCAATCATGACGTAAAACCTCCTGAGATTCATAAAGCTAAAACTGCCGAGGGGGATATGAACTCCGTGGATATCGACCGGGAGGTATCTACGCTGGCAAAAAACGAGCTGATGTTTTCTATCGGAGCCCGGCTGCTCCAGAGAAAACTTGACGGTTTGAAACATGTCATCACAAGCAAGTAGTGTTATGTCCCAGAAACATATGCGTATAGTCTTGTGCCCGGCGGGTCTTCAGACCCGACGGGAAAGCCGTTGTCACGCGGGGCGATCTGAAGATCACCCCACCACAGAGTATGCAAGTTATTTGGCAAATTATTTCTGGGACGATATAGTGGAGGGTAGCGTATGGCCGGTATTTTAGGCGCCATGGAGATTTCGTCAAGAGGGTTGTCGGTCCAACGGGCTAAGATGAACACCGTAGCCCAGAACATCGCCAACGCCGAAACGACTGAAACGGAAGACGGCGGCCCCTACCGGCGCAAACGGGTCGTTGTCAACGAAGACAAAATCAAGGGAACCTTTAATTCAATGGTAAAAGAGGCCGGCCTCCATCTGTCGCGGACAAACCAGCGGCATCTCGGAGGGAAGGCCCGCCGCACAGGCGAAACT
>Ga0209986_10003609_pt1 | contig 13489 bp, 15 predicted proteins | sample BlataG_FD_183168 | JGI IMG/M metagenome (GOLD analysis project Ga0209986, IMG submission 183168) | Deep subsurface microbial communities from Black Sea to uncover new lineages of life (NeLLi) - Black_00105 metaG (SPAdes) (version 2) | ecosystem: Environmental > Aquatic > Marine > Oceanic >...
GACGTGGGCAACGGGGACGATGCCAGGGTCAGGTGGGGAAAGCAGCACTGTTTAGATTCTCCCTGGGAGGCTTCAACCGCTTACATCCTGGGTGATTACGTCTGGCCCACCACTTTTAATGGCTATCGTTACGTCTGCACCACTGCAGGCACATCAGGCGCCTCAGAACCAACCTGGCCCACCACCCTCGGCGATACCGTCAATGATGGCTCAGTTGTCTGGACTTGCATTGCCCTGGCTTCTGCCATTCCGGAGCAACACGAAGAAATCATCGTCCTGGGCGCCACTGGCTATCTGGCCACCTCGGCCTCGGTCTATACCGTGGACAGAGCCACCATCGCAGGCCGACACGCCACCATCAACTTCCTCAAGTGGGGAAGGGAGAGGCTTGCCCGCTACGAGAAGAGGCTCAAAGCCATTACCAGCCGAGTGATCACCAAGGAGCTTTACACCGAATGAAATGCAAAAAGTTTTACATTTTGACTTGTCATTTTGATTTTTGACTTTTGAGGTTTGATTTATGCTCAGCATCGGAACCCTAAAGAGCTTCAACTCCACCGACTACCGCGCGGAGGTCCAGCTCGCAGGCTCGATTGCTGCTTACCTGGATAATATCCCCGTAGCCAGGAACATCGCCTCAGACCAGATGATAGTCGGCAGGCATGTCATCGTGGCTATCCCTGGCGACAATCCCAGAGACGCTTGCATCATCGCAGTATTTACAGTGTAGTTGCCTGATTTATCAGGCCTAACAAGGAGGAAACCATGAGCAAAGTCAAAGAAGCAGTGGAAAAAAAAATCACCACCGATAGTCAGGAAGTCGGCAGTCAGCAGTCGCCAGTCAGGGGGCGGGAGGGACTAATGACTAAGGACTATCGACTATCGACTACGAAGGAGGCCTTCGCCATCGTCGGAGACCCTGAGGACCCCGAGACCTGGAAGCTTCCCCATCACACCAGGGCAATCTTCCGAGCCATCCGTAGTGGCGGGGCTAGTCCCCGCCTAGATATCGAGAAGACCGTCAACTGGGACCGCATGCCCGCAGCGGTGGCAGCCTTAAGCCGGGGCGGATATCGGGGGGAGAGGGTCCAGGCAGACCCCGAGGAAATCATTAAGGCAGCCCGTCACCTGGCTAGACATTATGAAAAAGCGGGCAAAAGAGTCCCTGACACCCTGGGGGTGCTGATATAGCCCATTTTTAGCCCGCAGAGCCCCTCAAGTGACTGAAGAACTGTGGGAATAGAGGCAAACATGGGTATTATGTGGCAAAAGAGATTTTACCCCCCTAAAATCGGCAATTTCGAAGGGGGTCGTAGCTGGGTCCTCTCCCCTTCTGTCATTCTGAGCGTAGCGAAGAATCTCCTCGCCCTTGATGGGAGAGGATTAAGGTGAGGGTGAAAAAAATGGATATCTCAGAAATCTTCAGAAAGGCCACCAGGCCCATTGTAACCGTCATTTTCGCCGCCACCATCGCCCAGGTCGTTACCCAGGGCATTGACGCCCCGCAGTGGTTTCTCGGCCTGGCCATCCCAATAATTTTATGGTGGTTCGGCGAAAGGACCATCACTCGGGCAAAAGAACGTAGTGCGAGGCGTAGTGCGACCCTTCAGGATCGTGCAACTCGTGCAGGGGAGAAGAAATGACCTGGCATCAATATTATTTCCGCATCATCGGCTTTGCCCTGGCAGGAGCCGGGGCAGGCTTGGTCCTGGACGAGCTGATCCACGGTCCTTTCACCCTAACCCCAGCCAATCACGAATTCTGGGGACTGGTAGCCCTGGTTGCCGGCTGTGTCCTCATCTCTAAAAAGCCACACGGAAAGAGCCTGTCCTGAGTGAAACGAAGGAACTATGGAAGCGACAAAGTGTCCCTTAATAAAAGGCAAAGCTCGGGAAGATGAAATACAAATCTGCCTGAATTGCCCCTTCTCTCAATGTGTGCTTGAAATCCCTGGGAGTTGCCCTGCCAAAGAGCTTCGCAATATGCAAATTAGAGAGCTCACAAGGCAAGGAAAGCCCAAAAAGGAACTAGCAAACATCTTCAACGTCAGCAAAAGGACCATTCAAAGGACTATCGACTATGAGACAGTTGACTGATTCTTTATTAGCTGCCCAGAAGAAGCCCGACCGCCTCCCCTACGTCGAGGCCAAAGTCTATGATTTCGAGCAGGGCATCCAGAGGCTTCATTGGACCAGGCTCTATCAAGGCACAGAGCCGGATAACCACCATGGCATCGCCTTTGACGGCCAGGGGAGCATGCACCGCATCAGAGTCAGCGGAAACACCCTTTATCGCCAGAAGATCACCAACCCTGGCCCGAGCTCCGATTATACTCAGTGGACGGAGGCTGCCACCGATGCTGAGGGGCCGTGTGCCATCGCCGCTTATGGAGCTAAGGTCTATATCTTCTACCGCAAGACTGATAACACCATCAGGAAGCTATATTCCCATAATTATGGAGTAGACTGGACCAACGCTGAGCTTTCCACTTACCAGGACGCCACCTCCATGGCGGCCGCTTGGTGGGGAACATCAAATATCGTGGTTTGCTTCATTGCCAACAGCGTCATAACTAACTGCGAGCTCAACGCCATCGTCCTGGATACTTCAGACCAGAGTAAGAGCGAATATCCTCACTCCGAACCTCTTACTAACGGCCTCTGGGATATCTACGGCCTTGGAGCCACCTTTGATACCAACAAGATGTGTATCATCTTTGCTGCCGGCAAATCAGATTACCCTTACCGAATTTATGCCCTATTTCGCACCGAGCTTTCTGCCACCTATGGCTGGCTCGCCTGGCAGTACTTCGCTACCGCCCCCGAGGCTGAAGGCCTTAAGTTTCAATACCCCGATGTCCACTTGCCAGCCTCGCCCCAGGCATACGAGTCCTTCCAGATGACCACCGTGGAGGCCTTCAGTGGCACTATTTCCTACAACCGCCCTCTCCGCTTCCATGCCGTTAGAGCCTCTGAGTTCTCTGAGATGGCCTACTCCGAGCCCAAGCCCTTCCTCAACTTGACTAGCGACTATGGCTTAAGACTAGCGACTACTGACTCGTATTGGTGGCTGGAGCGTCCCGACGGTGTGTGGCGAGCTCCCAGGGCAGCCGGAGATCCCTTAGATCTAACCGCTGATATCGTCTCATTAACCCAATCACTACCCGCTACACGCTACCCTCTAGTTATTGAGTTGGATAACCATAAAGGCCAATATGCCAACCCAGGCAGCGGAGACCTGGCCAACCTCAAACCACGAAGCGAAGTGGTCCTTAAACTGGGCTACAAGACCTCAGCCGGTGACGAAGCCTCCCAGGCCGGCGTCTATTGGATAGATGGCTGGGAGTGGACTAGCAGCCCTGGACTGTCGACTTTCAGACTGCTTTGCCTCGATGGCTGGGGATTATCCGACCGGTGGCTCGCCCGCACCCAGCTGAGGTGGAACTTCGAATGGTTCCCGGTAGAGCCCGAAACTGTCTGGCAGCTTATTAAGCGTATGCTCTGCAGGTGGGGTATTTGCCTCTGCAACCTTTGTAACCGCAGCACCGCTATCAATGCCCTTAAGCCTGAGTTTATCGTCAACCCCGGGCAGCCAGGGGATGCCGCGGTGAGAAGGTTATTAGCCATGGTCCCTGACTTGCTCGACTATCAGAGATACTACCCCGACATAGACTACACCGTCGCCACCACCAAGGAGCCCAGAGGTCCAGACCATCAATACCCCGACCAGTCCTGCTACTCCTACAAATTCCCCTCTCCCTCGAAGGGAGAGGGGCAGGGTGAGGGTGCAATTCATCGCATCCTGGCTGGCGACTATCGACTATCGACTCCTCTCACTCATGCCCGAGCCATCGGCCGAGATGCCAGCGACGCCAACATCATCGCCTCAGCCTTTGATTGGGACAACCTTGAGCTCGCTATAGACAACTTCCAGCCTGATTATGACCCTAACCTGGAAAATGCCGATAGGGCACAGGAGAGAGCCGATGCCATCCTCCGTAAGGAGTCATTGCGAGCGAAGCGTGGCAACCTCGTAGTCCCCGTCAACTGTGGTCAGGAGCTATACGATGTCATCACCGTCACTGATGAGCGGTGCGGGATCTCGAGTAAGCTCTATCGTGTCATGGCCATCCAGGCTGATTACAGCCGAAGAGAGGCTCGCTATACCCAGAGGCTTACTCTGGCCGCACCTTAGCTGAAAGCTGAGAACTGAGAGCTGAAATATGAACTGTTTTCCGAAAAACAGGCGACTCCGAAACCGCCCTATCCTTATGGTATATCTTAAATGAAACTTCAACCGCACTACTTTTGCCCGAATGGCGTCAAAGGCCGAAAGCGAAAAGGCGAGCCACGCATCAGGAAAGGGGATGTCAAAGCGTACTACGTCCGCATCAAGCGAAAGTGGGTCCGAGTCGGCACGATTTGCCTACACTGCCGCCAATTCGTCGCCGAAATCTAACACAGCCCAAGATAGATAGTTTAGCCTTTATAAGGAGTGTTTAAGCTGTTTAGGATTAAGGGGGGCAAAACATAAGACCAGCACACTCCTGCCAACAATCCAGTTGCCCCTCCCCCTTCAACGCTCTCCAAATTGTAATCTCAAGACCTTTTATTCTCAATCACCCGGGAGTATAATAGATTGAAGAAACCATTAGGAACCAGGCTAAACAGGACATGAAAAGGCCCACCCGTTTAGTTGTTCTCCTGATCCCGCAGGCAGCAACAATGCCGTTAAACCGCGCCATCCTTGGCTGTCGCCCAGCCGGTTTGCCCCACACTTCCACAGAATTCGTATCACGTTCCACAACAAAACCCCACGCCCACCCCACCAACCCAACTAGCGAAGAGGAGGCCGCATGACCACAGAGATCGCAATAATGAATAAAGAGGCAGTTGCCCTTGCGGCAGATAGCGCGGTCACAACAGGCAAAGGCGAAGGCAAGGTCTTTCACTCTGCCCAGAAACTGTTTTCCCTTGGCAGGCATCACCCTGTAGGAATAATGGTCTACCAGAATGCGGAATTTATGGGCGTACCCTGGGAAACTGTGATTGAAATCTACAGGGATAAGGTGCTGCGGCAAAGAAGCCTCAGGACACTTAAGGCTTATGCCAACAGCTTCATAAGGTTCCTGAATAATGCCAATAATTCGTTTAAAGACTTGTTTTCCGAATCAGAGCAAGAAGAATACTTCAATCTAATTATTAGCCGTCATTTTGGGACTATTAGAGATTGGATTATCCACTTAGCAGGCAAAGTAATAGCCAAAAGCCAGGATATCACGGACAAAGAAATCAGAACAATGACGGAAAAGGCTATGCACACTGTCTTGAATTATCACAGCGACTACTTGAAAAACGACAAGAAATATCAATCTATCGCAGATAACTACTTAAAGGACGTCGAGCGTAGATACGGAAACGTCATCAAGGAAGCCGAAAACCGAATTTTCGAGAAATTGCCAATTTCTCCAGCCCTAAAAGAAACTGTAAATAGAATCGCTATCAATTCCTTCGCTAGGCACTACTTGTCCCCAGGGGCAATTTGGGCAGAGACTGGTAATTACTCTGGGGTGGTGATTGCAGGTTTTGGGGGAGATGATAAGTTTCCTTCGCTCGAATCATACCAGGTCGGTGGGATACTAGGCGACAGGTTAATATGTTTAAAAGACTGGTACTACAGGCGGCAAAACGTAATTAGCTCCGCGAATAAGGGTAGGATCTTCCCGTTTGCACAGGAAAAGGAGATACAGACATTTTTGACCGGAATCTATCCAGCCTTTGAAACAGAAGTAGTCAACTACTTCGAACGGAAAGTAAAAAACCTGTGCAAAGATATTATCGACAAAGTAGGTAGCATCAGCGATAAAGAAAGACAAACGTTACAGGAACAAACAAACAAGAAAATCGATAAAGCCAAGGATGATTACCAGTCGCATATATGGCATCTGGGTTTTGGTCGCAGTATGCCAATTGAATTTGACGTTGTTCCAGTGCTTCCCAAAGCCGAGCTTGCCTCAATGGCTGAGACATTGGCCAGCTTGGCTTCATTTAAGCGCAGGGTCTCTCCAGGAAGGGAAACAGTTGGTGGCCCAATAGACGTCGCGGTCATTTCTAAAGCGGATGGATTTGTCTGGGTAAACAAGAAGCGCTACTTCAATCCAGACATTAACCCTGACTATATGGAGGCAGATAATGCAAAGAGGTAAAGGAGAAATCCCAGAAAAAAGCGAGAGCAAACGGCAGATGGCTAAACAAGGCCATCGCTTTACTTCGATTGACGCCTTCGTCAAGCACTACTTTCCTAACTATTATCAACGTGAATACCTATATAAAGAAGCAAAAAAGGCATACTTACAAACACTGTTTCCCCCGCCGGGCGTTAAAGCCTCTAGATCCACCACTTGACTCAAAACTAGACAGAACCTCACGTAGCCTATACTGCAATTATGTAACCTCCTGGTATGATCCAAGGCCGGCGACCAGTGGTGTGACAAGCACGACACCCAATTGCTGGCCCTTCGCTCTGCGAGCGGCTGATCCCTTCGGGCATGCGGCCGCGTTCGCTCTCGGGCCACCGCCCTTGCCCCCTTCTTGCGCCGCCTGTTACCCCTTCTGACGTCGGCGGCAAAGCCGCCTCTAAAACAATCACAAGGGCTTAATTCATTGAGATGCCAGCGGAGTTGATAGTCTGACCTGTAATACCGCTAGACTGGTCGCAAGCCAGAAACACCGCCAATTCTGCCACCTCCTCAGGCTTCACCATCCTACCCAAGGGTAAACTCGCCTTGGTGCTCTCCATAATCTCCTCGAAGGCTATCCCTAAAACCTTGCTCCTCTCCCTGAGCACCCTCTCAGTACGATCCCCTTCCACAGGACCAGGAGCAATGCAGTTCACCCGGATTCCGTACCTGCCCACCTCCAAAGCTAGGGCTTGGGTGAAGCCAATGATGGCCCACTTGGAGGTGCTGTAGGGACTCCTCAAGCCAACCCCTCTCCTCCCCATCCCAGAGGACATGTTGATGATGACGCCGCTCTGACGAGGAATCATGCTTTTCTTTAGAACATGCTTGGCACAAAGCATTGCCCCGGTAAGGTTTACCGCTAGCACCTGGTTCCACACTTCAAGTTCCATATCTGCAACGGTTGCCGTGGGACCTGCTATCCCTGAATTATTCATCAGCACATCGACCTTGCCGAACTCCTCCAGGGTTTTATCCACCATTGCCAGTGCCTGCTCGGGATCGGAGAGGTCCGTGACTACGGCAAGGCTTTTTCTTCCAAGCGCCTCGATTTCCGAAGCCACCTCCTTTAGAGCTGACACGGTTCTAGCAGCCACTACCACGTCAGCTCCCTCCCTGGCAAAGGCCAGAGAAATAGCTCTCCCGATCCCCTTGCCGCCACCGGTGACAATCGCTACCTTACCTTCCAACCTCATAACACCCTCCTTTCCATAGAGCGAGTCTCTGATCTCGGCTTTACCCTTGGCGATTTCCAATTGTACCACTCCCCGAAAGATATGATGTGAATCCATATCCAATATATGAATGTCCCTGTAAGAATCCCGATTATGGTCGGGTCAAACCACCAGAAAGTAGACTGACTGAGCCATGCTGTCAGGAAAATCCTGAGCGATATTGCCGCTGCTATGCTCAGCTGAACCAGTGTTACTCTTGAGAGATGCTTTAGATATCTCCCAGCCTTTCCTTGCGCTTTGGGTTTACATTTCAACTGTTGATGGAACAAGTCGACAAGCCTGGTAGTCAATATGCCAAGGGTCAAGACTGCGGCAAGAACGCCAACCAGAAGAGTAAATTGATTGGAGCCGCCAAGTAAACTACAGTTTTCCATAAGTGTCCTCCTTTCTCTTGGAATTTTCTACACGAACTTAGATATAAGTGCACGTAAAGCTACTTGATAGTTGATGGTCTCCAGCTCAACATTCGCCCAATTGTACGGTAGGTCGTGACATCTCAAGCAATTTGTCCAGTTCTCAATTTCTGACCATATAGTTATGTGATGATCATCCTAGTTGACCACAGGGCAGCTGGCGAAATCCAAGTTGGCAGCCTTAAGGAGTTGAATCAGGCGGCCAAGTTCACTGTTCGCTGGTGTCGTACCAGTCTTCTGTATAGTCTCGCGAAAAATTCCATCTAGCGAGACAATACGCAAATGAGGTGTGAGGTTTTTGCGAAATTCGGCGTTGCGTGTCCAGGCTTTCTCGTGCTCCGGATCGCCAAACCTTGTACACACAATCCAATGCTCAAAACTTGATTCTCCGGTGAGTTCCTTGACTTTCTTACGAAAAGCGCGAGCCCATTTTGGTGATGTAAGCTCGCGATAGGTCTTCCATCTCTCCCTACCCCCAACCTTTCGAGTGCGGTCGGCTATCGCCTCGATTTCCCATTGTGCCCAAAAGCCATCCTGCCAGCTCTTACAGCTTATTGCGACGACTCTGCGAGGAGGTGGCACAAGGGGATTAAGGCCGATGACATCAATATCGCTGTAAACACCGTCCTCTTTGCCTTTCCACTCTGGGTCACTTTCTGAGGGTCGATATTTTATATTAGTCTGAGTGAAATAACCACACAGGTTCAGGTAGTCGGCTGCCATTTGTTCAAGAATATCTTCCTTCATAACCTCGATCGATATCCTTTGGGATTTCCCATTTCAATTCGCAATCAGGCATCCCGGCTCTCATCCCTCTAGTCGCTGATAGTACATTCAGGGCACTTGGTTGTCAATACACATCTCGGAGCCCTGCAATAGCCTCCTCCACGAGCGAGCCGTATACCGCTGCTCCTGGAATCCTTGTCCATCAACGTTGGCAAAGCTCTCCATCACGAAAGAGGTCATACTATCCCCATCTTTCTCACCTGGCTGCCTGTATCTCCTCGGCTGCACTTAGCCGGGTGATAGGCTTAACCTGGTTATGCGCTCCAGAATGGCAGCAAACAGATCTCTGGACACTGCCACCTCAGCCAACTGGAAAACGGACCGCCGCCCATGGCCCTTAAGCGGTAGGGCGGGCCTGCGCGGTGTGTTAGGAGCGAAGGTAACCAAGCAGCCGGGGTTGCCAGGCTTACCCAGCCAGTGAGGCTCCGGGAACTGGACGATGTTAGAACCTGTTTTAAAATAAAAAAGCCCCTTAAAACTATTTTAAAAGGGCTTCGTCTAAAATATCTGTTTTAAATAATTAATTTAGTCCAAATTTTCTCTGAACCACTTTTTAATCACCTCTTCTGTCTTTATGTCCTCTTCAATAAGAGGCAATCCTTCAATTTGTCCTCCAAGAAAATTTGCAACAAAAAGTCCAAAAATCTTATCATAATCCTTTGCCTTTTCAAGGACTATTTCATGGGCCCTCGCAACCTCTTCTTCACTCCGCTGTTTTGGTAGGAACACACTAAATTCGGTAATCATGACTCCCTTACAACCATCTCTTTCAGCCTGAGCAAGCTTATATTTTATGCCGTTGTCAACATATTGTGGAAACTCTTCTAATGTCATCTCGGGTACTAAATTAAGGCCAAACCCTACATAATCATATCCTACGTAACGCCCTGGTGGTCCTTCAGACAACTTTTTTAGGAATTCTTCAGACCGTGGTTCTTCACCAGTCCCGCATCCCATCCAAACGACTTCACCGTGGTAAACCTCTTTTACCCTAAGAAGAATCTCCTGCCCCCACTTTTCGATATCCTTTTCAGCAAATAATCCTCCTGGCTCAGCCATGGGAGCAAAAAGTTCAACATCATATTCTTCTGCTAATTTAGCATATTCAATAATTTTGGAGTTCCAAGCCTCCAAATCTATCTCCTCCATCTGAGGTTTGGGGTCGATCCCCATAGTTAATGCAACCTTCAAACCATTTCTGTGAGCAGTTTGAATATCAGCGATTAAAAGCTCTTTTTCAATCGGAAGAATTTCTTTAATTCTTTCAAACGTCTCGGGAGGAAAGGGCAGTTTTTCAAAGTATGACTCGGGAAGGGCAGGTAAACCCGCAAAAAAAACCGCATTTATTCCAATATCCTTCAGCTTCTGCATATTAGAAGCCAGATAATCTGGAATAAGTAACATGCCGGGCATCCAAATGCCCTTGTAAACTTGCAATTTGGCAGGTGGCTCTGTTTCTTCTTCCCCGCCATCTAAAGGAGCTTCCTCCTGAACACAACCACTAATCAAAACAATTCCAATAACTGCTAATATCAAAATTCCATATAGCCAATATTTTTGTTTCATCATAATTATATTAACTTTTATTTTTTAAAAATCTTCTCATTTCAAGTTCCGCACGGAAATCACCAAGTTTGGTTTGGTCGGGGTGAGAGGATTTGAACCTCCGACCACCTGAACCCCATATAGCTCGAAGAAAAGGCGAAGACCGCTCGCCTCCTTTCTGCAAACGATTATACCATCGTAGCAACCAGCGGTCAACCTATCTCCTCTACGCCTTTTCTTTTCAGCTCCCCTTTGCACGATATGGACGATTGTAACCTCAGTCCGGCGATTTCACACAACATTTGACGACTAAACGAGTCTAGGCTAGAAAATTTGAACGAAGTGGAATCCAAGCCTTTTAGCTGCTCTTAGGCGATGTTAGCCAAAAAGGAAATAAGGTTTTTCAACTATACGTTGTAGTTCGAATCTCACGTATTTTTGTCACAGCATGAGGGCTCAAGAGATATGTTGCTGCGCTAAGAGCCAAACCAATCACAATTCCTGGTATACCAGCGAAAAATAAACCAACAACCGGTGAAATAATTGAAATAACTATAACAAAGCATTTCACTCTACGATTAGTTTTGTAAAATTCCTTTATTGCTGTGACCGAGAGACTACCCTTGATGTTAACTTTGTCATGGATTTCTACCTTAAAAATCTTCCCATTATGACCACAATTAGGGCAAGGACCTGTGTGCCTAATTGAAAGGACGTTAGGCGGAATACTAATGTATAATGTCAGGCAGATATGCTGGAAACGCACCGAAAGGAACCAGGACAACTGTCTGGTCAGGAAGGAGCAAGAACATGATCGAAAAGTTGGTTATGCCAGGAGTTACAGCAGCGCTGACCCTGGTTGTGGCGGTAGTCTTTAGCAGTGTTCTGAATGAACCGCAGGATGTGGTGCCTTTATTCCTGGTACCGATATTCCTCTACACCGGTTACATAACGGGCAAAGCCAGCCCCAAGGTCTGGCTAGGGGTGACTGTGTTCATTACACTTGCCTTAGCCATACTGTATGCCCTGTCTTAGCTGGCAGTTATTGTGGGTGACTCATCATCTTAGTTAGGATATATTGTAATGCAGAGTGAGATGGTAATGCTGGCCATCTCTGGTATGCGTGTACCTGGAGACCCAACGAAATCAAACCAGTCCCGTAGCATACTGACCTGCACAACAGGGCGAATTGTTTACCGGTTTGACGAAATAGCAAGTAGATGGGCCAGTCTCTGGCAAAGTAAGAAAACGCAGAGAGGAAAATCAACATGGATAAAAGAGAGGACCCCGCAGAAATCAGGTTACGCAATATAATAGATATGGGGCTTAACTTTTCAGCAATGTTGCGTTTGTATACGACGGGGTCAAAGAAAAAGCTGTATCAGAGGATATTGTGTGAGATAGAGCAATTATTCCAAGCTAAGTCCAAGCAACAGTTCACAACTATTCATTCACGCATGTGCGATTGGGGCGTTGGGAATATATGTTTGAGGGACGGCAAAACCTCCCCGAGTTACGGTCAAATCGCCAAGACTCTGGATGTGGTTCTGAAGGTTGCTATCTACTACTGTCACCTGCCATATTGTGAGAGGTCTAACGAGATTTCTTGCTGGCTTAACGCAGCGGTGGATACCAGAATGATGAACATGCTCAAGAACTCTTACCGCGATGTTATTAAGCCTTGGTCCACCAGGGTGCACGAGGTAAATAAGGAACGTTACCAGACAATTCAGGAACTTGTACGACGGTATATCAAGGGAAAACACCCAGGCATCTTGCCCGTGCAATTTGACGACATATATTGGTGGAAGCTAAATAAAACGAAGGTGTACAACAATAACTGTAGCTAGCTACCAGCCGTGTCTTGGCCAACAGAGCGACACGTAGGCAGTGTAACAATCGTCCAGATTGTTACACTGCCGATTGCTGGTTATGCATTTTATTGCTACAATCACCTGTGACGGCAGTGGGTGACTCAAATAGCCAGGCTGAAGGCCAGTTCGAAAGTTCTACCTATTGTAACCCCATCTCCACCAAAAGGTAATAAGATTACCTTAACTCTCTTCTAGACTAGTTAGCTAAGGATAGGATTTCCCAATCCTAAACCCAGAGTTATCATTTCGCTTTGCGAAAATGTAATCATTCGCCCTGCCGTCATTCTGAGCCTAGCGAAGAATTACCGTCCTTTTTAGACCCTTCGCGGAGTTTACGCTGGTGAGCCGAAGCTCTGAATAAAGTGGAGAATGACAGGAAGCGAAAGGCTCAGGGAGACATAGGGTGGCTGAACGCTTACAGGAAAATTTGTTATGAGCTATTTTGAGTCAGCCTTTTAACTTCCTTTTAGTGGATTTGGTCCCAATTCCTTTACCTTGCTGGTAAAATCAGTTACTACTTGCGCAAATCTTGCTCCCTCAGCTGCCGAAACCCACTCCAACTTCAATCTCTCCTGTTCTACCCCAAACTGCTCTAAAAGCCTCTTTGTTAACGGCACTCTCCTCATTGTTTTATAGTTACCAGATAAGTAATGGCAATCTCCAGGGTGGCAGCCAAGGACTAGCACCCCATCGGCACCAAGGGTAAAAGCTTTAAGAACGAGATCAGGTTCCACCCTACCAGAACACATAACCCTAATGATCCTTATATTCGGTGGATACTGCATTCGTGAGACACCAGCGAGGTCAGCACCAGCATAAGCACACCAGTTACAGCAAAAAGCTAATATCTTTGGTTCAAATTCTTCTTTGTCCATTTTTAAACCACCAAAGCAGTTTCAACCATAGATGCAAATTTGGTCTCTCGTGAAGCCCCTCTGTTGGGCAGCTCCTGAAGGGCAGGCAGCGCAGCAGGTGCCGCATCCTTTGCACAGAGCCTCATTGACCTCGGCTACCTTTCTTTCCTTATTTACCACGATAGCCCCGTAAGGGCAAAGAACTTCACAGATGCCACAACCACTGCAGATATCTTCATTTATAGAGCAAACAATGCCCTCAGCCGTAATAGTCTCTTTGGCTAGTATAGTGGTTGCTCGAGAAGCGGCTGCTTTAGCCTGAGCAATGCTCTCTTTGATTGACTTGGGAGCATGAGCAAGTCCACAGAGAAAGACTCCGTCTGTGGCGAAGTCCACCGGGCGAAGCTTTACATGTGCTTCCAGGAAGAAGCCATCCTCGTTTAAAGGCACTTTGTAAAGCATGGCAAGCTCTCTTGCCTCTTCTGGGGAAACCATCGCCACGCCTAGAGCAATAATATCGGCATCAATAGCTACTTCCTCCCCG
>Ga0209986_10003610_pt1 | contig 13483 bp, 14 predicted proteins | sample BlataG_FD_183168 | JGI IMG/M metagenome (GOLD analysis project Ga0209986, IMG submission 183168) | Deep subsurface microbial communities from Black Sea to uncover new lineages of life (NeLLi) - Black_00105 metaG (SPAdes) (version 2) | ecosystem: Environmental > Aquatic > Marine > Oceanic >...
TCGGGTTGAAGGACTACTGCGCGATTGCACAGGTAGGGTATGTGGCGTCGCGGTGTGCGATCAGGGTCCTGACGGCGCTGGCCGAACCATCGAAATTCACGCCCCAGTGGTTATCAACGCTACCGGTGCCTGGGCTGACGAATTGCGGTCGCATATAGGCAGACAACATCAGCTGCGTAAGATTCGCGGCAGTCACCTTGTCTTCCCTTGGGATGCACTTCCCCTGCCGAGAGCTGTTGGCTTCCTGCACCCTGAAGATGGGCGCGCGTTGTTTGCCTTCCCCTGGGAAGGTGTCACCGTTTACGGCACTACCGACGTCGATCATGGTCCATCCCTGGACATCGACCCTGCCATCAGCCAGGCTGAAATCGAGTACCTGATGGCTGGCCTGGTACGGGTGTTCCCGGATCTCGGGTTGACCACCAACGATATCCAGGTGACCTTCGCTGGTTTACGAGCCGTGGTCGATACCGGAAAAACAGACCCCTCCAAAGAATCGCGCGAGCATGTCCTATGGAACGAGAGCGGGTTGCTGACCGTGTCTGGCGGTAAACTCACCACTTTCCGTCTCACAGCCCATGATGCCTTACGGGTTATACGCCGGCAGCTCCCTGGTAGGCCGTCCTTCAACCGTAAGCTGCGTGTCCTCGATAGACCACCAGCCGAATCCGCACTCTACGCTGACCTTGACCCCGCCTCACGGCTTTGGCTGGTCGGACGTCACAGCGCCGACGCGCCGGCCATCATCGCCACCGCCAATCCTGAGGAACTCAAGCCTATCGGCGAGAGCCCTGCTTTATGGGCTGAGTTGCGTTGGGCCGCCCGAGCTGAGGGTGTTGTCCATATGGATGATCTGCTCTTGCGCCGTGTGCGCTTGGGTTTGTTGCTCCCGGGTGGCGGACTGTCGCTTATGGATCGTATTCGCACCGTCGTCCAACCCGAACTCGGCTGGAACGATGAGCGGTGGATGAAAGAAGTCGAAGCGTACACCCACCTCTGGAAAAGTTGCTACCAGCTACCGGGATCAACCTCCCATTAAAAAAGCCGATGCTCCTTCAGCACAGAAACCTCTAAGCTAGATAGTTGCCAGTGACATCAGTCGACGTATTCAAAGCAGTGTTACAATTCCCCCAACCTCCCAGGAGGGGTATATGTCACTGAAGCGGATATGGGGGATTGCCATCGTTATTACGACTCTCACTCTGGTCGGGGTGGCGTGCAGTGCTCTCGATGCCATCATTCCATATCCTTTGACCACCGCGGAAACAACCCCAACACGCGAGATCCCTCCTCCACCCCTCCCTCCGCCCGAAGCAACCGACACCACGGTTCCCTTGAACACACCACTCGCAACCGAGATCCCAACCTGTGACCTGAACGACGAGGTGATCGCCCAGATGAACGAAATCGAGGGCCAGGTGGTAATCCTTCGAGGGCTACAACCGATCCGTTTGGTCGACCGCGCTTTGCTCACTCAGGATGAGTTGGGTCAGCAAGTCATAGACGACTTCCTAGCTGATTACACAAATGATGACGCCGTAAACGATGCCCTCGTCTTCGCCCTCTTCGGCCTTCTAGAGCCGGATTTCGACCTTTGGAACTTCTACGTCGACCTGTATCGCGAACAGGTGGCCGGCTACTATGACGACGAGATCGAGCAGATGGCCATAATTTGTGGAACCGAGTTCGGCGGACCCGAGCGCATAACTTACGCCCATGAGTACACCCACAGCCTCCAGGACCAGACCTATGACCTGGAGGAAGGGTTGGGGTACAGCGATGAGCTATGCGAGGTAGATAGTCAACGTTGCGCAGCAATCCAAGCACTAGTGGAGGGCGACGCCACTTTACTTCAGGAACAATGGATGCGAACCTACGCCACCGAAGAGGATTGGGCCGACCTATTCGAATTCGCTGCCAGCTATGAAAGCCCGGTGCTTGAATCAGCCCCCCGTTTTTTGCACCAGGATTTGCTCTTTCCCTACACAGCCGGCTACGGATTTGTGCATGATCTTTATTTAGACGGAGGCTGGGCAGCGGTGGACAACGCTTATCTTGATCCACCCCTCTCCACCGAACAGATCCTACACTCCGAGCGATACCCCACCGACACGCCGGTCTGGCTCGAGGTGCCCGACTTGAATACCGCTCTCGGCGATGAATGGCTCGAGATCGACCGGAACATACTAGGTGAATGGTATACCCGATTGATGCTAACCGAACATCTACCTAATGAGGTCGCCATCGAAGCAGCCGAGGGCTGGGGAGGAGATTATTATCTGGCCTTCTATAACAACCAAACCGACCAAGGTGCTGTAGTGCTTGTGACCCAGTGGAATACCATGCGCGACGTGCATGAATTCGATGCTGCCTTACGTGACTACGGCGATTCCCGCTTCGGGGAGCGAAAAACCTCTTCTACCTATGAAGCCACCTGGCTGGGTGAAGCCGGCTACGCCCTCGTCGAACGTCTTTCCAACCAAACATTATGGATCTTGGCCCCCGACACCGAGGCCGGTCGAGCGCTACGCCAAGCCCTGCCCTTCCCTGCTCGCCAGCAGTGAAGAACGTGTTTGAACCCCAACGCGTCCAAGCGATCTGCCTCGACATCGACGGCACCTTAGTCGATACCGACGATGCTTATGTCCAACGACTGGCTCACGCCTTGCGTCCATTGAGTTTCCTGTATCAAGAAGAGGAGCGGATAGCACTCGCCCGCCGATTGGTTATGGCCGCCGAAACGCCGACCAATGCGATTCTCGGCCTGTTGGATCGCTTCTCACTCGATCAAACCCTGAGACCCGTGTTGGGTGCCCTGCATCAGATTCGTGGTGAAGCAGACCCCCAACATCTCCAGTTGATCCCCGGCGTGCGTGCCGCTCTAGAGGCGCTCGTGGAACACTACTCTCTGGCTATAGTCACTGCTCGCGAGCAACGAAGCACCGAAGCTTTCTTACGTACTGCTAATCTGAAGACGTTCTTCCGCTGTGTGGCTACCGCTCGAACTTGCCGCCGGGCCAAACCCCACCCCGCACCCGTGCACTGGGCTGCGACCCAGATGAATGTGCCGACTCAAGCCTGTTTAATGGTTGGTGATACCACTATCGACATCCGCGCCGGAGTAGCCGCCGGAGCTCAAACGGTGGGCGTCCTGTGCGGCTTCGGCGAGCGACATGAGCTTGAACGGGCCGGGGCTGACCTGATCCTGGAAAGTACCACCGAACTTGTTGAAGTTTTCTCAGAGGAAATGAATTCTCTAGGATATTAAAAATTTATGGAAATCTCATTTGTTTTAGATGAGACTTCCATAACATGTTATAAGTATTTCACATCGAGGCTAAAATATCTTGGAGCTTATTCGAAAAATGGTTCTTTTTAATTCCGCCCAATATTAATCATCCTCATCATCAGAATCGTAGTCAGCGAATACCCAGTCAAGCTCGATGGGGTCCAAGCCAACAACTTCTAGGTAACCTCCACAATCTGGACAGGTCACCTTTTGTCCTGTAAAGGGCTTTTCCCCAAGGTTAATCAGGGATTCGCATTCAAGGCAAAACCCAACCGCCATCTTACACCTCCTCGATGTTGTGGACAGCGCTTGGATATTACGCTAAAGCTATTCAAAATCCATGAAGGAATTGTTGCAAACGTGTTGAAAAGGCGGATTCCCAGGTCATGCTGTAAGGCAACCTCAAGGTCTATGCTTGAAGCATATACGCGCTGTTAATCGATCGTTTATGTATCTAATTGGGCCCTATTGGAGTATTCTTAATTATGTTCCCTCCGCGGGTGACAAGACCCTGATTATGGAGATACAGATGCGGGCCATTGTCATTGCTAGCGATCAAGATGAGAGAGAAGTTTTCACCTTGATCCTCAGAAGATCGGGACTGGCCGTGGCGGCCAGCTCGGACCCACAACGCTCATTAACCAACTGGACACATCATCCAGCGGATTTGATGGTTATAGCGCCAGCGGAGGAACAAGCACCGGTGAAAATCATCCAAGAGGTGAGAGCCGTCACACAAGTCCCATTGCTAATGATCATCGACCTTCTCACAGAAAAAACACTTTGCGCCCTGCTCAAAGGCGGTGCTGATATCGTTCTTGGCCGACCCGTATCGCCACAAGTATTGGCCGCTCATGTCCAGGTGTTAATGCGACGTTCCACCGCTGTCCCTAGCTTCGTACTTCCAATACTCGCATTGAATGAAATTACATTGGACCCATCCACACGAATGGTGACCGTGCCTGGTCAAGAGCCACAGCGGCTAACCCAGTTAGAGTTCCGCCTCCTCTGTATACCCTGATGACAAATCGGTGTCAGGTGGTCAATGGATGTCCTCGTTGAGCGCGTCTGGGGCTATACAGGTGAAGGTAACCGAGACCTGGTCCGCGGCTTGATCAGCCGATTGAGACGTAAGATTGAGCCCGCCTCCAAGCAAGTCGGATTCCTCGAGACCATCCCCGGCGTCGGATATCGCTTCACGGTGGATGATATCTGACCAACAACCTCCACCTCTACCATAACCATCCACGCAGAGAATTTGCCTAGGGACTTATGCACACCTATTGCTAATCGTGCTGACGACATGTCTTGCAACTCTAGAAGGTATTCCTTGCGTCTCTCCACACATTTAATAGCGTCTTGGCCAGTTTCGAATAATTTTTACACACCGTCTGCACGCCTTTTGTAAAACAAATGGGTAAAGTTATCCATGTATCAAATGCCGTGTTCGATTCCTCAACTTGGGAAGATCAAATTTAAGGCCGTTACTCCCTCCCACCGCGAATGCTGAACCGATCGAATTTTTGGAGGTGAGAGAGGCTCGACAGAATATCGAGGGGAATTGTCCAGCGAAATATGTTCCCCGCTTCACCAGAATAGAAGAGGAGAGCAGTTGAGCCATGTTTGAAGCGATTTGTCCTGAATGTGATGCTGATGTTCAGTTTACATCCATGCCCAAGGTTGGCCACCGGCTGGTCTGTCCCACTTGTAACTCTGTGCTCACTGTGATCAGTCAACATCCGATCTACCTGGATTGGGCTTTCATGGAACCCTTCAAAGCATCCATCCCAAATGATAGAAAACCTCCCCAAGAACGGGGTGTCTAGCATGGCAAGTAAATATGTTTACATGACCTCGAAGGGTCTAAGGAAGCTTGAGGAAGAGCTTGAATATCTTCGCTTAGTAAAGCGTCGTGAGATAGCTCAATACCTCCGCGAAGCGACAGAGGAGGGCGGCGAAATAGAGGAGAACGCCGCTTATGACATCGCCAAGACAGAACAGGCTTTCTTAGAGGGGCGAATTAATGATATCGAAAAGAGACTTGCTCAAGCATTATTGATCGAACCCGGTGCTCCAACCGATGTGGCTCAGATTGGCAGTACAGTTATCATCCAAGAAGATGGCGGCGAGCTGGAGGTATACACAATCGCAGGTGCATCCGAGGCAAACCCCAGAGAGAAAATAATTACTTACCAATCGCCCCTTGGCCAAGCTCTCCTCAACCAGCATGCTGGAAAAGAGGTCATCGTAAAAGCCCCAGCCGGTGAGCTGCGCTTCCGAATTATCAAGGTCAATTGACGGAGCGGTCTCAATTCCTTCAGGACAAAATTCCTATACCAATTACGCTTCATTTCCCCACAATGGCTGTAGGGTGTGATTCGATTGTGCAACCAAATCGTGGAGACTTAACATGACCAAAGGGTATTGCCCTGAGTGCGATGTCACTATCAACCTGGGGAGGTCACCGCGTAAAGGACAACTTGTTTCATGCTTCAAATGCGGCGCGTATCTGAAGGTAGCTGGCCTATCCCCTATTAAGCTGGATTGGGCATACGATGAGGAACCAGAAGTCAGCATAGATCACTACTTTGATCACGAATTCAAGGGAAATTAATCGACATACATCCTCTGTCGACAATATTTCACTTAGCAGTTGAATCCAAGAACCCAACGATCGCCAGGTGCTACCAGCATTACTCGTCCAACCGATTCAGCATCCTTCTCGCCAGTAGAGTCAACCATGCTGAAGGTTCACGCTTCTGACCAAAATCCCAATCTTTCCATGCCCTCCAGATAGATTCAGGGGTGAAGCGACCGCGCTCATCCGCTTTTGACCGAACAATTTCCACCATCTCCTGCAAACGATCGTCTTCCTTTAACCAGGAAATTTGGGTTAATACATCTAGCACATGCAGGATGTCGTACCAGATTAGATGCGCTTTGAGCTTGGCAAAGCCAGTTCCCATCGCGAAAAGATAAGGACGGCGTACTTTCCTCTGCTCCCAAAGGTTGAGCAATGTTTCGGCTCCAATTCTGCAAACCTCGTGATCACCGAACTCCGGTAACTGAGACAGAACCTTCAGCATAACCAGATTTGCATAAGGACAGGGATCGCCTTTGCTACCTGGTCCTCTGAACTTTCCTAAGTCCGGAGAAACCGAGCAGGGCCAACCGTTATCACGGATTAAGTCGATTAAGTGATCAACGGCTGCCTTGACCCGGGGATCTTCACCTTGTCCCAGTTTAACCAAAGCGTATATGAGCAGGGGCGCATCACACAGCATCCACGCCCATTGATCCTCGCCAGTGCCGCCATAACGGGCGGGGATGTTTACCAGCACCTGGAATGGCCCTTCCACTGATTGATGCTCAAGAATCCGATCCACGATATGCTGAACGCCAATATCACTAGACCGTAGACCGAGGTCAGCTAGGAAAGTGAGTTTGTGTAGAGGATGTTTGGCGTCCTTATGACTTTTTAGTATTTGGCCTGGCCATTCTTGGAGTTCAGATACTAGATCCTGGATTTGAGGGTGGGCGAGCATCGCCTCTCGGGCTGCCTGGACCTCCGAGGTGTTTTCGGTCTGGCCCAGTAGATCAATCCGGGTTCGGTATTGTACCCAGGGTGGGCTTCTCAATAACCACGATACAAGTTCGCTCATAGAGTACCCCTAAACATATACAAGTTCCGAAAACTAATCATCCGGACAAGGGCTCAACAGCCCTTAAGAGGAGACATGAAGCAGCCGGCGGTTCTCTCTTTTAAAGAAACCATTGATTCGCACTCCCTGATCCGCACCTCACTACCGGCAATGAATCTTCCTAGGCTACCTGCCCTATTATAAATATCGTCATATATCTCTTTTCCAATCTTCCTGAAAATGTGCAACTTGACGAAAGATTCTTCACCACCTTCATAATCCCATACTCCAATAACTTTGCCGTCAACCAGGATGACTGACGTGGCGTTGCCCGATCGATCAAACACCAGATCGGAATCTTCCTCGGCGAGGTATCTTCCCCGTTCCTTGTAACCCATGAGGTAAGGATCGAGAGTCGGCAGCAGGTTCACCATTGGTTTATCGGGAGGCTCCATATCCCTAATAGAAGCCTCGTCCAATTGGAGCACAATGAGGCTTCTTTCGCCTCCCAGCATGGGGACTTCTAGAAGCTTATCTTGAAGGTTCTTCAATGCATATCGCACTTCGGTCTTGCCCAGACCTGTCCACCAAACGACGTCGTTCTCAGTTGCTGGACCAAACGAAGTGTAATACTGACCGATCAATGAAGTGATTGCTTCGCTCTCGCTAGGCTTTTCAAGATCTACATCGGGGAAATACTCGCTGAAGAGACAATACTTATGATTCCTGTCTCTCCAACCTCCTGCCGGCTTTCCCCTCAATAATAGTCCTTGGTCGCATAAATAATAAAGTATTGAAGATATATCAGCTTCCGTACTTACCGCCTCTTTGATCTCGGAAGCTGTCATCTCTTGGTCCGACAACATCGTCAGGATTTTTTTCGAAACCTCCTTGTATACTTCATCGCTGACCCCCCGATATTCCATATATCGCTTAGATGCCTTTGCCACCTTGCTGGTGGTTGCCTTCCAAACGATTGGAATCATATCCTTCGTGTGAATATAGATCGTTTTCCGGACACATCGAATTCGTCCAAGAGTTCGACTTTCATAGAGCTCTCTATCTAGATCTTCTTTCTTGAACTTGGGACACCTGGCAAGAAGTGATAAGTAAGGTGTCGTGCTGCTCGTGGCGTGCAGGCCGCCCACATCCCTAACAATTTGGACGATATCATCACCTGCCGAATCAGGTGTGAGATGCTGTTTGCTCAGGACGAAATGGTTAATCCGATCCAGGTCCATACAATTCATTGTTCTTCTTGTTTTATTGAAATAACGAAGTGTGTCTCAGCTGCGCATATTTTAAATGGGTCTCCTCCAAAAGTAGTGGGTAACTGATCTCTCTACTTTTTATAATGACCTTGAACATCCTAGAATGGGCTCTCTGTTACTGAATTGAATATAGAAAGTCCAGCCAATGCGCCGAGGCTGAATTCGCGCCGGAGTCCACATTCGATGAACCCACTTTATTGCTCGGCATTAACGTCATTCCGAGCGCAGCGAGGAATCTCTATGGTTCTTTTAAGAAGTTACAACCTTAGGATTCCTCGCTATAGCCGGTATGACATGGTGTCAAACTAGGTTAATTCGTATCTGACTTAAAAAATCCAGAACCCACATATTATGTAAACTTCCCACAAAAAATTGGATGAGATCTTTTACAAATCAAACATCGTCAGCCTTGATATTAATCCTTCATCATTGGCGATTATTAAGCGCTCTATGCCGGCGACACAACGGCGTCATGGTCCGGAAGGATGTCCTCAACATCCCGCACAACCCGGAAGAAGTAACCCCCTAACCCGGCCATCGCCGCCAGCAAGCCGGTGACGATAAACAGCAGCGCGATCCCTGCACCGGTGCCGGTGCCTACCAGCCAGCTAAAAACTGGTGCCAGGTTGCCGCCTTCCGCCATCGCCGGCTCAAGTATCTGATCGGCCAGGGGACCCGCCAACAACTGGCTGATGGGAGTCACCAGCCATGCGATGAGGCGCCGGGTGGTGAAGACCCGGCCCTGCACGTCAGGCGCGACCTTTGCCTGCCAGATGGCCTGGTTTGAGCTGTTGATGATGGGTCCGAAGAAGGCCATGAGGAAGGTGCCCGCTGCCCAAATAGGCAATGCCCGACCAAGGCCTATCACCGTATGGCCCAACAAACCGAAGCAGAACCAACCTAACAGCACTCCGTGAACACGGCGTTTTGGTCCACCCCAAGCGGTCATCGCCACGCCGCCAACCACACCTCCGATGGCCCCCGCCGACTGCACGCTGCCAAAGATCAATTCATCATTCCCGGTGCGACCTAAAATCATGGGCGCGAAGACTGCGAAAGATAGAGCACTGAAAAGGTTCCCTATTAAAAATACCGTCTGCAGACCGAGAAGGCTGGGACGGGCAAAGATATATCGGAAACCATAGGCCGCTTCTTTCAAAAAAGACCCTGCTGCCTCACGACCAGCCTGGGTCATAGGTGGCTGTGGAATGTGGACGAAGAGCAGTGTACTAATGGCGACAGCAGCGGAGACTAAGTCGATTATTAATATCCCAACTAATCCCAACGGCCCTATCAAGGTTCCGGCCATGATTGGTGCAAAAATCATGGATGCGTTACCGGCCAATTCCAGCATCCCATTGGCTCGCCCGTATTGCTCCTTGGGCAACATTAGCGCGATGGCGGCTGAGTAAGCCGGCCATTGAAATCCTTGAAAGATTCCAGATATCGTCGCGGTTATGTAGAGGTGCCAAATCTGTAGGTTGCCTGTGGCATAGAGGATGAGAACGATCACGGTAGTCAATGCAGCAGCCAAGTCGCTGAGCATCATCATCAGCTTGCGATTCCCACGATCAACCAGCGTGCCTACCAAGGGGCCCAATACAACCATCGGTGTCACGAAAAAGAAACCGACCAGGGCTAGAGGCGTAGCTCTGCCGGTGACATCATAAGCCCATAGGGTCAGTGCAAAGGTGCTCATCGCTGTGCCGAGCAGCGATACAATTTGGCCGATCCAAACAACGGTGAAACCCCTCATTCCAGTAGGACGATTATGCGATTTTTGCATTGTTATTACTATCCATTGGCCTGCCTTCAGCTTGGGCGTAGAACTCAAGTTGTGTGCACTCCAGATTGTATCTTGTATCCACTCTACAGGCTGCCTGGCCTTCGCTAAGTTAAGTGGCGAGTTGCATTAAAATTTGCCCACCCCCATTCAGCGCGCGACAATAGTAGTATGAGAGAATCACAGCCTATCATCACGCTGTTGACCGATTTTGGCCAAGCTGATGCTTTCGTGGGAATCATGAAAGGTGTGATCTTGAGCATCGTCCCCCATGCCCAACTGGTCAACTTGAGTCACCTGATCCCCCCTCAAGATATCAAGCAAGCCGCTTTTATTCTGATGACAGCCGTCCCTTTCTTCCCTGAAGGGACGGTCCACCTGGTAGTGGTAGATCCAGGCGTGGGCAGCGCCCGTCGTCCTATCGCCGTCGAGACACCTCGCGCACGTTTTGTCGCGCCCGACAACGGCGTACTCAGTTATGCATTAGCACTTATAGAAAACTACAGAATTGTAGAGTTGACGAACCCGCAATATCGCCTACCAGAGGTCAGCAGCACCTTTCACGGGCGTGATATCTTCTCCCCAGCAGCAGCCCACCTCGCGTCGGGTGTCCCCCTGAAAGATTTTGGGCCGACCGTCGATAAGCCAGTATTGCTTGACCCACCACGCCTGCGGGTAGAAGGGGATCACCTCGAGGCTGAAGTGCTCAATGTAGACCACTTCGGCAATTTGAGGACCAGCATCCATACCCTCACTTGGGAGGACGACACCACCCTCAGCCTACAGCCCATCTTCGAAATAAATACTGAACGCTCCCCGGCGGTACGCTTTTCCGCTGAGAGCGCCCACATAAGCGTCGGTCGGCTCAAAATCGAAGGTATATCAACCACTTTTAGCGCTGTACAACCCGGCCAACCGCTTGCATACATTGGCAGCGAGGGCGGGTTGGAGATTGCCATCAACCAAGGTAATGCCGCACGCGAATTCGGCGTCAAACCCGGCGACCCCGTGTTGCTGTATTTCTAACAACGATCTCTGATCACCTCCGCCAGACGGGCGACGCCCACCCGGATGGCTTCTGGCTGGAGGTTGCTGAAGCTGAGACGCATCGTGTTGCGATGGTCACCATGGACGGCAAAGGAAGCACCAGGGATATAGGCAACTTTACGCTCGACCGCAGCCTCAAACATTTCCCACGTGTCTATAGCCTCCAGCAGGGTCACCCATACAAACAACCCGCCTTCAGGCTGAGTCCAGGTAGCCAGACCGGTCAAGTGCTGCTCCAGGGCTTCAAGTAGCGCTCCGCTCCGGGTGCGGTTGACATCGCGGAGCCGTAACAGGTGAGGCTCGAGCATACCCTGCACCAGAAATTCGGCCGCTGCCCGCTGGAGTAGCGTGGATGTTTCCAGATCAAAGGATTCTCGCAATGCAGTAATCTTGGGGATTAGGTCCGGCGAGGCGACAATCCAGCCCAGACGTATCGCCGGGAAAAGTATCTTCGAGAACGACCCCAGATAGAAAACCAGCCCCGCTTCATCGTAAGCCTTAATCGGTGGGACGGTCTCCCCATGAAAGCGGAGTGTCGAATAAGGATCATCCTCAACTAGTGGCACATTGTATCTAGCGGCCAACGCAGCGGCATCGGCGCGTTTCTCTCCGCTCAGGCTGACCCCCAATGGGTTGTGAAAGTCGGGGATCAATACCACCAAGCGAGGTCGGGGTTCCTCTTGCATGGCCATCTGCAGCGCCTCAATATCAGCGCCGGTGCCCAGGTCGGTGGGGATCGTCCGCACCGCTGCACCACGCCCGACGGTCACCTGTTGGATCCCGGTAAACGTGACTTCCTCGATCACTGCTGGCTGTCCTGAGTCGAGGAAGAGACGCGAGAGGATCGCCAAACCCTGCTGGGCGCCGTTGGTGATAAATACTTGTCCCAGCTCACAAGTCACGCCACGTTCGTTCATGTAATCAGCAATCCACTCACGCAGCGGGTCATATTGTGGGCTGTACTGCATCGCCCGGGGGCCATCGCGCGCAAGCACTGTATCCAGGCAGTCGCGGAATGAATCCAGGGGAATTAGCTCGCTGGCGGGTAAACCACCTGCCATAGAGATGATCTCGGGGTTGACCGCCAAGCCCAGCAAATCGCGCATAACCGAGCGTTTAAGGTTGGCGACTTCAGCACTTAGATCCACAGTCCAGGTTTTCATGACCGAATTATAGCTCAGTGCGCTCCGGCAGGGGTATCAACCTGCGTATGAAAAGGAACATCCCTGATAGGAGACGTGTGTACGATCAAGCATTCTTGGTTCGTAAAGTACTTGAAAGGTAACCTGTCCTTAAATTGATGTAAAATAAAAGCGAAACCGATAAGGGCAAACTCGCCGAAAGGCGACGACGCAAAGCTACAGGGTCTAAAGCTTCGACCGAAGCCATGACAGCCAGCTGCCGAAGAATCACGAGTGCCATTTCAAGCGCACTCACAGATAACACATATAAGCCCCATGGAACTTCGGCGAACGCCCTCCATGGGGCACATAACTTAAAAACCCGTCTACTCCAGATCTACTAGACCCGATCGAACCCTGACTGAAGCCTACTGGCACAGGGAACGAAAGGAGGACAAAATGAGAATCCGAAAGAGCGAAAGAGGACAAGCCTTTGTAGAATACATGCCTCTCATCCCACCTGTTCTTCTACTCTCCGTCTTGGTCCTGGTTCCACTTGCAGAGAACTCAAGCGACATCTTCTGCCAGATGGTTAACGCGATGGAGCCGGAGAAATGTGAGGTGATCACGATTGACGAAGAGGAGCAGTTACCCGAGGAAGAGCCGGATGACTGTATCGTATTTGAGGAGAGCGAGGGTGGCTCCCAATGCGATCAAAGCGGTGTTTGCACGCTATTTGAATTACCAGGACCTAGCTATTGGTACCCAACAGTTCCGGTCGAGACAGTAGTAATCAAAGCCGGGACGAGTTATTACAAGTTCTATTCACCAGGATCGGACGATGGCTGCTACAACGTCTCCATCGAGGCTGATCAAGTCGAGTGGGAGAAAGTAGGCGACGAAAAGGGCTGCCAAGATATCAGCCACGTCCAAGCCTGGGAGGCTCTGGTCTGCGAGTGACGATAGTCGATTAACCAGTTAGAATGTAGTTTATGAGAAGCAGGGCGCGGCTACACGCCGCGCCCTTTTTTTAACTTGCGATCCAATCAAGCTTGCAATGTCGAAATACAGATAAAAGATTAAGGGATCACAGCCTTTCCTCGAACCAATCCAGGATCAGCCTGAGGCGCTCCATGCGGCGGTTGGGCGATCCGGAGCGGGAGAGTTCGTGGGTCTCCTCTGGGAAGCGCGCCAGCCTCACAGTGCGACCTAATCGCTTTAAGTATGTAAACAGTTGTTCGGCCTGCTCCATAGGGCAGCGTAGGTCCTGTTCGCTGTGGATGAGCAGCAAAGGGGTTTGTATGGCTTCGACGTAAGTTAGAGGGCTTTTT
>Ga0209986_10003611_pt1 | contig 13482 bp, 10 predicted proteins | sample BlataG_FD_183168 | JGI IMG/M metagenome (GOLD analysis project Ga0209986, IMG submission 183168) | Deep subsurface microbial communities from Black Sea to uncover new lineages of life (NeLLi) - Black_00105 metaG (SPAdes) (version 2) | ecosystem: Environmental > Aquatic > Marine > Oceanic >...
CCTGAAGATAGATGATTGTATAACGCAAATGCGTCGGGCCAGCAGGGCGGGCTGGGAGGCCGAGATGCTCTGCAAAAAGCCCAATCTGGAGAATGTGGTCTTTGACGAGTTTGACCCGGCCAGGCACGTGCAGCCGGTCGATTATGACCCTAATTTAGCCGTGTATCGGGCGCTTGATTTTGGCTTTGTAAATCCGTTTGTGTGTTTGTGGATTCAGGTTGATAGTGCCGGAGTCGTTCGGGTGATAGATGAGTATGTTCGCAGCAGGGCAACAATTGATGTGCACGCTGAGGAGATAAAGAGCCGCACGCCCGGCGGCGAGGGGCGGGTGGCCGCGACCTTTTGTGACCCGGCCGGGGCCGGCGTGAATGATGTTACCGGCACAAGCGTTATTCGGGAACTGCGGACACTGGGGATAATGGCCCGATACAGGCGAAGCGGCATCCTGGAGGGCATTGAGCTTATCCGCCGGGCGATTCGGGCCGGCGACGGCAAGAGCAGGCTCGTAATCTCGCCGAGTTGTCAACGGCTGATAGAGGCCATAAGGTGTTATCATTATCCCGAAAGCCCAACCGGCAGGGGGACGGAACTGCCGCTCAAAGACGGCCTGTACGACCACCCGATAGACGCCCTGCGCTACTTTTTCGTCAACTACAACCGCCCCACCAAAACCACAAGAAGGCGGTATTAGGGCCGAAAACTTGTAAAAAATCGGTATAATTTCAGAAAAACCGAGAAAAATCAAAAAAAATTCTGTTTTTCAGAATAAATTTGTGCTATTTAGCCGATTTCTATTGTATAATATTCTGGGGGACAGAAAATGGAGGTGAAATTATGGATATCGGGCGGAGATTAAAAGAAGCAAGGGAAGCTATTGGATACACACTGGACAAAGCTTCTGAAAAAAGCGGGATAAGTGCACCTACTATCAACGCTTATGAACACTGTGGCACGCCTACTGGGAGGGAACCAAAATTTTCGCAACTTGCCAAACTGGCGGAGGTTTACCGGAAAACAATAGAGTTCTTCTTAACTGATGAGCCAATTATTGAAGATGTAGTGCTTTGGCGGGATAAACCAGGTACGGCAGAAAGCAAGAAAACCGAAGCGGAGTTTAAGCAACTTTGTGAACAATACCATAGGCTTGAAGTGGTGACTGATGAAGTAAAAGAGTTCAGTTTGCCAAAACCCGATATAAGTAAAGCCGAAGAGTTCACTTTTAGAAAAGCTGAACTATTTTCAAATGAGGCCAAGAAGTGGTTTCGCCTTGGTGACGTGCCAATAGCTTCACTTAAGCGAATACTTGAAGAGGTCTACTACATTAAGATATTCTATTTGGAATACTCTGGCAGTTCTATTTCGACTGTATCAAACCGATTTGGGCCTGCTATTCTACTAAACGCTCAGAGCAAGCAGTGGAGGCATAGCTATGACCTTGCTCATGAACTCTTCCATATTCTGACATGGCCGATTTTCCGGACTCAAGGGGCTGAGCTAAGTGAATCTGAGGAAAAGCTTGCGGATGCCTTCGCGAGCCGGTTTTTAATGCCGGAAGAGTCGATTAAAGATAGAGTTGAATCAAGCTTAAATGACCAAGAGCAAATAAGCCTCGATCAATTGGACAATATAGCGAGAGAGTTTGATGTGTCTTTGGAAGCGCTGTTATATCGAGTAGCAAGTATATACCGGTTCCGAAAGGAAGATACTGAAAGGTACGTAAATGCTGCGAAACAATACCTCAAGCTTCTCAAACCAAGAACATCATACAAGCCAAATAAGCTGCCGGAACGATACTGCGATTTGGCCCAGCGAGCATTAAGAGAAGGAAAGCTATCTCTGATGCAGTTTGCAAAGTATATGGATATAAGTTACAAGCAGGCCCGTGAGTACCTGACAGAAGATGAGGATTTCAAGGATGAAAAAATTTCAATTTCTGTTGCTTGATACGGGGCCTATCATCAAACTTTTCGAACTGGGTATTTGGGAGGATTTCATCAGGAGATGTGATGTCACTGTGTCTCAGACAGTAGCAGATCAAGCTAAATGGGCTAGCCAAGAACTTGAAGATATCCGCATAAACCTTGACCCCTATAAGAATCAAGAACTTATTAATGTTTTTGATGTCGATATATCTCTGGCAAAATCCTTTCATAATAGATTTAACGAGGTATATAAGACTGAAATCCACAGCGGTGAAAAGGAAACGTTGGCGTTTTTATGTAATTCTTCTGAGAACTGGCTTGTATGTGCGGCTGATAAGGTGGTTTTTAGAGTTTTAGGTTTGCTTAGTAGGGCCGAACAGGGCATTTCTTTAGAAGAGATTTTAGTAAAAATCGGCTTGTCCCAAAGCAAACTGGAATGGGAGTATACTAAAAAGTTCCGTGAGAAATACACCCTCATGGGCCAAGCAGACTCCATTCAAGACAAAGGCCTTCTTTAGCCTTCCCTATTACAGCCACAAGCTGGCGTTATTAGTGCCCTGAAATAAACTTGCTGCCCGGTTTCCAATCAGACGGTTTTCTTTGACTTGTTGCCGCCACTGATGTAAACTGTGTAAGATTAAAGACTTTCGGGCGGTAAAAAAGATGAATTATCTATTTGACAAAGAGCACATATCGCAGCACGTAGTTAAATACGGCGTTGACATTCGGCCAGCTATTGGGCTTAAGCAGGATAAAACGAAGCTGCAGGAGTATTGCAACTGGCTGATAGAGCAGCTTCCTGAGGTATTTGAGACCCTTTTAGTCGGGCCCAAACAACTGCGGGTGCAAAAGAATTTCCTTTTACCCAATACCAAACGGGTCGAAATGCCGACGTTCATATTAACCAACCGAGGGCCTGTCTTTACTTTTCCGGAGCGCATATATATCGATGAGGTACAAGATTTAGATGTTCCCGAGAAGGATAAAATATTTCGTAAGGCCCTGGATGAGCTAAGAAGCCAATTTGTGGGCCGAAGAATAATGCGTGTGGGTGTGATTCATGAATTTGTTTTCGACACCGGGGAAATAAACTCGGTTGAGATAATAGCCAGTAACCTGAAAAACGACGTCTGGAGAGAGAGGATAAAGAATTTGAGTATCCGCCTTGAAACTCCAAGGGAGGGAAAAAATATCAATCTGGAAATAAGACCGACGCAGTTGAGGCGTGTTGGAAGAGGCGGCGGAAATGTCCACAGTCAAAACATTGGGTTCGGCATAATTGTAAACGTGGATATTAATAACCAGCAAATCAAGGACGACCTGACGAGGGCCGAAGTGCGCGACATCGTTACGTTTGCTAACGACTATGTTCCTGAAGAACTAATCAGATTTTTGAACAATGAGTATTAGAGGATTTTTCAGGGCAAGCAGGGTGGGCAATTCCCTCTGTTACAAGCCGGAAACAACCCAATCGATACTTTATGACACTTCTTCATCAGTTACAAACGCAGCAGCTTTTTTGCACATAAAAAAACAGGGCTGAGATGCGGAGGGAGAGGAGAAAGCGAGATAATCCCAGCCCTGAAAAAATGCTATAATACAAGGCCCAATAACCTTCGGCTCGTATCGCAGCAGTGATTGTACTAAACTATTCACATAAAGGCAAGTATAATTCGACGCTAAATGGGAAAAATGAAACCTATTTCTCAAATAAGGAAGGGATAAATGCGCTGGATTAGAAAACACAAAGTAATCACTGCCGGGTTATCTCTGTTAATTATTCTCAGCGCATGTTCCGGAATGCAAACGAGTGGGAAGAGTTCTTTAGGCAAGCCGGTATTGATGTCTGTGATTGAAGGCGGGTGGTGGCAGCCGGGGGCCAAGCCGGGGGTACCAGGTATTCAGCCGAGTGCCCGCACGTAGTCTACAGGCAAGATTCGGGACTGTATTACCTCTTCCGCACGCAGAAATACGGCAGGGATAATGTAAGCTCGGTATATGCTTCTGCTGACCCGCTGAATTTCGGTGTTAATGACGACCGTTACTTCCTCGGCACATTGGCCGCAGCAGCGCCTGAGATCGTCAAATATAATGGTCAGTACTACATCGCAGCCCTTTTGCCAGGCCTTAAGGGTATCGGGATTGCAAAGTTAAAATGGGCTGGTCCGTAGCAAAATCTCTATAATACTTGCGATTTTCCCAGATTTTGTTTTAATTTCTGGCAGAAACCGGCCATAATTAAGCACAGAATTTTATCCCCGCCTTCGCGGGGACAGGTTTACCCCTGCTTGTGGCTGGCAGGGGGCGGGATTCATATTAGCAGGTGTATTAAAGCTGTTAATGTCGTCGAGTTTTGGCATAATGGATAAATTGGAATATTTTAATGAAAGGGCGGAACTATGAAGAAAACAATTTTTACGATGCTGGCGGTTCTGATGGTATCAGGTGTGGTACTGAGCGGCTGTAAAAGCAAGGAGCCGGAACGCGGGCCGGCACCCGAGCCAAACGAAAAACCGGAAGTAAAACCGGCAGTAGAACCTGCAGCCGGTAAAACAGCACCGGCGTTTACGCTAAACAGCTTTGACGGCAAAGCGATAAGCCTTTCCGACTACAAGGGCAAAATTGTGGTACTGGAGTGGCTCAATCCCGAATGTCCGTATGTCAGATACCATTACGAGAAGAAAAATACGATGATCGAGCTTGCGAAGAAGTACAAAGCTAAAAATGTCGTCTGGCTGGCGGTAAACAGTACAAAGCATTTAACCCCAGAAACGGACAAAGAGTTTGCAGACAAGCATGAGCTCGATTATCCAATACTCAGCGACAGCTCAGGTGTGGTGGGCCTGGCCTACGGCGCAAAGGCAACGCCCCATATATTCATCATCGACGCCGAGGGCAATATTGCCTACGACGGCGGAATTGATAATTCGCCATGGGGCATACCACCAGAAGGAGAAGAGCTAATTAACTACGTTGACAAGGCCCTGACAGAGCTGCTTGGCGGCAAGACGGTAAGCACTACGAATACCGAGCCCTATGGCTGCTCTGTCAAGTACGCTAATTAGCCCGGGTTCATTAATTATATTCAACCGGGTTCCCATTTGCGACTTAGTGCAGGGACCCCCGGTCAGAAGTTCAGGGAATCAGAGGATCAGGCTACCTGGTACCCTGATACCTTGGTATCCTGATAACCCGGTCTGTTCCCACTTACACGGTTGACAAGCAAGGTACTGGGGTTTACAGAAGATGTTTATTCGGTTTTCGTCATCACAGATGGGAGAACCCAAATAAACAGTTGCATTTATCAGGTAGATTTGGTATTTTATTGAAGTAGAAGCTCAATAACATCGTTGAGCTAAACAAATACGGGAAATATCAGATTAATTTGGAAAGGAGCGGTCATGATTAATTCCAGAGGTTTCAGAAATGCCGTTGCTGCAGGAATGGTGGTCCTGTTAGCTGCCGGGAGTGTATGGGCAGGAAATCCGGCAAAACCACGCAGGGATGGGCTATTACGGATAGTGCCGGCCAAGAGTTTGTTCTGTGTGCGCATAAACAACCTTGACAGTACTCTGGCGAGTACCAACGAATTCTTGAAGGACATTGCGCCTGAACCTTTCGATGCCAAAGCGATGGTACGTTCCGTATTGGCGGAGCTGTTCGGCGATGAAGCATTAAAAGGCGTAAATATGAAAGGGAAGTTTGCAATTTTTGGTGTAAACGTTCCAGGTGAGTCGGCGGGGCGCGGTCCCATGGGCAACTTGTTCATCGGTGCTTTGATACCGGTGAGAAACTACGATAAGTTCATCTCACAGAACCCTGACTGCAGCGAGCCTGACGACCAGGGTATTTCGACAATCACGGTTGACGACCGGGACCGGGTTCTGGTAACGGAGTTCCGTCGGTTTGCCCTGCTTTGCCCGCCAGAGGCTCGCGACAAACTGGTCCGGGTCAAGAAATTGACGGGTGCGAGAAAACGGGGCCTGGTCAACGCCCTCGATGAGAATGAGGTCGAACTGGCTACGACGTCACCAGTATGGCTTTATCTAAACGTGCAGGAGGGGTCAAAGCTGATCGGACCAATGCTTTTCGCTCAGCTTGAACAGATGAAAGCTGCACTGCAGAGCGTGAAAGAAAGCGGCCAGGGCGCGATAGGCGACCCTGCCGCCATCGTTAGTTTTTACGCCGGCATGTTCAAGATGCTGATAGATGGAACCGGCCACGTTACGGTTGGACTTTCGCCCACGTCCGACGTGTGCCTCGTGACTGTCGGTATGAAGGCTGTGCCTGAAACGGAGATGGCCGCGATACTTACCGCACCGGCAGGTGGGGACCTCAGGAATCTGTTAGGCTATCTCGATGACGGCGCAATGATGAATTTGGGCTGTAAGGTCAACCGTGAGAGTGGGAAGATGCTTTATATGAAACTTATTGAACTGTTACCCCTTATGACCACCGACGGTATACCCGAGGCGGACCTGGAAAAATTGAAAAAGCTCACGGCCAAAACCTTCGATGCCATAGGTGATTCACTGGCCTTTTCGTTTGCAACCGGCGACAAAGACTCTGCACCATTCTCCATAAAATACGTCATCAAAGTCAGGGATAAGAAGGCGTTCGAACAAGTGATTGAAGAGGAGCTGGAGATGATGCGTGAAGGCGCCCTTGACAAGCTGTATAAAGGGCTGGGCATGGAAATGGATGTCAAGGTTGAACGTGATGCCGGCACTTATAAAGGGGTCGGCATCGACGCGGCTAAAGTGGTATTCAAGATGGGTGATGAGGATTCGCCGCAAAGCCAGATGCTTAAGAAGATGTGGGGTGATGCGCTGGATTACCGCTGGGCCTTGTTAGATGGCTATTGCGTGTACTCGATTGGCGGCGATACGGATAAAACGATTCGAGAACTCATCGACCAGGTCAAGGCCGGCGGTCCCAAAGAGATTGGCTCGGAGATGAAGGCCGCCCTGGACGCGATTCCCAACAGCAAACAGGCCGATTGTGTCGGCACCTTAAATTATATCCGTATGCTCAATATGGCGTCGACCTTTATGGTTGTGCCCGGTGGGGTAAAGTTCCCGAAGCTCGATGTACCGACCAAAAGCAATATTGCATTTGCCGGTCGGACCGCCGATGGCAGAATAACGCTGCAGATGGCCCTGCCCAAGAAGCATCTGCTGGAAATCAAGTCTGCGTTCGAGAAACTTATCCCACAGATTGAACAGCAGCAAAAACAGCAGAAGAAACAGGGAACTAACGCCAAGGCCGAGAAGGTCGCTATATAGTCTGCAAGAGTCCGGCTGGAATTGATAGACAACGTAGGGGCGGTTCGCGAACCGCCCCTACTGCTGGGAAGAGGCTGCGGAATACGTATATTTCCATGAAAGGAACTTGATATGCTTTCTTGTAAGCGTAGAAGCGCTTTGCGTCTGTCCGCTGTTATCGTGGGGATTACAGTATTTTGCTCATTGGCACGCGCAGAGTTCCCGAAGTTCGAATATCACCAAATCGTGCAAATCGGCAGCCAAACGGGACAAACCTCTTTAGTAGATGTTGACAAAGATGGCGACCTGGACTGAATTGCCGGCTGCAATGGCGGAACTATCTGGTGGTTCGAGTATAAAGGACCGGATAACTGGGTCAGACACACTCTCGCCCAAAAAGCACCGACCGAGGTGGGCGGCACAGCGTTTGATGTAGACGGCGACGGCGACATTGATATCTGCTCCAAGCCGTGGAACGGCAATGAGCACGTTTATCTTCGCAATATGCTTAAAGAAGAAGCAAGTAATTAGTACAAACCGCTTTATAGAAAAACGTATAGAATTTATTCTACATAATCAACGCTTAGGCGTCCTTAACTACATGGGAGATGAGATATGAAAAAAGAACGATTTGTACTTTTCGCCACCGTATGCCTGTTTATCCTTGTAATATTCCTTTTCTGGCAGTGGGTCTTTATGCGATTCTGGTTATATGACAGCCAGAATCGTGTCCTGAATCCAGCCGACTATGAAGCGCGCGTACTTACTCCCAGTGAATACGAACAAATGCTAAATCCCGAGGTGCGAGAGGTGCGTATTGCCAATGGATCGCAAACGATAATTAAGGCTGAAGAGCAGGACTGGGAAGCCAAGGTGAAACCAAGGTATAAATCAGTACACAGTGGAAAATACTACGTTGAGGTTACAACCAAAGGTACAGCACATGCTTTGGTCCACTGGTATGGGACTTTTGCACCTGTTGCAATTTTTTCATTAGGAGGCTTGCTATTTCTCATCCTTCATCGTGTCAAAGAAAGACCTGACTAATAATGGGTGAAGTTATCTGAAACCTAATCATTCGCGGCACCTGAACTGCAATTCGACGGCGCTTCGGCAAAATCCCAGCGGTGCTCGGGGTTCGACCATCGTCGATGAGCCTAAGGCCAAATATTAAAAGCCATTGTTGACGAAACGGAGCTGTTCGGCTATCCTGTTTTTCGTGTCATTCCCGCATAAGCGGGAATCCACGGTATTGACATTTTCCCGGATTCCTGTTTTTCACAGGAATGACAACACTAAACGCTATACGCCAAAAACTTTTTAGAGAGATTTTGCTATGCTCAAAAGAACACATACGTGCGGGCAGCTTCGGCTGGAAGATGCCCGCAAAAAGGTTACTTTAGCCGGCTGGGCCCATTCTTATCGCGACCACGGCAATCTGGTATTCATCGACCTGCGTGACAAATTCGGCCTGACCCAATTAGTTTTTAACCCAGAAACTCATCCCCAGGCCCATGAGCTTGCCAAGACGGTCCGCTGCGAATGGGTGATAGCCGCCAAGGGAATAATTCAGCCGCGAAGCGAGGGTATGGAAAATCCGAAGCTGCCGACGGGTCAAATTGAAGTCTCTGTGCAGCAATTGGAAATTCTCAACGTCTCCAGGACGCCGCCGTTTGAAATCGACAGCGCCGAAAAGACAAGCGAGGAGCTCCGATTAGCCAGCCGGTATATCGACCTTCGTCGGCCGAAGATGCAGGAGAGACTGCGGATACGCCATCGGGTCGCCAAGCTTGTGCGGGATTATTTCGACCGATTGGGGTTCTGGGAGATTGAGACGCCCTTTTTAGCCAAGAGCACGCCGGAAGGGGCAAGAGATTTCCTTGTGCCCAGCAGGTTGCACAAGAACTGCTTCTATGCACTGCCGCAATCGCCGCAGCTATTTAAGCAAATTCTAATGGTCAGCGGCGTTGATAAATACTTCCAGATAGTACGGTGCTTCCGCGATGAAGACCCGCGGGCCGACAGACAGGCGGAATTCACGCAAATCGATGTCGAGTTGAGCTTCATTGACAGTAATGACGTCATCGGCGTTCACGAAAACCTTATAGCAAAAATGTGGAAGCAGATACTGGATGTGGACGTGAGGGCGCCGATGCGGCGGATGTCCTACAAAGATGCGATGGACGACTACGGCACTGACAGGCCGGATTTGCGATTCGATATGAAGCTCAAAAATATATCCGATATTGCAAAACAAAGCACGTTCAAGGTATTTACGACAGTGATTGAAAAAGGCGGGATTGTAAAAGGGCTTTGTACGCCCGGCGAAAAATACTCCAGAAGCGATATCGAAAAAACGCTGACCGACTTTGTCGGCGACTACGGAGCAAAGGGTTTGGCCTGGTGTAAGGTAAAAAAAGAAAACGATAAGCTCTCGCTTGCCGGCGGTATCGCCAAGTTCTTCAGTCCAACGCAGCAGCAGCAGATAATCAAACGCTTCGAGGCAAAAGACGGCGACCTGCTTTTGTTTGTCGCCGATACCGAAAGAGCGGCCAACAAGGCCCTGGCCCCCTTGCGGTGCAAACTTGCCCGGGACTTGAAGCTCTACGATGAAAAAAGCTTTGAATTCGTCTGGATAGTGGATTTTCCGCTGTTCGAGTGGAATGAGGATGAAAAGCGTTACGATTCACTGCACCATCCGTTCACCGCTCCTGCGCAAGAGGACCTGGACAAGCTCGAAACCGACCCGGCCAATGTTCGCTCACAGGCCTACGATATCGTCGTCAACGGCAGCGAGATTGGCGGAGGCAGTATTCGTATCCACAATGCAAAGGTCCAGCAAAAGGTCTTTGACCTGCTCAATATATCAAAGGAGCAGGCACGGCAGCGGTTCGGCTTCTTCCTGAAGGCGCTGGAATACGGCGCTCCACCGCACGGCGGAATTGCACTGGGCCTTGACAGAATTATAATGCTCCTGGCCGGAACGGAGAACATAAGAGACGTCATCGCATTCCCGAAGACCCAGCGAGGCCAGTGCCTCTTAACCGAGGCGCCGAGCGAAGTGGACGCCAAACAGCTCGACGAGCTGAATCTGCGAACGCAAAGACATCTGCACGCAATCGAGCAGAAAACCGACGAGCAAAATTGATACCTGGCAGCAGGTTATAAGCTTATGCGAAGGTACATACATAACATTTATCACAGGATTCTGGTTTTTTTGCATTTGTCACCGCTTTCACTGGCGAAGAAGTGTCGGCTCACCTTCGGGGCGGCGGTGGTGCTGGTACTCACTCTGGCACTTTCGATTCCCTATATCTGGATGGGCAAACTCGCCACAAAGGCATCCCTCGATGCCGGGCGAGCCAAAGCTGATACCCTGCTGCGTCGGCACTTTCAATTAAAAGAGCCCGGCGAAACGGCCCCTGCCGCACTGGACAATACCGGTGCAGTAATGGATGTAAACGACCTCGAGATACGCTGGATTCGCTTCACAAAGGAAATTGAAAAACAACTGGCAGTGTTGACCGAAGGGCAAAAAGAGATGATTGAATCTCTAAAATCCAAGGAGGCAAGAGACGAAAATATCTTTTTTGAGACAAAAGACGGCACCCTTTACAGCAATTATGTGCGAATCTTTAAGGCCGGTGACGGCTGTATAAGCTGCCATAATCCGCAGGGTTCCGCCAGCGCATTTTCGCCAAACGAGTTGATAGGGGCGGCGGTTATTCAACGCCCGGCCGGCACGACCCTTTTAAATCTGGTCTGGATAATCGCTGCCGGCCTAATCGCCGGGGCGGGGGCGGTCGTTGCGTTTTATATGATAACCCAGCGGGTAATCCTTCGCCCCATCCGGCAGCTGCGTGCCCTTGCAAACAACGTCGCCGAGGGAAATCTCGATATAAGAAGCTCAATAGCCACCCGCGACGAATATGAGAAGCTTGCCAATGCGTTCAACAATATGCTCGATGGGCTGCAAGCGACACAGGAGAAACTGCGGCAGGCAAACAAACAGCTTGACGCCAAAATAGCGGAGCTTTCCGAGCGAAATATCGAGCTGTTCAAGGCCAACAAAGTAAAGGGCGAATTTTTGGCCAATATCTCGCACGAGTTCAGAACGCCCTTGAATGCGATACTGGGATTTGCCCAGGTTTTGCGGGAAAAGCCCGACATTCTAAAAAACGACAAAGGCCGAAGGTACGCTGAGAACATTATCACCAGCGGAAACAGACTCTTAAATATGATTAATGACCTGCTGGACCTGGCAAAGACCAGGGCGGGAAAAATGGAGCTGCACGTGGAAAAGACCTCTGTGCCGCAGTTGTGTAAAGCGGTGGTAGCATCTTTCTCACTGCTGACAAAGAAAAAGAAAATCAAGGTAAAACTGCTGGCCGACGATGATATACCGATTCTTATAACGGATGCGGGCAAGGTCCAGCAGATACTGTATAATTTTCTAAGTAATGCGGTAAAGTTCACGCCGGAGCGCGGCAGGATTGAAATTCGAGCGCAAATGGCCAACGGAAACACGGTCCGGATTGCGGTAACCGACACCGGCTGCGGCATTGCCGGGTCTGACAGGGAAAAGATATTTGAAAAATTCCGGCAGGCTGACGGCTCTATAACCCGCGAATCGACCGGCAGCGGGCTGGGACTTGCCATCAGTAAGGAACTGGCATCTATGCTGGCAGGTGATATTGGGATGAAAAGCGAGCCCGGCAAGGGCTCGACTTTCTGGCTCGATATACCCGTTACCATCACTAAAGAAAAAACCAAAACCACTGAGAACGCAAAGCTCGCAGCCCCCTTGGGGGTCCCTCACGGGGAGAAAAATGACAATTAAAATAGCTCAGTGTTCTCAGGGAACTCCTCGCCAGGAAAGAAAGGACAAAATTATGCGTCTGATACCTTCGTTATTGCTCATTTTTCTGTATGCAAGTGTGGCAGCTCTTGCCGCAGCGCCTGCCGGGCAAACTCATCCGTTTTCCGTTCAAGATATGCTGGCAATGGAACGCATCTCCGACCCGCAGGTTTCGCCGGACGGCAAATGGATTGTTTTCGTGCTGCGAAAAACCGACCTCGAAGCGAACGTCGGGCGAACCGACCTCTGGCTGGTCGGCGCGGACGGGAAAGGGCTTCGCCGCTTGACTTCTCATCCGTTAGAGGACTTTAATCCCCGCTGGGCGCCCGACGGCAAAACGGTCTGGTTTATATCCAGCCGCTCGGGGTCTTCACAGGTCTGGCAGATTCGGATTGACGGCGGAGAAGCGGAACAGATTACGGATGAGCCGCTTGACGTTGGGAACCTGGTCGTCTCACCTGATGGAAAGCACATCGCTTTCACTATGGAAGTCTTTCCGGACTGCGCCACCGCTATGGAAACAAAGGACAGACTCGACGAAATCGAGGCAAAAAAAGCAAGCGGACGGATTTACGAGCGAATATTTGTTCGGCACTGGGATACCTGGAAAGACGGCCGACGCTCACATCTGTTTGTGATGCCCACGGCCGGGGGCGATGCGGTAGACGTAATGAAGGGTATGGATGCCGATACTCCTTCCAAACCCTTCGGCGGCCCGGAGGAAATCACATTCACTCCGGACGGTAAAGGGATTATTTTTAGCGCCCGCGATGTGGGCAGGGAAGAACCATGGTCAACGGACTTCGACCTTTACCTGGCGCCCATCGATGGTTCTGAACAGGCGATATGCTTAACGGAAAAGAATAGAGCCTGGGACACTCATCCGATTTTTTCACCCAATGGCAAGACCCTGGCTTACTTAGCTATGGCCAGGCCCGGTTACGAGTCCGACCGCTTCCGAATTATCCTTCAGCCCTGGCCCCGGGGTAAGGAGCGGGTCTTGACAGAAAAGTGGGACTGCAGCCCCTCGTCACTCTGCTGGTCGGCGGACAGCAAAACGATTTACGCGACAGCAACTAATACAGGCCAAAAATCCCTGTTCGCCATCGATGTAAAAACCGGCAAAGTTCGCACCATCGTGAAAGAGGGCAGAGTCAGCTCGCCCGGCATAGCAGGCAGCAGGATTATTTATGGCGCCAGTAACCTGCGCAGCCCGGTGGAGCTGTATTCGGTTAAACCTGACGGCAGGAATGTGCGTAAAATCACCACTATTAACTCAGAAAAAATCGCCATCGCTCGTATGGGCGAGTATGAACAATTTTCCTTCAAGGGATGGAACAACGAAACTGTATATTGCTACGTGGTCAAACCCGTGGATTTTAATCCACGTAAGAAGTATCCGGTAGCTTTTCTGATTCACGGGGGCCCTCAGGGTTCT
>Ga0209986_10003613_pt1 | contig 13481 bp, 10 predicted proteins | sample BlataG_FD_183168 | JGI IMG/M metagenome (GOLD analysis project Ga0209986, IMG submission 183168) | Deep subsurface microbial communities from Black Sea to uncover new lineages of life (NeLLi) - Black_00105 metaG (SPAdes) (version 2) | ecosystem: Environmental > Aquatic > Marine > Oceanic >...
TCAAGGCTTCATCGAGGGATGCGCGCAGCTATCCGGAGCACCGCCTGGGCCTTATGCTGCTCTGGCCTACGATGCCACAAACTTGCTGTTGGAGGCTCTGGAGAGGTCCATCACGCTGCGGGGGAACGCTACGAGGGAAGGTGTTGTCCAGGCCCTCGCTGAGATGGATGTCTACAGAGGACTCACGGGCAGCGTCTCTTTTGACGAGCGTGGCCAGGCTGTGGACCGTGGAGTCTACATATACGAGATCGTGGACAAGGCGTATCCGGGCCAGTTGAGAGGCGTGCGGTCTGGCTGAAGACGCTGTGGGTGGATGCGTTCTCGTCGCCGTGAGCGGGAGCTAGGTTAGTATCTGGCTAATCAGGGAAGGTGGTTGCACGGGATCATCCTGCCACGCGTAGGCCGTGAGAAGGTGCTCCCGAGCGCGCCCCAGGTCTTCTCTGTTCTGGGCATGAATGGTGAAGAGTCTTTCGCCCCTTTCCACCCGGTCGCCTATCTTCTTGTGCAGGACGATGCCCACAGCGTGATCTACGGGCTTGCCCTTTCTCGTGCGGCCTGCTCCTAGCTCCAGCGCCGTCAGGCCTACCTCCATGGCGTCCAGTTGGGAGATGTAGCCCTGCTGCTCAGAGGGAATGTGCTGAATCAGGTTGGCCCGCGGAAGTAGAGTGGGGTCTTCCACAGGTGTGGGATCTCCTCCCTGCGCGCTCACCAGGTCCTTCAGTTTGCCAATAGCCCTCCCTGACTGGAGGAGATCGCCGAGCCTCTGTCGCGCTTGCTCCTCGCGCTTTGATGCCCCGGCCAGGAGGAGCATCTGGGTTGCTACGGTGAGGCAATGCTCGGTGAAGTCCGGCGGTCCGGCGCCGCGTAGCGTGTCTATCGCCTCCTTCACCTCCAGTGCATTGCCCACCGCAAGACCCAGGGGCTGATTCATGTCACTGATGATAGCCGTTGCCCGTTTGCCGAGGTTTTTCGCCAACTGAATCATGGTACGTGCCAGCTCCAAGGCCTCGTCCTCGTTTGCCATGAAGGCGCCTTTTCCGACCTTAACGTCCAGGACGATGGCCTTGGCCCCAACCGCCAGTTTCTTGCTCATGATGCTGCTGGCTATCAGCGGTAACGAGCCGACTGTGGCTGTGACATCTCGCAGCGCATACAGTTTGCCATCGGCGGGGACCAGATCTGGCGTCTGGCCCGCGATGACGATCCGGTACCGCTCGAGGTTGTTCAGGAAGTGTGGAATGTCCAGTTCGGAACTGAAGCCTGGAAAGGACTCTAGCTTGTCCAGCGTTCCTCCGGTGAAGCCCAGTCCTCGCCCCGATATCTTGGCGACTGCCAAGCCGGCGGCCACGACCAGAGGCGCGATCACCAGCGTAGTCTTGTCGCCAACTCCACCGGTACTGTGCTTGTCAACCGCCAGGGGCGCGATTCTTTCCACGTCCATGGTGCGACCTGAGTGGGCCATGGCGTACGTAAGGTGGGTCGTCTCTTCAGCGGTCATCCCCCGGATGTAGACGGCCATCAACCAGGCGGCCACCTGGTAGTCTGGTATGTCTCCTCTGGTGAGTCCCTGAATCAGGAAGTCCAGCTCGTCCTTGGTGAGTGCGTGCCCGTCACGCTTCTTGGCGATGATATCCAGAGCATTCATGATGCCAAACCTCCGGGGAGATAATACCATCCACGGAGTCTGTGCGCAACGCGGACTAGCAGAGTCCAGGGCTCTTGCCAGGTATGGGAAGTGCTTTGCATCGTGCCGCTGCGTTGTGACTGTGCTGCATGGATATTCTCTCGATGCTGGTTGGGATGTTGCACGGCTTCGAAGAGGTGGGACGAACATGGTGGCGGCGCCATCTCTGGTTGGGGGCTGCGAGCGAGGCGTTCTCCTAGGTGGACTCCGCCAGGCCGCACAGAGGGTGCTTCATGGGCACCACAGATTCCTTTATCTCGGTCGGGAGATGTGATATACTTGTGTGGGGGAGGGACACGCTTTGGAGAAGGTCACGGTTATCGGTGGTGGGTTGGCTGGCTGCGAAGCGGCGTGGCAGGTCGCACGCCACGACTTGCCTGTTACGCTGTACGAGATGCGCCCCGGCAAGATGACGCCTGCGCATCGCACGAGCGATCTGGCGGAACTGGTATGCAGCAACTCCCTGGGCTCTAATCTGGTGGATAGGGCCCTGGGATTGCTGAAAGAGGAGTTGCGTCGTCTTGGCTCGCTTGTTGTGGCCTGCGCCGACGAGACGGCGGTGCCAGCGGGGGGTGCCTTGGCTGTCGGCCGGGACGCCTTCGCTCACCTGGTCACCGATCGAGTTGAGGAGCACCCGCTCATTGAGGTCGTACGGCAGGAGGTACGGACGATACCCGAGGACAGGCCCTTTGTGATCGCCACCGGGCCTCTCACTTCGGAGGCGCTGGCGGCCGCGATTGCCAGATTGACCGGGGAGGAATACCTCTACTTCTATGACGCGATGGCGCCCATTGTGACGGCGGATTCCATAGCCGAGGATAGAGTGTTCCGAAGTTCGCGATACGGCCGTGGTGACGGAGACTACATAAACTGTCCTCTGGATGAGGCCGAGTACCACTCCTTCGTGGACGAGCTACTAAGGGCGCAGACCTTCGCCCGGCGACAGTTCGAGAAGGAGGACGAAAGGTTCTTCGAGGCCTGTCTGCCCGTGGAGGTGATCGCTCGGCGAGGATCCGACGCGCTGGCGTACGGTCCTTTGAGGCCGGTGGGTCTGATTGATCCTCTCACCAGCAGGCGACCCTACGCCGTAGTTCAGCTGCGGCAAGACGACCTGGCAGGGACGTTGTACAACATGGTTGGTTTCCAGACCAATCTGCGGTGGGGCGAACAGGAGCGTGTGTTTCGCCTGATTCCAGGGCTGGAGAAGGCGAAGTTCGTGCGTTTCGGGCAGATGCATCGCAATACGTTCATCAATTCGCCGGTGTTGTTGGATACCTCCTTGCAGTGCAGTGTAGAGGAGGGGGTGTTCTTTGCGGGGCAGATCACCGGCAGCGAAGGATACGCGGCTGCCATTGCGGGAGGCTGTCTCGCTGGGACCAATGCGGCTCGGATGGCGCTGGGTGAACCGCTGCTGGCTTTCCCACCGACGACGATGATAGGAGCCTTGTTTCGATATGTTACGTGTGCGCAGCCGGAGACTTTCGAGCCCATGAAGCCGAACTTTGGCCTCCTACCTGAGCTGGAAACCAGGGTGCGGGGCAAGAAAAGGCGGTATCAAGCCTACGCCGAGCGGGCACTTGGGGATTTGGAAAGCCAGGTGGGCGAGCTATGCTCGTGCAGTACTTGAAAGAAACAGCCAAATCCGCTGTCCATGGCGGGTAGCTTTCTTCGCATAGTCAGTTCGGGGCTTGATTGCGGTTGGGCAAGTCACTATGTGGCAATGGGATGATGCAAAGGGGCAGGCGAAGACCGTTCACAGAAGGGTTCACGGGGGAGTCACTTGAGCCTGCTGCGCAGTCGCGGGGTGCTTTGTGTGATTGTGGCCGCTGCGGCACTGGCGCTAGTTGTGGGGTTGGCCTACGTGCACGACGGCCTGGGAGAGGTAGAGGAAAGGAAGGAAGCGGGGAACGGTGGGTTTGATGGCCAACGGGCGTACCAGTACGCGCTGGATCAGTGCGCGATAGGCCCAAGGCCTCCTGGGTCCGAGGCCGGCTTGGTCACCGGTGATTACATCATCACCACTCTGGAGGAATGGGGATGGGAGGTAGAGACTCAGGAGTTCGAGTACGAAGGTGTTGCGCTGCGCAACATCATCGGTAAGCTTGGCCAAGGACCTGTGGTCATTCTAGGCGCACATTACGACACTCGACCGGTGGCAGACCAGGACGGTGACCATTCGATGGAGCCGATCATCGGAGGGAACGACGGAGCGAGCGGGGTGGCGGTGCTCCTCGAATTGGCGGCGGTGCTCTCGGAGGACAGATTGACGAACGAGGTCTGGTTGGCCTTCTTCGATGCCGAAGACAGCGGCCGGCTCCAGGGCTGGCCGTGGTGTGTGGGCTCTAGCTACATGGCAGGCCAACTGACGGTGGAGCCGGCTTATGTGATTGTGGTGGACATGGTAGGGGACAGGGAGCAAGAGTTGTATTACGAGGGGAACTCGGACGTCAACTTGCGTGAGAAGCTCTGGGCCATCGCCGCTGAGCTTGGATACGAGCAGTTCATCCCAGAGGTTCGTCACACGATGATTGACGACCACCTGCCGTTTGCCCGTATGGGAATCCCCGCTGTTGACATAATCGATTTCGACTATCCCTGCTGGCACACTATCGAGGACACCTGCGATAAGGTCAGTCCTGAGAGCCTGGAGAGGGTAGGGAGGGTGGTGGAGGAGTACCTGACCGGACAGTGGTGAGAGTGTGGGACGGACACGAACTCCTAGTGGTGTAGCGGGGGAAGAACGGTGGAGATCTTTCATTTGGTTGTGGGCGGGCGGGAATCACTGGGCTCGTATTCCGTGCAGTTGCATTCAACTGTCGGGGATGCTAGTGGGCAGTTTGTACCGCCATTTCGCCGCAGTGGCTTGGAGCGGCTGGTTGAATCCGTTGCAGCGGGCCTGTTGGACACAGGCGAGCTGCGGAGGATCGGGATAGAGATCTTCAACAGCTTGGTGAACGAAGACGTGCGGCGGAGGTACGACGAAGCACTGAGCGCTGCAAGGCGCGATGGCCCCGTGCGCATCGTTCTTTCGCTGGCCGATGATGAGCTTCATCGACAGCCATGGGAGCTCATGTACGACGGCGAGCGGTTCGTGGCGGCTGCTGGGCACACTCAACTGGTCAGACGGATAGGACTCTCGGCACCAGAGACCTTCTCAATTGCCCCGCCCTTGCGCGTACTGGTGGCCGTCAGCGACCCTGTGGATGTGCATCCCGATCTCGACATCCAAAAGGAGTTGGCGTGGATCGCTTCTGTGGTTGATGCGGACGACGTCTATGTGGAAATCCAGCCGGCAGATCGACACATCATCCAGAGCAGGCTGCGAGAGGAAGCGTTTGATGTCCTGCATTTCAGCGGGCACGCCCTATCCAGGGAAGGCGTTGCGTGTCTGTGCTTCGAGAGCGACAGTTGGTGCGCAGACCTCATGTCGGCGGACGCGTTCAAGGCGCTCATGGAGGCCCGGTCGCTGCCTATCGTCGTCCTCTGCGCATGCGAGACCGCGGTAGGAGATGCGGCGGACGCATTCACGGGCGTCGCCCAGGGCCTGGTCCAAGCAGGAGTGCCCGCCGTCGTTGCCATGCGATCGCGGATAAGCGATCCGGGTGCCTCAGATCTGGCCCGCGAGTTCTACGCTACGCTGCGAGTGGAGTTCGATGTCGTGGCGGCTGTCACGGAGGCGCGCAGGGCGCTCTTCGCTGACCGGCTGGACTGGCACGTTCCGGTGCTGTATACCTTGCACGTTGAGACAGCTACCCTCGAGAAGGCAGCCCACGCCAGGGATGTCCCCGCTGAACCGTCATTCAGGCTAGATCTAGGACTTCTCCCGAACGTCCCGTTCGACCTCGAGTTCCCAGTCGCCGTTCAGTATACCAAGCGGCCCGAGCAGCAGGCACTTGGCAACGCGCTCGTAGCGAGCACACCACGCGTCGTGACAGTCGACGGGCCCCCTGGCTCAGGGAAGACAGCTTTGGCGGCGGAAATGGCTCGCCGTGCAGCGCGACAGTTCCGCGGAGGGGTGGTTGGACTGGACTGCGAGACGACCAGCAGTGTGGAGGCAATCCTAGCGAAGATCAACGACATTCTGCTTGAACCATCGGACTGCCAAGTCGATCTGACTGGGCCCTGGGCCGATAACGTCGTCCTCAGGGCTCTTGGAAAGCACCCCTTTCTAGTCATCTTGGACAATTTCGAAACCGTCGTCGAGCGTAGCGAGGAGCACGCACGGAAGATTCTGTGTTTCCTGCGAGAGGTCCCGCCTCCGTCGATGGCTCTAGTGACCAGTCGTACACGCTTGGACATTGGACAAAGGGTGCGAGTGGAGACGCTGGACCGCTGGCCGTTCGCTGTTCTGTTGGCTCGCATAGGTGCGCGGAAGGCGATTCACGGCTTCGATGAGCAGCTGTGCGGTAGGGTGGAGTTGGTGGCCTGTGGTCCGTCGCGGGCGAACGCGCTGCTCAGCAAGGAGGAGCGCGGTCTTTTCGAGCAAGCATATACGAAGTTGGGGGGCCTGCCCTTTGCCGCAGAGATCTTCATGGGGCTTGTCGCTCAAGGCGAGGATGTGATGGATCTGTTGGCCGACCTCCGTCCCCTGCATCGAAGGATGACGGAGTTGTTGGAGGTCTCGTACGGGCGGCTCAGCGATGGGGCGCAGGAGCTGCTCCTGCTGATGTCCATCTTCGCCAAGCCGGTGAAGAGGGGCGCGATCGAGGCAGTCTCAGGCCGTCAGGATTGGGAAGCCAGTTTGGAGGAACTGACTCAAGCATCGCTGGTGACTTCGAACCGATACTCTCTGCACCCGCTGATAAGGGAGTACGCCTCTGGCCGGTTCGCGGACTCCGCCGCCCGTCGCGAGGCGCACGAGAGAGCGGGCACGTACTTTGTGTCAGATGACGATCCTGACCCTCTGGCTGCCATAGATCACTTCTACACTGCAGAGGACTGGAACAGCGGCGTCGAGTGGACGAACGCTGTAGCCGGGACCCTCTTCTCCGCGGGGCTTTGGACTGATGCCCATGACAGGCTGACTAAGGCGGTAGAGGCAGCTCGAACGACAGGTAATCGCAGCGCGCAGGCAGTGTCTCTTGGGCATCTGGGCATCGCGTGCCGCAATCTGGGGCGCCTCCGTGAAGCGTCGGAGCATCTCACCGAAGCATTGGCGATATCGAAGGAATTGGAGGACCTAGACGCAGAGGGCACATATCTGAGCAGCTTGGGTGCTGCCTACATTGCCCTGGGTGACACGCAGGGCGCAGCGGACTGCTTCGAGCGAGCGCTGCACATCGCCAGGATTTCGGGCGACCGCGAGGCAGAACCTGCTCGGCTTAACCGTCTCGGTGTTGCGTACACGGAGTCGTGGCGAACGGAGGAGGCTATGGCTCTTCTCAACGAGGCACTCGCGATATATCAGGAGTCCAATGACCGAGAGGGGCAAGCCGCCGTCCTCGGCAACGTAGGAATCTGCTGGTTCCAGCTTGGCAGGATCCACGAAGCCATTGAGCACTACAAGCAGTCTCTCAAGATAGCCATGGAGATCAACAACCCAGGGATTGGGGGCAGGGCGTTGAACAATCTCGGAAATGCGCGTTTTGCCATGGGACAGGTGGTCAAGGCCATACCCTGTCACCGACTCGCTCTGTCAATGGCGGCCCAAACGGGAGACCGAGTGGGAGAACTCACGCGGCTGAACAGCCTAGGAAATGACCTCTTCCTCGGCGACCTCGAGGGTGCCATGGGCTGCTACGACCGGAGTCTGAGTATTGCGATTGAGATCGGCGATGCGCGAGGCGAGGCTAGGGCACTGGTCAACCAGGGCCTGGGCTGGGTGGAGTGGCGGTCGCCTGAGGAGGCCGAAAGCTGCTTCCAGCAGGCACTTCGCATTGCACGGAAGATGGGATTCCCACGCACCGAGGCGAGCGTTCTGGGCAGTTTGGGCTCTTTGCGCCTCTCCTCGGGTAGGGTCCAGGAGGGAGTGGGACACTGGTTGGAGTCTTTGTCCATAGCGCAGGAGATTGCCGACCCAGCCCTCGAAGCACAGATCTCGGGCAGCCTGGGGGCTGCGTATCTGGCAGAGGGCGATCCAGTGACGGCGGTCCGGTACCTCACAAGCGCCGCGCGGATCTCAAGGCAAGTTCGGATTCCGGGGGAAGAGATCAGACATCTATGGATGCTGGGAGATGCGTGGGCACGCAGCAATCATGGCGACCGGGCTCTGGCATGCTATCTCGTGGCTCTGCAGCTTGACAGTAGCCTTGCAGGCGCGTTCGGCGAGATGATACAGCACAGCATCGACCTCCTGAGGGAGGAGTTCGGCGACGACGATTTCGCCGAGCTAGTTGAACGGGTCGATCCCAACAAGGCGAGCATAGTGCAAGAGATGCTGGAGAGCGTCAGCCCGGGCCGCGCACCACAGCGGGGAGAAACTAGCTGACGCAGGAGGTTAACCATGCCGAGAAGACTAGGATCTGTGGACACTCCGACTGAGAAGGGGTTTCTCGTCGGGGTGGAATTGAAGCGCAGAAGAGAGCTGTGGCGCGTGGAGGACTCGCTGGAGGAGCTAGCCCAGCTGGCGCGCACTGCACGGATAGAGGTGGTAGGCAATACCGTCCAACGCCTGGACGCACCCAACCCAGCCACATTTGTCCGCAGCGGCAAGGTGGAGGAGCTGCGAGCCTGGCAAAGGGAACTGGACTACGATGTGCTGCTCTTCGATGATGAACTGCGGCCCCGCCAGCAGCGGAACCTCGAGGAGGAGCTCGACGTCAAGGTCGTGGACCGCACCGCCTTGATACTGGACATCTTCGCTGACCACGCGCGCACGAAAGACGGGCGGCTCCAGGTCGAACTGGCCCAGTACGAGTACCGTCTGCCCCGTTTGACCCGCATGTGGACGCACCTGTCCCGCCAAGGGGTGGGGGGCGTCGGCTTGCGCGGTCCAGGTGAGACCCAGTTGGAGAGCGACAAGCGAGAAATCGGGCGGCGGATTTCCCAGCTCAAGCGGCAATTGGAGGAGATACGGACTCATCGCCGACAATACCGCCGTCGCCGGGAGAAGGCGGCGATCCCGGTGGTGGCCATCGTGGGCTACACCAACGCTGGCAAGTCCACCTTGCTGAATTCTCTGTCGGGGGCCGAGGTCTTGGTGGAGGACAAGCTCTTTGCCACACTGGATCCCACCACCAGGCGCGTGACGTTGCCCGGCGGAAGTCCAGCTCTGTTCACCGACACCGTGGGCTTCATCCATAAGCTACCGACGCAGTTGGTGGCAGCGTTCCGAGCCACGCTGGAGGAGATCAACGAAGCAGACATGCTCTTGCATATAGTTGACATAACGCACGACGCTGTAAGGGAGCAAGCGGCGACGGTGGAGCGAGTGCTGCGGGACCTTGGAGCCGGGGAGAAACCCGTAGTTACAGCGTTGAACAAGATAGATCTGCTGATGGACACGCGGCATGGGGAGACAGGGGAAGGGGCAGGAGAATCTGTGGCTGAAAGCGATGTGGTCGGGCAAGTACGGGAGTTCATGGTTGCGTATCCCAACTGCGTGGCCATTTCGGCAGAGAAGAGGATTGGCCTGGGGGAGTTGCTGGAGGGAGTGGAGCAGGTGCTGGACAAGGGTCTGAGGTCCTTCAGCATTCTCCTTCCCTACAGCAACGATGGCCTCCTCAATCTCATTCACGAGGAGGGGATCGTGGAGCGACAGGAATACGGTGAGCAGGGGATCCGCATCGAGGGGAGATTGCCCGAGAGGCTAGTACATCGTTTTGAACCCTACCTGGTGGGCGGGACGAGCTGAAGGTCCACTCTAGCATAAGGAAATAGCGCGACGACAGTGCCATCGCATCGGCGGGAACGCTGGGGCCGCGGGGGTGCTTGCGGCAGGCCCAGAGCTGTCGCTTCATGTGTAGCTGTTCACAGCGCCACGTTGGGGTTCCTTTGGGAGCTGCGAGCGGCGTGAGGGTCCCTGGAGGGGACGGATGACGAAAAAGAGCATACTGTACTTTCCTGAATATGGGGAGTCAAACACCTCGGCAGTCACGGATGTGGTGAGGGAAAGGCTATCGGAGGGAGGGATCGAAGCCCTAGTTGTGGCGTCTACGACCGGGAAGACGGCGCTTGGTTTGGCCCAGATGGTACGGCTAGAGAGCGACCTTCCCATTATCTGCGTGTCGGATCCGCCTTGGGCCAAGTACTATCCAGCCATAACCAGTGACAACCGTCAAGCTCTGGAGAAGCTTGAGGTCGAGATCGTGGACCGTGTGCCTTACGCCTCTCACTCTCACTCGGTGGGCCCGTGCAAGAACATGTATGGTACGCTTGACCTGCGGGTCATGATCTTCGATGCGTTTCGCCTTGTAGGCGGGCAGGGGTTGAAGGTGGCCATGGAGGTGGGTATGATGGCCACTGACGGAGGTCGAGTGAAGCCTGGAGCGATCATCCTGTGCGTAGGAGGCACAGGCACCGGCGCGGACTGCGCGATAGTCATGAAAGCAGGCTTCTCCGTTGACCTGCTGTCTCGCAAATCGGAGCGGAGGGTGCACGTGCGGGAGATCCTAGCCATGCCACTGAAGAAGAAATGGCGCTGGTAGGGCGTTGGCAGGGGGTGTAGCCGTGGACGGCGTATATTCACACTATAGATGTTATGTAGACTACCAGGCTAACCAAGATCACGGGGTTGACATAACCCACCAAGTCGTATTCATGAATCAACGTGTGAGGGATATGGGTTCTCTGCGGTACAGTCGTGGGGGCCTACTGGTGGCTGTCCTGGGGCTGGCGCATGTCCTAGGCCCTAGTGTTGTCGAAACAGTCGACCATGGATTGTAAGCATCCGAGAGAAGCAGCGGCAACTGCGTTGCGGGTGGCCGCGCTGTCTGTGTTAGTGCTCACAGTGTGCGTGAGCGCCTACGTCGCGGGATTCGCCGCCGAGTTCGTGGGCTATGATCGAGCGAAACTCGAAGAGATACCGGTCAACCTCCTGCACCCCGCAGCGAAGGAGCCACCGGAGTTTGAGGTGTTCAGGGAGGCCTGGGGGTACATGGAGCGCGATTTCTATGGTGAACTGCCCGACACCAAGGGCCTCGCGTACGGGGCCATCCGTGGCGCGCTCCGCGCCCTTGACGATCCCTACACCTTCTTCACGGAACCCAGCGACCACGAGATCGAACAGGCGCAGTTGGAGGGCCGTCACGGAGGTGTTGGTGCTGAGTACCTGATGGGGGACGGGTATCTGCGAGTGGTAGCCGTCCTGGACGACTCCCCTGCGGCGCGAGCTGACATCCGTAGCGGGGACGTGATCATCGAGGTAGATGGCACCGAGGTCCTGGGGCTGTCGCAGAACGAAGCCATCATGCTCATTCGCGGCGGAGAGGTTGGAAGCAAGGCCACACTGACCATCGTGCGCCAGGGTGAGCTCGAACCCTTCACGGTGAGCATAGTCCGGGAGGAGATAGAGGTCCCAACTGTGGTCTGGGAGCTCAAAGAGGACGACATAGGCTACGTACGCATCTCCTTCTTCGGAGGACGGACCAGCGGTGAGCTCGGTCGTGCACTGAGGGAACTGAAGGCCGCGGGAGCGCGCAAGATCGTGCTCGACCTGCGTGACAACCCCGGCGGCATGGTGACGGCGGCCGTTGATGTGGCGGGACAGTTCATTGACACCGGTGTCATCTTCTACGAGCGCGATAAGGATGGCAACGACAAGGTCTTCAACGCCAGACGGGGAGGTGAAGCGATTCACATGCGTCTGGCTGTGCTCGTGAACGGGGGCACGGCCAGCGCCGCCGAGATCGTGGGTGGAGCACTCCAGGATCACCAGAGAGGCGCCCTCATTGGTGGGCGAACCTTCGGCAAGGGTTCTCTGCAGAGCATCCACGAATTGAGCGACAACTCCAGCCTTCATGTGACCATCGCCCGCTGGTTGACCCCCGACCGGCACGAGATACAGGATGCGGGGTTGATCCCAGATATGGAGGTGGTGCCCTCCTCAGAGGAAGTTGATCGCGGCGAAGATCCCGAGTTGGCGGCGGCCCTTGACTATCTATCCCAGACGAGCGCCTCGGTGAACGCTCGGTGTGTTATGTAAAGGTGTGTTAGCGAAGGATATGCGAGGCTTTCTGCGGTTCATAACATTCATTATCTTGGTGATCGCCATCACCACCCTCTCGTACCTGGGCGGGTATGGGACTGGTGTTCTCGTTCGCCCTGCACCGCCGCCGCAGGGGTCAGCGTCAGCGGCCGAAAGCGACCAGGACTTCAGGGTCTTCTGGGAAGTGTGGTACATCGTGCAAGAGAGACACTACCGCGCGCCCGTGGAGAACGCCGTGCTCACCTACGGGGCCATCCGTGGAGCCATCGACACGCTGGGGGATCCATATACCTGGTTTGCTGACCCCGTCATGGCGGAGAGGATCAGAGAAGATGCCACCGGCCGATACTCTGGCATCGGAGCTGTGGTGAACCTCGATGACGCAGGCCACGTGGTTATCGTGCATCCCTTTGCCGGCGGGCCAGCGCACGAAGCGGGCTTGACGGGTGGGGACGTCATCCTGGAGATAGAAGGTCAGGACACCGTGGGGTTAAGCCTGGAAGAGGCAGTTTCCATGATCCGAGGGCCAGAGGGAACCGCCGTTCGCTTGCTGGTTCAGCGAGAGGTCCTCGACGAGCCTTTCGAGGCTGAGATCGTGCGGGCGGAGATCGAGATTCCAACCGTGGAGTCCCGTATGCTGGAAGACGGAATCGCCTATCTGAGGCTGAACAGCTTCCGGTCTCAGGCGCCCGCTGAGGTGCGTTCAGCGCTCACAGAGCTCTTGGACGAGGAGCCACGGGGCTTGATTCTGGACCTGAGGGACAACCCGGGAGGGTTGTTGTCCGCATCGATCGAGATCGCGAGCGAGTTCATCGCCGAAGGAGCGATCGTGCTGGAAAAGGGCAGCAACGGCCTGGATCAGGAACACATGGCGCAAGGCGATGGCGTAGCGACGGACGTACCGCTGGCAGTGCTGGTCAATGGCGGCACGGCCAGCGCCGCCGAGATAGTGGCGGGCGCGATTCGAGATCACGACAGGGGTGTCTTGATCGGCGCGCGCACCCTGGGGAAGGCTTCGGTACAGAGCCCCATGGACCTGAGCGATGGCTCTCACCTGCGGCTCACCATCGCCCATTGGTTCACGCCTAATGGCCAGTTGATACAGGAAGGTGGCCTTGCGCCCCACATAGAGGTCGCTCTGAGCGACGAGGATCTTGCCGAGAGGCGAGATCCTCAATTGGACAAGGCCATCAGCTACTTGCTGGGGCGGTGAGGCACATGCCGGAGCGTACTGTCGTCACCAACCGGCGCGCTCGCCGGGAGTACTTCATCGAGGATACCTACGAGGCGGGCCTGGTCTTGACCGGCCCGGAGATCAAGTCAGTGCGTGCTGGCCGGGCCAATCTCCAGGATAGCTACGTTGTGATCAGAGAGGGCGAGGCGTGGCTGCTGAATGCCCACATCGCACCTTACAAGCACGCCAGTCATCAAGACCACGAGCCCAAGCGAGAGCGCAAGTTGCTTCTTCATCGGCTCCAACTAGACCGCCTGGCAGGCAAGGTGCAGGCCAAGGGCTACACCATCATCCCACTCCGTCTCTACCTTAGGAACAATCTCGCGAAGGTAGAGATAGCCCTGGCCAAGGGCAAGAAGCTCTATGACAAGCGGGCCGACGTGGCCAAGCGTGAGGCGCAGCGAGAAATGGAGAGGGCTTTGCGGAGGGGCGGGCAGAACGGGGTGGGGTAGCTGGGGTGGGTGCGAACGACTCTTATT
>Ga0209986_10003614_pt1 | contig 13477 bp, 10 predicted proteins | sample BlataG_FD_183168 | JGI IMG/M metagenome (GOLD analysis project Ga0209986, IMG submission 183168) | Deep subsurface microbial communities from Black Sea to uncover new lineages of life (NeLLi) - Black_00105 metaG (SPAdes) (version 2) | ecosystem: Environmental > Aquatic > Marine > Oceanic >...
CGAGATTAAAGCGAAAGCAAAGCCAATTTTGAACTACCTGGGGATAGGCGGTGTATGAAAAATGGACAGATCGTGTTTTGTCGCTTTACTGGTCTTTCTTTCAGTCTCTCTTTTAATGCCTCTTACAGCAGGAATTAATATTTCTTCAGTAGACATCGCACCAACGAACAACTCAGCTACAATTAACTGGTCCTCAGATGCCCCTACCGTTTATAATCTGACGCTGGATACCAAACCGATTACCTATTGGGATGTTCATAACCTTACCATTGGCAAAGAGAATTCGACTACCCACAGCAAAATAATCTCCGGTTTGAATGGAAACACAACCTATTACTATCTGATTGTGTGTAGAAGTGGTGAAGAATACGCTAATGAAAGCGGAAGTTTCGTAACGAAAATGTCGCCACCCGCGGCTAAACCTTTCAACATTAATGATTATCTCTTCCTGCTAATCATTGCGGTAATAGCGATTTGTGCAGTAATGCTGGTAAGCTTAAACAAAGGCATAAGACTCATATTTAACCAATCTGAAACTCACCATAGTGAGTCTATTGATTATTACAAGGCAGTAATAAGGACAATTAAAGTTATGGGCGGTAAAGATGTTTATTCTGGGGGTGAAGGTGTCAGAAACGAGAAAATAAAGCGATATGAGGGTAAAGGGGAGGAAGAGAAATACTTAGTTCTCGCAAAAGGGAGAGCAGAAGACCTCCGTAATCTCGTGCGAAGATTGAAAGGGATTGACAGGTATGGTCTTACAGAAGATATAATTAAGATTCTACAAGAAGAAATCGAAAATATGACTAAATCAGAGAAGGCGAATTCTCCAGTTGTAGGTATATGGAAAGCAGTAGAAAGAATAGAGAAACAAATAAAGCATAAAATACAGGCGATAGAGCAGGCTTCGCCGTCTGCTGCTAAGCGAGAGGTTGCGAATGAGATGGGTATAGCGGAAAAAGAATTTTCGGAGATGAAAAGAACTGTTGAGGAGAACTACATGAGATACCATCCAGATATTCCACGACATTTCTTAAACCTCGCAAAAGAAGAAATTGAGTCTGCAAAGGAGCTATTTGACAGAGGCGATTACAAAAGTGCGATAGATAGGACGGGCAGTGCCCGGAAATTGATATCTTATGTCAATGCGCTGTATGATGTGATGGAGCACCGAATGTTGCTGGAGACGTTGAAAAGTCTGGTTCCGCCGGATAAAGAACATTAGAGATTTGAAGTTCTTTTTATCGCCCATCCTTCGCTTCACACTCACATTATCGAACCCCCTATCTTTTTCACCCCTTTTCTTCTCCCTTCTTACATCGCTTCAATTACCTTCCTTCTTTTCCGATTTTAAGGTTTTATCTTCATCCTTATCTCTTCCCCCATCCCTCCCTTTTCATTTTCTCCTCCTGCGTTTTTTATGCAAGAAATATATCGAAACATTTTTAAAGCATGAGATAACTATACGAATTTTGATGAAAAGAAAAATCTTGGCTGGGATGGTTGTGCTGATGTTTGTGATGACGGTGGTTGTGCCTGCGGTAAATGGTGAGGATATCGCGGAACATTCTGGAAAAATATATCGTAACGTATTTGTCTTTGGTATTGGTCACAATCAAAAAGAAGTTGATGCGACATATAAACAACCTAATGAAAAATGGATTATTCAAGGAGTAGAATTTGATCTTGTCATAGCACCATACACTGGTAGGAAAGCGGAAGATTTTGGTCTTGCAGCTATAGAGCATTTCGAAACACCTGTTGTGTCAGATAAAGCATTTGAACCTTATAAAGGAGCGTTGTTTGAAAATGTTATCTGTCATAGTGGAGGTGGACCTGCACTTAGAAATCAGCGAGAACTCGGTAATATAAAAACCATACCCGAGCATGTGACTTTTTTGGGAGATCCAGCTACTTTTTCCCCTGGCTTTTATAAAAAACCCGGGGATACTTATGTTGCAAACCCTGCAGACCCTATAACACTTACAGATCTTTCTCTTTCTTTTGGCATTTTAAATTGGCCTGGTTCTGTCCAAATAGGCTCCGGGTGGGGACATTCTCTCAAAAGTTATCCTCTCAATGGATACGTTCCCGATGAATTTGTTGTTGGTGGAGTTGACAAAGGACTCGGAACAGGACAGTCTCTCGATGAATGCTTGGGTGGAATTGACTTTACATCACTACAATTAAACTATATATCCACATATACATATTCAAATCCCACTGCTCAAATGCAAAATTTCGACTTTGTGCTGAAAGCCAAAAAAGCAGAAAAAAACGATAAAATCATAGACTTTGAAGATGCCGCAGAACTATCGTTAAACGCATTCTTCATAGGCTTAATACTCATGGAATCCAAATTTTGGGTAAATCTAAACCCCTGGGAACCAGATAGAATAATAGAGAAAGATTTAGAAGAGACTGATGTAGGTCGAATAATGCTTGAAGCCGACCTTCAAATGAAAAAAGACTTCTGTAAATACAAAAATCCATGTGAAAGTGAAATTGGAGAGGAATACTGGAGACTTTTAGATGAAAAAGGAGAGGAATTAATAAATGAATGCATGAATAATCATTTAGGCGAGATAGAAGACATTAATAATGTCCAGTTCGCTCCGGTAACAAGGCATTGGATTGTCCCTGATAGGGTTGAAGCATATGAAACAGATAACGAAATTTACATCGTCAATGCAACTCTGAATATATATTCGGAGCCGGTGTATGAGCATTCAACTTATGAGATTGTGAATCAAGATGCTTTTTTCGTATCAAGAGCGTGCAAAGATGATTTAAGTGAAGCTGCAAAGGAGTATGGTCGATATGCTAAGGAATTGGAAGAAAAGATGATACTTGCTTTAGTTGTGCATGAAGTAAATCATGGTGAAAATTATTCCGATTTGCGATGCGTTTACAATTCGTTGGCGCTTGCACAATGGTATAAGGATAAATATCGGTATTCTCCTTCGATATTCACTGATTTTATAGATTCAAAAGATTTAGCGGGTTTGGAATCAAAATCTACATGGAGTGCTGAAAATATATGGAGTGATTATGTCAAATCATTTGAGGAAGGTGAATTTCACTGCTGGAAGAACGAAACTTATCAGGAGGGTGATTATATAATTACCAGCACTAAACATTATTCAAGTGGTGGCGTTGATTTTGGCGATATAGAAACAAGTATTGTTGGGGATATGCCATCAGATTTAAGAGATTTGACATCGGAAGCGGTATATTCTGTATTCGCAAAAGAGGGCAACGATTACTATTTTGGTGACGGGCTATATGTATTTTACGAGGGTTTAGAAAAAGCGACATTCGAAATCCGCAAACTTATAATCAGTCCAGCTATGGTTAAAGTAGGCAAACCAGTAACGATTAAAGTTGTTGTTAAGAATGCTGGTGAGATGGAAGACACAAAAACTATAAATATTGAGATCGACGATGAGATTACGGGCTCTAAAGAGGTTACATTAGCACCTGATGAGATAATAACTCTGGAATTTACTCAAATCCAATCAGCAGAAGGAGACCATAGCGTCACCGTTGATGGACTAACAGGGAATTACAAAGTGGTTACACCGGGATTTGAAGTAATATCCACAGTTATTGGATTGTTAAGTGTGGTGTATTTGATTAATCTGAAGAAAAGGAAGAGACGAAAGTGAAGGATTATTTCGATAGGTATTTATATAGTAAAGTTGGAATATAGCAAACAGGCGGATAGAAATGAAAGGTGCAAAAAGAAGGGGGAAAAATAAAGAGGCGATGCATGCATCCGCAAGTAAAGGGAGCAAATACTTAATTACTAAGGGGGTGAAAGTCTCGAAATGAGTCTTTGGATAGTTGACCCGGAAGTATTCTCAAGCATGATAAGTATAATATATTGGAGCATGGGGATATGCACAGTTACCTATATCGCAGAGATTATGATTATATTCGCCGCAAAGCTTGGGTTCAGTAAACGGCTCACATATTATTGGATGTTCGGATTATTGGCTGTGTTGATTGCCTGGGTGATTGTAAGCACATGGGGCACTGCCGTATGGGGTGCGGGTGCCACTTTCACTACACCCGAGGGAGTGGAAGTAGCAGAAGTCGCAATCGGGCATTACTTCATAGCATTCATCGTCCTACTTCTGTTCGGTTTAGTAATGTGCGGGGTCACTGCGGTGGCTATTGTTAGGAAATATGCGGAAGAGATAAAGATAATTGAAAAGGCTGAGGTTGGAAAATCAACTGCGAAAGACGCAGACAAGTACGTCCAAGTTAGAAGAGAGCGACTGGATAGCGATTCCGAGGTAATAAAAGATATGAAGGAGAAGTCAAAAGAGTATGTGGAAAGATATAAAGAAATAAAATCGAGGCGGTGACGTAGATATGAACAGGATAATTATAGGTGTTGGTGGTCGTGGAAGCGGTCTCGTAAACGAAATCTCACGCCGCATCAGAGAAGGAGCTACTGCTGAGGAAATGATGGATAAGGAGTTTATCGTTTTCGACTCCAATAGCGAAGATCAAGAAAAGCTGGAACACATAAAAGCGAAATATAAAATTCTATTGGCCACGCATGATCGTGAGGCCATGAGAACCTGCGCCCCATTTTTGAAGGAGGATTACTCCCGTGCAAGTGGTGCCGGGGCAGGAATTCAAAGGATATATGGGAGGGGATTATATTTATGCAACAAGGACAGAATTACAGGGGCGATAGAGGAAGCCGCAAGAGAACTCAACGAACGTACAAAAGATTATGATTTCTTGATTATAATCATAAATACCTTTGGTGGCGGGACTGGCTCCAGTATGCCAATGGACATTGCAATGGACGCACGCGCTGTAATAAGTGGTAATAATTATGGAGATCCGAGGATATTCGGGATAGGTGTCCTGTGTGCTAAAGACGAAGCAGCAGACTACAGTGCAAATACATACGGAGCAATGAAGGAGCTCCATTTCATTCTCTCAACGACTGAATATAACGAAATTAGAGGTAAAAACTATTCTAATCCATATCTTATGTATCTCCTCCTTGGACTGCAAGGCGAAGGGGTAACACATGAGAACGAGATAAGGGAAGCTTTGTCGCATGTCTTGATAGATCTGGGATTTATACCCGTTGAAAGGTATAGGCCTGAAAAGAAATGGCTGGATATGGCAGACATAGAAGCTCGTGCAAGGCCAAGCATGAACAAATTTTCCACCATTGGGTATTATGAAGCGAGGTTCCCGGTAGATGAACTGCTTCTGTATTACGACTTGAAGGATCAAATTCCAGGATATGACACAAAGATAGGGGAAATATCAGTGAACCTAAAGGATATTTTAAGTGAGATAACGGATAAGAAAAAGGAGCTTCCCACGCTTGAAGGAGACCTAGAATCACTAGAAAAATCAATAAAAGATACGGTAGAGGATTCATGGTTAGGTCGTAAAAGCGGAAACTTAAAAATGGCTGAGGAGCATGCTGAAACCATCAAAAAAACGATAAATGCCACTGAGGACGAAATTGAAATACTCTTGAGGGAGAGGAACACCCTCGAAAGGGAGCTTGGAGAAGCAAAAGCCTTCGTTGCCGAGTTAGAAACGGACAAAAGCGAAATCTTCAGAAAATTGAAGAGCCCAAGGAACACCAAAATATTGCATAATGTCCCATTAACTGAAGATAATATCAAATCACTGGAAGCAATTCGAGGTAACTTGAGCAGAATGTGTTTCAGAGAAATAATGAGTGAGCTTGGGAGGGTGGCTGAATACAACCGAATTACCGCTGCAATGTTACAAAGAATATTGGGGAACTCGCTCCTAAATTATCAGTTAGCCACTGAGGAATACGATCATGAAGTGTATGAAATTTTGAGTGCTGCCGGTTTTGGTTTCCTATCGAAAGTAGGAGAAAACATTAAAAATATGGATGACATGCTTGGCAATATCCTCGTTGTTATAAGCACTGATGAGGGAAATATAGAAGAGGCACAATTGGGTGAAACTGATTTTATCAACAGAATGAAAGGTAAAGTAGCAAGAAATGTGGACGTGAAACGGGTAGAGCCCAAAACAGGACCGCATAGTTTTGCAATTTATTCTTTCCTGTTGGGGATACATCCGTGGGCTCCCTCAACAGGTAGAACTCCGCGGCTTAAAGAGCTTGAGTGGACTGGTGATGCATATGAAAAAACGCCAGATACAGAGTTGGAGATACGCCATTCCTTCATGTATGGCGAATCAGATGTATTTGAGAAGCTAACAGGAATCGAGATTATCTTGAAAGATACAGATAGTAGAAGGGAAGCAGTAACAAAATTCTGGAAACAGTATGAAATCATAGATGAAACCGTCCTCTGGAACCAGATGCCCATCACAATAGCAGAAAGTATTATAAAAATCAAAGAGATAGGTAAAAAGTTTGAAAAAATAAATATGAGGATGAGTAATGTAACATTGCCAGTAGCATACAAAGACCCAAATGCCTTCAGTCCTGCACAGCTTATGTCATTAACCGAAAAGTTGGGCGAATTTGAATCAGACATCAAAAATTTTGAAGGCAACATAAAAAGCTTCGGAGATGGGTTCTCTTCTTTGAAGAATGAGATAAATTTAATGAAGACTTTTGTCGAAGGTGCAAGCGCTACTACTAACGAAAAGAGTATGGTCAATTTGATTGGGCTATATAACAAGTATTTACATGGTGTTAGAAATCAGTTACAATTAATCTTAGACTCTTACGAAACAAATTTCGTGGCATACCTTAACGATGCTGAGGACTTCGTGAGCAAGATACCGGCAGAGAAGCAGACCACACAATTCATTATTGATAACATTGTAAAAGCGCAAAGTGAAATCGGACATCTGAAGGAGAGTGGGACAAAGGTAAGATCAGACCTTCAAAATTTGGACGTGACAATCGTGGACATCACTGAACCGTTAGATTCTACAGTCAATGTTATCGAGAGTAAGGTTAAAGAATAAATTTTAAATCCTTATTTTCCCTTTCACATCCTCTAAATCCTCTCTGATACGCCTTAACTCCCGTCGCTTATCGGGATTTGTTTCATTCGTTTCCAAATTCCTAACTTTTTCGATTGCTAAAACAAGAGATTCCGAGAGCTTTTCTAATAGACTTTGAAGCATTTTTATTTTTTCATTCGCTACACTTCTAATTACGAAATAGCTTGCGACACCACCTATTACCAAACCTATAACGAGGATGAGGGCATATATCCCAAGAGGTGCGGGTGTCGGCATATTTGCATATTCTTCTGATAAATCTAATGCCCCTTCCTGATTTCCAGTTTTGAATAGATTCTCAATACGCATTTCCAATGTGGGGTAATTTAAGCGTTTGTCATGTGCTTTTTTGACATTCTCTTTTATTGTCTTGTCTATGTCAACCAGTTGTTGATATGAAGAGACGTTCAAACTTTTGTATAGGGAGTATGCCCATCCAGGATGACCACCTTCTAAGAGATTGTAGATCAGTTCTGATTCTGGATAGTCTACGCCAGCGTTATGTGCACCCTCCAAACCTTCTTTGATCTCTTTAGTCATATCCATGAGTTTTGAAGAAGTAGCGAAGAATTCGGTTCTTTTTGCAGTTCCTACAAAAGTTTCCCTATTATAGATAGTTAGCTCGATGTAGCGTTTTTTTTCATTTACCCCGGTTAATGGACACTCCTCAAAAAACGGCTCTTTGATATCAGAGATTGTCAAAGTGTCGGGCACCTTTGCGGTTACGCCAATTCTGATAACTGATTTAGCATGTTCAAAACTGCTGTTCCAGACAGTGACCGGGCTGCCTTTATAATGGTTTTCCTCATAATTCCAGTCAGGGTTGTCCAGATCAGTTCTGAGTTCTAAGTAGTAAGAGTCAGGAATATTGCTCATTTCCCTGTGCAAGATCAAATTAACTTCAATTTCGTGACCCACTAACAACTTCACATTGTCGCGCTCAAACTCCTCTAAAGTCCACTTTTCTAAGGTATTTTTATCAAGCACAGTGCTTTCCTCGGGTGAAACTCTCAGCACATCGGCTTGCGCCGCCGCTAAACAAACCAAAAAATACAGAACTACCATGAGGGACAGGCAGATGGCGATTCTCTTACCCTTTTTTCTCTTCTTTATCTCCATTATATATTTCTTCTATTACTTATGACTTTACAACATATAAACCTTACGTAATATTTTCACCTATCCACTTTATACATTTTACTATCAGTTCACGCGACATCGAATATCGTAATCCGAGTGCTGTGTAATCAGGTATCAATACAACAACGCCTCTTCCAACACTGAAGCTCACAGTCACTGCTTCTGAACCATCTCTCGACAACAAGATAGGTTCACCTCCATAGATTATATGTGGTCCCCATAAATATGTATCGAGGGCTAAACTTTTCCCCAAGGGGTGCTTTAGATTTCTCCAGCCACCCTCAACACGCTTTTTGCTGACTTCAATCCCGTAATCCGCCAGCACCTCATTAACCGTCTCGACAAGATTCGGCGAGTGTGTAAAAATAGCGCCTTTGCCATATTTAACCTCGTCAAGCACTTCTCTCCACTTTTCGATGTTGTTTGCTACGATGCAAATGTCGAACTCCTCATCCAATCTATATCCCTCATCCATCAAATCGAAGTAAACGCATAAGTCCCCGGGAATTACCTTGATCGCATTATTCGGTATTTCCCTCTTCGGGGCATAACGCGAGATGATACGTGAGAAGAGTCTGAAGTTGCCGCAGCTATTGATATACCTATCTGAAAACAGGTCTGCGGTTGTGAGGTAAAGATGGCCACTTCCAAAAGTACGATAGAGGAAGTATTTTTGATTGTTGCCTCGTGGAGAAAACCATTCTGGTGGCGCTTCCGTGACTTTAAGTCCATGCGCCTCTATCTTTTCTATCTCATTCGGAATGAAGTCCGTAGGAAGAATTGAGAACACCTCACCTCGAGATTCAGCTGCTTTTATCTTAAAGTCGGAAAGCACATTTTGATTTGTAATGCTCATCAAACAGACACCTCCGCCTTTAATCACATCCGAGACCTCGTTGATTTCTTCTCTTGTAGGCTCGTAGAGGAAGTTGAAATCACCTGGAGAAGGGTCCTCAACCCCCTTAATATCATAAGAGGCAGCAACTCTAAGTAGTTGTGTATGATTTGTGCTATTATTAACATAAATCCTCATGGATTCTTGCCGATTCTTACCTGAGGATGCTACATCCCCCGACTTCCTCTCTTGCATGACTTCTTATCACCTCCCTTACCTCCTCATAGAAAATAGTCAGCTAACGACATCGCCAAGCCTCTCCTCGGCGGTATCTCGCAGGAAGTCTGCGGTACCTTTCGTTAATCTGAACACGATAAACGAGAAGAGAAAGGTAAGAATAATCATGTAGATACAAAAAGCAGTCCATAAGAATTTCCACTGCCCCTTGAGCTCTGCAAGCCGATTGCTGGAGTCTTCAGCCATTCTTTTTTCGCCGGCAAGTTCATATCTTTTGATTGCTTCAGAATATTTTGAGTTTGCGAAGTCGTAGCCAGTCGAGACCTTTTCGTAGGCGAAGGGGTTAAGCAGGACTGCGCTTCCAGCGATTTCTGATAGTTTGCTCCTATGATGGGCGATTTCCATTTCTGCTTGCACTCTTCCGTCATTTGCGGTAGTTACGAGGTTGTCATGCTTTTCAGAAAAGACTGAAGTTTTTATGTTATACCCCTCTGCTTTTTTAGGATTCCCAAGCAACTCGTAGGCTTCCGCGGCACTTGAATATGCTTTCACCGCCTCCAAGCAGTTTGACGCCTCGGAATCTCTTCCGACATCTTCGAAATATAATGCTGCTTCTGCTAAAACCCCTTTTATCAAGCTCTCTAAAGCAGATGACGCTTTTGTGGCATGTGAGCGTATTTCGCTATCTGCTATGCTCACCGCACTACCTTTTACGAATTGAGTCAGAGTAGTTGCAACTACCAGTTTTGGGAAGAGCCTCCCTTTTTCTTCTCCTTCCACCTCAGTAAATTCATCCATACTTTTTAACGCAGTTGCCGTTTGTGTTGCCACAGAAATCACATGCCCCCAATCCTCGCCGCTCAGTTCTTTCGCTTTTGAGATGTCAAGCACAGTTATACTTTCCGAGACTACCTCCTTTGCTTCGGACCGCTTGTAAATATCTTTTTGGTTTATTGAACTCAAATCTTTGTAAATTACGGAGAGGTCAGGAGGTAGCGCCTCTGCCGAAATGGTTATCTTGTGCGTTCCTGCGTTTGCAGTCTCGACAAGATATTCCCAATTAGATACCTTTCCCACTATTGCTTCGCCCCTGAAGAGGAGGGTAAAGGTGGTAGTATCGGATTCTTCGGGAGGTATGCCGTAGAAACTTGTTGGAGAGACACTGATCCAGGCGGGACCGCTGATTTTACTAATTGTTACATCCCTTACGGATTTGTATCCGAAGGTTTCACTCAGTGTTACTTTCATTTCCTTCTCCTCTGTGAGGATTTCAACACCGCTGAAGCCCATGGTTGTAGGACTGACATAGAGAGTGACTTTATGCTCGATTTTTATCGTTACGCTGGTGTCGTCCGAGCCTGCTTCTCCACAGTCCACGTGAACATTTCCTGTGTAAGAGCGTTCTTCAGTGTCGTAAGGCGCTTCAGCCGAAAGGATGATGTTATTGCAGCCATATCCTCCAACGCTGGAAGGTTTACTTTTAACTCTGACATTTAAGCCTCCAAAACCACTTATAGATACTCTTCCTACACTCATCGAGTAGTATCCTTTGTTTCCCATCCCGATTTTCACGTCCCGGTAGAATGTAGGTTTCTCTGATTTTGGTCTGTCGAATGTTATTTTTTCGTAAGCGCTACTGTCAAGCGATAGCTTAGGAGGTAGTTTCAGGTCTGTGCAAAGACTTATTTCGTAGTTGCCCCCTTCGCTGCTCACGCTGTATCTCCAAGAATACGACTTTTTGTAAGATTCCCAGCCCGGTTTGTTCTCTGAAAGAGTGAAATAAATGCTTTTAGAACCACTTGCTGGGATAGTAAAGTGATTATCACTTGGTGTGACCCAAGTATTGCCATCCCTCCTCGATAGCGAGACGCTTAGAGACTTGTAGCCGAGTTTCTCCCTAAATGTTACTTGCTTCTGGACTTCTTCATCAATATCAACCTTGCCAAAATCTATCGTCAAAGGCGAGACCCCAAGCAGAGTTTTATGCTTCACATCTATGTAAATTGGAATTGTGCGGGAACTCTCAGCATATCCAATCTTGACCCTACCAGTGTGCCTTCCCTCTCGCAAATCACTACTTACTATGACGTTTAAAGTTATGGTAGCAGAGCTGAATGGGTTTATTATTCCTGAGGCGGGAGAAGGATAAATGTCTATGCCTGTTTCGGTGGTGTCATCACTGACAGTAAAACTTATCGTGGCATTTTCTGGATTTGAAATCGTAAAAGAAGTAGTTTTTGAGAAAGTTGTCGGTTTCGGCTTGTCGAAAGTGAAACTGAGCGAGAGACTGCCCGGCACGTCTAAAGCTGAGGCACATTCACACTGAGCCAGCACACCTACAAGGATTACGAGTCCAAGCACGAGTAATCCCGTTCTCATTTTTTTACCTTTTATCCTTATCTTACAAGCACGTTACCCAAGCGTGAGTCTGTGAGGTCGTCCCGCCACTTCGAGACAGAGTGCAAGACATAAGCGCCAATTACGAATAGAATCAGGGTATACAATATGAGTTTCAAAATCATCTCTTTTACTACTTTAGCAAATTGCTCTATTGATTTTTCTAAAAGCGGAACAGCTTCTTTTGTCTTTTCGTCATTGTGCTTCTCGTAAATCACAAGTGCGCGGCTGGCAAGCTTTTTTGATTGTTTAAATTTTAAGAATTGGTCAAGCGGAAGAAGAGGTTTAGAGGTCTTGATCTGCATACCTTCTGAAAATAGGCACTCAGCGTTGCTAAACATCCCGTTTGCAATCCGCATATCGGCTTCATATCTCGCAGAAAGCTCCTTTACTTCGTAGTCCAATCTTGCGAAATTACTTATGTCCCCGCTTTCGTGGAACGCTTTTGCACTTTCCTTCAGATATTCTATCCTTTTCTTTGTTTGGCTCTCCTTATATTTATCCAAATACTCTGCCTCTTCAGTAAGGGCTCTGCCTAATGCGATTCTGGGCAATAATACGATTGCACTCTCCGGCGCTTTATCTTCCAACTCCTCAATAGTCTGTCTTAAAGAATAAGCCTCTGATAGAGCTTTTATGTGATCTTCGGGGGTTTTGCTGATCGAAAAGTTTTGGATTTCGTTGAAGCTGTCTATTGTTTGCCACATCAAGTGCACCCAGCTTTCGGTCTCAGAAGTCACTTTGGCAGGTTGCATCGTTCCCAGCACCGAAAGGGTAAGGACTTTCATCTGTTCGATTTCCTCATATTTACTTATAACCTCTTTGTTGTAAGTAGTTTCTACTAACTCTCTCTTTAAGTTTTCGTCTCCTAAGGCAGGAGAAGGCGAGCATAACAAAAATAAAATTATTATCATGAATACGCACGCACCTGCCTTAGCTGAAGGCTTTTTACACATTTTTATCTCCCTCCTTTTATCTCAAATATACCTGTTTGCCACTCTGTATAACTTTTTGGAGAAAAAACAAGTATTAAATGTCCCCCTGTTTTTATATCCTTCTTTTTTCATCACTTACCATACTTTATTTTTTAATTATTGTTTAGCTTCTTTAAAATTTGAATTTATTGTCCAGTTAAACAAATTACTCTATTACTCTCCCGCCGCTTCAAACCTCCCCTTAAGAAATTCCGTATCCAACGAAGCGAGTAGCCAGCCCGCACGGGGTCCCGAAGGCTGTTTCAGCAGTGCGATATAAATCGCTTTGAATACCTCTTTCGCTTCTATGTTTGTAGCCGAAGCAACCCCGTATATTTTATTATGCCACGCCGAAGCATCCAGGTTCGTACCTTCCTTTAGTTCGCATGCTATCCGCTTCAATGCGTTCCTCTGCTCTACCGACAACTTCTTTATCTCTTCTGTCGGCAGCGCCGATTGCAATTCGAACTTCACATTTGGAGGAGCGTATTTCCGCAGCCAATTCTCCACATATACCGCTTTTTTCCTTAACTCCTCCATTTCCCCCGCGTCATCCGCATGAACTTCGTATCCACTTCTTTTGATGACTTCAAGGAGTTCCGAGAAATCAGCCCTTGCAATCTGCACGAGCGTTATGAAATGCCTGAACGGTATTTTTCCCGCAACACCTCTTCCTATCCCGCCTATTTCTCGCTCGTATTCGTCTATCAGGTGCAGTAGAGGCAAACCCGGGTCGAATTCTATGTGCTTATCCGGTCTCACTCGCGAAATAACGTGCTTTAAAATCTCCGGCGGTACGGTTTCTAACATCTCGTGCACCGGGATATTCGTCCCCAGGGAAGACGACATAGCCGTGACTTTCACCTTCGTGCCTTCTCGCTCCTTCCTC
>Ga0209986_10003615_pt1 | contig 13477 bp, 19 predicted proteins | sample BlataG_FD_183168 | JGI IMG/M metagenome (GOLD analysis project Ga0209986, IMG submission 183168) | Deep subsurface microbial communities from Black Sea to uncover new lineages of life (NeLLi) - Black_00105 metaG (SPAdes) (version 2) | ecosystem: Environmental > Aquatic > Marine > Oceanic >...
CATTCATATTCCATGAACTCGCTCATAAAGTAGTTGCGCAGAGATATGGCGCATGGTCTGAGTTCAGGATGGCGCCTTTTATGCTGCTCGTGGCAATACTAACAGCTTTCATGGGCTTCATATTTGCGGCACCCGGTGCCGTTATGATATTCAGTCCGTATCTCACGAGAGAAGAAAATGGTAAGATAGCGATAGCAGGACCAATGATGAACGTGGCATTGGCTTTCCTTTTCTTACCTCTTTTCATCCTTGCTCCGCCGGGTATTTTTAAAGATATAGGCTGGTTCGGGGTGATGATAAATGCATTGCTTGCCGTTTTCAACATGATCCCGGTTAGTGTTTTGGATGGAAGGAAGGTGTTAGCATGGGATAAAAGGATATACGGGGTTGCTTTATGTCTTGCGATTTTTGTGTTTGTGATGAGTGTAATAGCATGGGTGTCTGCTGACTTTTTATCTTTCTTTTAAAAAGAAAGTTTTACCAAAGTCCTTTTCTTGAATGTTTGTTCAGCCAAAGTTTAAGACAGTTTTTAATAAGTAAACCTTTATTTAATAAGTTATAGTGAGAAGGTAACCAATGGAAAGAAGTAAAGATTGGATAGACGAAGCAGAAGGAGATTTGGAGCATGCCAAAAGCGACACTGAGCGGGGCTATTATAATTGGGCATGTTTCTCAGCACAGCAAGCCGCGGAAAAAGCAGTAAAGGCGGTATTTCAGAAGTTAGGAGCCGAAGCATGGGGACATTCCGTGGCTGATTTGCTAACTGAGTTATCTGAGAAACATAATATCACAGAGGAATTAATTAATGCGGCTTTGGAACTGGATAAAGCTTATATTCCTGCGAGATATCCAAATGCTCATCCTTCTGGCTCGCCAAGGAGGAAATACACAAAAGAGGAGGCAAATAGGCTTGTTGGACATGCAGATAAAATCGTCAGGTTCTGTTCGGGTCTTCTATCCCAAATATGATACGGGATGGCTCGTTCAGGAGATAAGGAAAAAAATGGAAGAGCTAAATGAGAAACTTTCTACTTCTATGGTTGTCTTATTTGGCTCTTTTGCTAAGGGAAACTATACAGTAGCAAGCGATGTGGACCTGCTTGTGGTGTACAAAGGCGAGGAAAAGGAAGATGCATACGCCATCGTAAAAAGTATCCTCGATATACCCCGCCTGGAACCACACGTGTATTCTGAGCGGGAATACGAGGATATGAAAGGTGTAATTAGCAAGATGATAGAGGGTGGAATCGTGATAGGATTATGAAAAGAGAAAAAGAGCGATTAATAGACGATTACGGTAGAGAGATAAGGAGCTTGCGGTTTTCACTCACGAAGCGGTGTAACTTGAACTGCATTTATTGTCATAATGAGGGAGAAGGGAGAAGAGAGGAGCGGGAAGAAATAAGTGCCGAACTTGTAATAGAGATAGCAAGAGTGGCATCCGCGTATTTTGACATAAGGCGAATAAAATTCTCGGGTGGCGAGCCGTTGATGCGAGATGACCTCGTGGAGATAGTGCGAGGCATGAGAGATTTTGAAGACGACATATCAGTAACTACAAATGGCACGTTATTGAAAAAATATGCGGCTGAACTTGCAGATGCGGGACTGGACAGGGTGAACGTCAGCCTGGATTCGCTTAAAGAGGAGAGATACGATTTCATCACTTCTTCGAGAAACAATCTTCCAAAAGTGATTGATGGCATATACAGTGCGATTGATGCAGGTCTTACGTCGCTCAAGCTGAACACGGTTCTCCTGAAAGGAATAAACGAGGATGAGGTAGTTAGCATGATAGGTTTCGTGCGTGAGTGCAATAAAAGAGGAGGTGGGGAGGTGGCAATCCTGCAGCTAATAGAGATGATTCCTTCTTTTAACCATGAGCACTTACAGGGCTTGCGGATGCTAAATTATAAAGCGGACTTTTATGAGGTCGAAGCGGAACTCAAATCGAAAGCGTCGGCTATAAAAACGAGAGAGTTGCAGCGCAGGAGGAAATATTTCGTGGATGGCGTAGAAGTAGAGGTCGTTCATCCGATAGATAACACGGAGTTCTGTGCAAATTGCTCCCGGTTAAGAATAACGTCCGAAGGAAAGATAAAGCCATGTTTGCTGAGAAATGATAATCTCGTTCCCGTAGAGAGCGTGGACGAGAAGCACATAGTAAACAAATTGAAGTTGGCGATGCGGTATAGAGAGCCGTTTTTTGGTAAAAGGGATTGAATTAGGAGTGAGAGAGTGAGTAAAGTAAAGATGGAAGAGAAAATGGAAGTAGAAGTGGAGATAGTTGTGGATAAGGAAGAGATAGTAGTAAACGAGTTCGTGCAAAACGTGATAGGGAGGGCGATTGCGGGTGCGGTTTCTGTGTTAAAAGGCGTGAATGAGGAGTGGGGAGAGATGGAGATAAAAGTGAGGAGGAAATGAAGAATATTAAAGGAGTTGCTCCTGCTTTAGCAGTTGTTCTATTGGCAGCAGTTACGGTCGGAGTTGTCACAACAGCATATTATGGAATCTCCAGTTTAACAAGTGAGACTCAAGCTGGAACATCAAGTTCAATAGGGCATGAGTTTGATGTGAGGGGTCAAAAGGCTTTGTTGCAACCCAACTTTATTAAATAACAAAAACCAAAATATAATTTGTGAGGAAAATGAAAAACAAAATAGAATCTGAACTAAGATTAGATGATAAAACTTTTGAAGAGATGAGAGAAGAACTAACAAAAAAATATCTGGGGAAATGGGTGACTATTTTTAGAAGTAAGGTGGTTTCGATTGGAGAAACCTATGATGAATCAGCGAGAAAAGCCATGCAAAAATATGGAGAAAAGCCAATGGTAACGAGGCATGTTGTTCCAGAAGGAGAGGAAAGATATTGGATATTATGAGATTTGATAACAACACGCCGATTGGACTAATAAAGATTAGAGGACCTCTTGGTGAAAGGGAAATTGAAGCAACCATAGACACAGGAGCTTTCAAATCTTTTGGCAGAGATATATTAGAGAACTTTAAGCTGACAATTAACTTTAAAGATAAAGAATTTAAAATCGAGGATTGTTGAAATTTTATTTTTATGCTTAGAATAACGACATGGTAAAAAGAACGGACTTGAAAAGCGACAGATTTTATAAAGAAGCGAAAAAAGAGTGTTACAGGTCTCGTTCCGCATTTAAACTGCTGCAAATAGTCAATAAGTTCGAGTTGATAAAAGAGGGTGACGTTGTCGTTGACCTGGGTGCTGCCCCCGGGGGTTGGTCACAGGTTGCAAAAGTGTTAGCCGGCGAGAAGGGTGTGGTAATAAGCGTGGATTTGCAGCGTATAGAAAAAATAGAAGACGTAGTGTTAATAACAAGAGACATAACGAAAGAAGAGGAGACTGTAACGGCTATCAAAGATTTAATGAAAGGAAGAGACGCTGTGGATGTCGTGATTTCTGACGCATCGCCAAAGTTGTCCGGGAATAGAGATTACGACCATTTCCGCTCTTCTGAACTGAGCACGTCAGCGTTGAACATTGCCTCTGCGCTTTTAATGAAAAATGGTAACTTCGTTGCGAAAATATTTCAAGGAGCTTATTACGATAAATTTTATAGGGCTGTGAAGGAGAAGTTCAGGTATGCGAGGGCGTATTCGCCGGAAGCGTCGAGGAAACGGAGTGCCGAGGTTTACGTAATAGGAAAAAAGTTCTTTTGGTAAAGCTTTTCTTTCTAAGAAAAGGTTTGTTATGAAGCTAAAAGAAGCGTTGAAGGATGCGTTGGACGAAAACGAGCTAACTAAACTGATAAAATCTTATGACGTTATCGGTGACATAATCATCATAAAGAATCATCCAGAGTTAGAATCGAAGAAGGAAATTATTGCAGAAGCACTTCGTAGGTGTTATCCGAGGGTGAGAACCATTGCCGCAGTTCCTCTTTATGCTCATACGGACGAGCTATACCGAACAAGGGATTTGGAAGTAATTTGGGGAGATGAGGACATGGAAACTACGCATAAAGAGAGCGGATGCAGTTTCAAAGTAAACCTGAAGCAGGTTTTTTTCTCTCCTCGTCTTTCACACGAGAGGATGCGGGTTGCCAAAAAAGTTTTACCGGACGAGAGAATAATAAACATGTTTTCGGGCGTAGGCTGCTTCTCTATCGTGATAGCGAAGATGCAACCGCGGACGAAGATTTATTCCATTGACGTGAATCCGTATGCGGTTGAATACATGAAAGCGAATGTGAGATTGAACAAGGTGGAGGGGAAAGTGATACCGGTTCCCGGAGATGCAAGCGAAGAACTGGAGAAGTTAGAAGGCGTTGCAGACCGTGTGCTCATGCCACTGCCGGAACAGGCGTATTCTTTTTTGACATTAGCCGTAAGGGCTTTGAAATTGGATAAAGGAGGTGCAAGAGGCGTGATACATTATTACGACGTTTCTACGGGGAAAAAAGGTGATGGTTTATTTAATGTGCCGTTAGAGAGGGCAAGAGATATTGTTTCTTCGGCTTTCGGCGACTCATTGAGAATAGAAGTGGAAGAGAAGAGGATTGTGCGTTCTGTTGCACCACGGAAATATCACGTGGTTTTGGATTTGCGTGTCGTGCGGATGAGATGAACCGGAGGATAGGGAGAAATGGTAAAAAAGCAGTAAGCTGTTGAGGGATAGATTTCCACAGCTTAAGGAGTGGTGTCCGGGGCATTTGTGGGCGCCAAGTTGTTACCATGAATCCGTAGGGCAAGGCTGGGAAGTGGTAGAGAAGTATATATCGGGGCAGAAGAATTACGAGAAGAACGATACTATACCGGTGGTTGTGATAGAGGAAGAAAAGGAAAAAGCGCATAAAATCGGGTACACATCGCTTTATAACAAACTTTTTGGCGGAAAATATCAAAAATAAAAAATCGAAAAGCTTATATATACCCTTATGCTTAGTAACATCAGGGCAATGAGGCAATGCCATCGGAGAGCCGTATACGGGAAATCCGTACGTGCGGTTCGATGAGGGGACGGAGGTCGAAAGACCTCCTTCTACTCTGCTGACCTCTCGGTTAAACAAATAGAGGAATGGTGCATTGGAACAGTAGCAGGAGAAACAGGAATGTGGCTCTTTGTGAACAGATATATGCTACAAATGAAAGAGATCATTGTTTCAAGGAGGTTGCTGAAGCAACAGGAGATGCTGCTCTTTGCAACAAGATACATTATAATTATTGGAGGTATTGGAGGGATAGAGGTATTAAAGAGGCATCATAGTGTTAAATAAATCAACTAACAAAATGGAAACAAAAACAAAAAATTCGGGGCTTGTCGTTATATGCCTGCTCCTGATTGGAGTTGTGGTGTTGAGTGGATGCATTGGCGAAGAAAATGGAAAAATACCTTCGGAAGAACGAGCTTACGAAGAAGAAGGGGGAGTATGTGGATACTCGTATGAACCTTGTTGTGAAGGAGATAAATGTGAAAAGGGCTATATATGTTCCAAGGGAACATGCATGCCATGCGGAGATTCTTATCAGCTTTGTTGCGAAGGAGATAAGTGCAGTGAGGGAAATATCTGTGGCTCAGATGGAAAGTGCCATTCATGCGGAAGCTATAACGAACCCTGCTGTGAAAACAATACCTGTGATGAAGGCTTTATGTGTGGTTCAGATGAAAAGTGCCACTCCTGCGGAGGCTATAATCAGCCATGCTGTGAAGGAAATGTCTGCAAAGAAGGTTATATGTGTGGTTCAGATGAAAAGTGCCACTCCTGCGGAGGCCATAATCAACCATGCTGTGAAGGAAATGTTTGCGATGAATGGTTTGTCTGCGGTTCAGACAATAAGTGTCATTCCTGCGGAAGATATGACAACCCCTGTTGTGAAGGAAATGTCTGCAAGGAAGGTTATATGTGTGGTTCTGATGAAAAGTGCCACCGATGCGGAGGCTATAATCAACCACCTTGTGAAGGAAATAAATGCAGAGAGGACTATTACTATGATGCTTCCGATGGGAAATGTCATGAGTATGGAGAGATAGGCAACCTTTGTTCTGAAGGAAATAAATGTGATTATGACGATAACACACCTGATTGTGGTGATACAGAATGTGATTTTTTCTTTGCAATGTGTACAAAAACATCCATATGTGGCTCTGATGGAAAATGCCATAAATGTGGATATTTAGATGAACCTTGTTGTAAAGGAAATAAGTGCTGGGAGAAATGCTATTACTGCGGCTCTGATGGAATATGCCATAAAAAATAATCTAAAAACCAAATTATTTTATCATATCTACGGCAAACGGATGCGCCGTACTTCAGTACGGCGTGGAGTGGTTGGGGCTTTTTAGGAGAGAGAAGATTAAGGAAAAAATTAGAAGATGAAAAAGAAAAAAATGAAAAACGAAAAAAGAAGGGGAAAATTTGGAAAGCGAAAGGCATTGATATTCGTAGTTCTATTCGCAACGCTGGCATTCTTAAGTGTTGGATGCGCATCCGCAGTCATAGGCCCCCATGTCCACAACATAGACACGGGAGAGGATTTCTACACGATCCAAGAGGCAATAGATGATCCAGATACGCAGAACGGTCATACAATCACCGTTGGCCCTTGGCCATCTAATTTTGGGAACGTGAATGTGAATAAAGAGCTAACCATTAGATCAACGTCTGGGAATCCTGAAGATGCGATTGTTCAAGCTAATAATCCAAGCGATCACGTCTTCGAAGTTACTGTAAACTACGTGAACATATCAGGATTCACGGTTACAGGTGCAACTGAATCATCCGGGATATATCTTGGAAACGGAGTGGATCACTGTAATATTTCTGGTAATATTGCAACAAACAACAGAGACGGCATCTTCTTGTATTCGTCGAATAACAATATCGTCTCTAACAACACCGTCTCGAACAACTACTGCGGCATCCATTTGTATTCCCTGAACAACAATATCATCTCCAACAATACAGCGAATTCGAACAATTACGGCATCTCCCTGTATTTTTCGAGCAACAACACGATTTACAACAACTACTTCAACAACACGAAAAATGCATGGGATAACGGAAACAACATCTGGAACATCACAAAGACTGCGGGAATAAATATAATTGGTGGACCATATCTCGGAGGGAACTACTGGAGTGATTATACCGGAAAAGATACAAATGGAGATGGATTGGGAGATATATCTTACGCTATTCCCGGGGGCTCAAACAAGGATTATTTGCCATTGGTTCCAGCATCAATCCACAACCTGAACACGGGAGAGGATTTCTTCACAATCCAAGAAGCAATAAATGATCCAGATACGCAGAACGGTCATACAATCACCGTTGACCCCGGGATATATAATGAGAACGTGAAAGTGAATAAAGAGCTAACCATTAGATCAACGTCTGGGAATCCTGAAGATACGATTGTTCAAGCTAAGAATCCAAGCGATCATGTCTTTGAAGTTACCACAGACAATGTAAACATACATGGATTCACGGTGGAAAATGCGACTGCATTCGGAAAGGCTGGAATAAAGGCTGGAATATATCTTGATAATGTAGAACATTGCAACATCTCTGATAACACCGCAACTGGTAACTATGATGGCATCTACTTGAAGTATTCGAGCAACAACACGCTCTCGAACAACACCGCATCGAACAACAACCGCGGCATCTACCTGTATTATTCGAGCAACAACACACTCACGAGCAACACCGCATCGAACAACAACTACGGCGTCTTCCTGGGTGAGTCGAGCAACAACGACATTGGGGGTGGTAACGTCTCTTATAACGATGCTATTGGAATTCACATTACGACATTACTGGTAGAAAGTTATAACAACGTCACTGGAGTAACTGTTACTGATAATGGCATTGGAATCAAGTTATGGGGAGAGCATAACTGCATCATCGCCAACAACACCATATCAAACAACACCGAGTTCGGCATCTACTTGGATGATTCGAGTAGCAACCTCATCTACAACAACTACTTCAACAACACGAACAATGCACGGAACATTGGATGCAACATCTGGAACATCACAAAGACAGAAGGAACGAACATCATCGGCGGACCATATCTTGGTGGCAACTACTGGTCAGATTATGCTGGGACTGATCTGGATGGAGACGGTTTTGGAGATACCTCGATTCCATACAACTCTTCAGGAAATATAACCGATGGAGGAGACTGGCTGCCACTCGTTCAGGTTGTCATACCACCACCAACTATCACATCTTTCAGCCCTTCATCACCTGTGAGCGATATCGAAGGCGTAACGAGAACCTTCCGCGTAACTGTTGACCAGATTGTAAACGTAAGCTGGCTCATAAACGGAACAGAGGTTCAAAGGAACACAAGCGTGACTTCTGCATCCTATACGAACACGAGTGCTGCTGTTGGAACATGGAACGTCTCGGCAATCGCATCAAACGCAAATGGAATGGATATGCAGGTATGGCTGTGGAATGTGACGCCAATACAGAACCAGGCGCCAATTGCATCCTTCACATGTTCGCCAGAAAATCCAGTTGTTAACCAAATGATAACATTTAACGCATTTTCGTCCTACGATCCCGATGGAAACATCACTTTATACCAATGGGACTTTGGAGATGGAACCACCGGAACTGGAGAAGTAGTGACTCTTTCGTACTCTTCAGCAGATAATTACACCGTAACTTTAACCGTAACAGACAACGGTGGAGCAACGAATTCAACATCTAAAACAATGGCAGTAACATCACAACCAAAAACTGATATATTCGTCCAGAAAGCAGAATACCTTTTTACGCATGATACCAATATTGATCACAGCCAGATTTTTGATTTCGAGGTAGAATGGGGTGCAGGTGTTTGGGATCCGCAGAACATGGATAACGTAACGTACACAATCAGAACGACAAAGGATTTCAGATATGTTCATAACTATGAACTGTATCTAAATGGAACCGAAATATGTCCCATCTTACCTTATACACATATAGGAGATAACTACACATGGGAGATTCCATTAGAGGACCGCTATTGCTCTTGTATTGAATTTACGCTTGGAAATGAAACAGTTGTTAAAGATAGGCCATGGGCTGATATGATGGTAGATACGAAAAAAGAGGGTAATTATACGAGAGTAAACATTACGCTCATACCAACGTCAAACATCGATGTGTTAGTGATTATTAGCGGGCGTATTATCAATGTTTCAGCATATCCACCGGAGTTTGAGATAGAAGAATTCTTTTTAAACTATATCAACTTCTTTTGTGAAGCAGATAACTTGATACAAAATAAATCCTATAATTTTTCTGTGGTAGTGGATGGGTTAAATCGTGTTGAAGGATGGTTTGAAAGGCCCTATGGATGGTCAGAATCCCTCTCCGAGGTTATATCGTTGCCTGTCTCTGGGCTTGGGAGCATAACCGTACAATACGACGTTCCAGTAAGATGGAGTTATAATCCTTCGGTACCAAAATGCACCCAGAGCATACAGATCAAATTCGAAGAAGATCAAGTGTGCTTTGATACCGGCGCAGGCACTTACCCCAGCATAATGGGAACACATACAGGTACAATCAAACCCTCACATAACATCAACGTCAGCAAATTGTACACCTATCCGTGTGCTGGAACCGGAGGGCACACAGAGTCTATTGAATTATACGAAAACACCACATTGATAGCGAGCGGCACCTGGAGCGGATACCAAGATGACTGGCATAACATATCAATTACTCCATCTGTTACCTTATTGGCTGGGCACACGTATAATTACACAATTGTTACGGGTTCTTATCCGCAGATAATACATGCAACCAGTAAAGAAGTAACAGGAGGAACAATTACCTGCACCTCGTTCATAGATGCAAATGGGAAAACATACACAGATTGGGTTCCAGCGATTAGATTAGAGTGAGAGGTATATAAATATAAGAAGAGCTCACAATAGGGATGCACCTGAATTTATGTTGTGCCATTTGGCCAGTACCTCTTAAGGAGGGAGGGCAGCTTTATGCTCCCCTATAATTTTTATGTATTCATCTATTAAATGAGCTTTCATTCCAGTAACAATCCTTATCTCCTCCTTACCCATCCCATTTTCCACACACCATTTCACTTTATTAAACCCTACGCAATACTTCTCCACTGCTTCCGGACTGTGATCAGTTTCTCTTGCCACCTGCACCGGATCTTTTTTCTCTAAAAATATCTTTCGTAGTATCCTTGTCTTATGGGATATTGCTGTACCCATATCATGATCATATCCCGTGAAGTGGAGCGTAGTATCCTTTCTCTTTTCATACTTCAGCCTTAGTTCGGAAAGATAAGAATGATCGTAGCACATAATCAAAGAGAGGTCCCTCATAGATAATAAACCACCCTGTTCATATGCTTCCGTTAGCAATCTTTTTTAAAAAGCACTCCATCTCTTGTATTCTGTTGTGAAGAGCCTCATCTTTATATCTCTCGAAAAGTTCCTGATATCTGGTGACAAGGGGTTTTGATATACTAAGCAGGAAGGCAATACTCGTTTTATCCTTTCCCTCCAAAGTGAGGGCGACAACTCTTTTGAATGACTGCAAATATCTGGAAACGGCATCAACGGGGTGGTTTGTTGCTTTACTGATGTAAGCAGGCTCGTTTCCTTCCAACCACAATTTAACTATCTGCTCTTTGTGGATCGTTGTCCTACCAATATCCTTTTGGGTTGATCTTAGGGGTATGTGTTCTCCTCTCTCCCGTAGAATTCTGAGGTCCCGTATTATGGTTCTGTATCCCACACAGAATATCTTATACGCTAGGTCCTCCGCAGTTAGAAGTGTTCCTTGTTTAAAAGCCTCTTTTGTCACTCTTTTTATCCTTTCTCTTCTAAGCGCAGGGATACCTTCTTCTTGCCTGATTTTGAGATCACTCTGACCGCTGTCCATGGTCAGGATAACACTCTTAAACATGCAGTTTTTTATTGGTTTCCCCGGAGGTTCGTTCAGGTCTATTGCCTGCGCAACAATTTGTCCCGGTCTAATATTCTCGATACATTTCTCTTCCAGCAATGGAAAATAGACTTCTTTAACAATCCCGGTAAGTGCTTTTGCCTCCAGTGGTGAACAGCTCAATCCGTCAATTGCTTCTTGTTGGAACTGTCGGTCCAATGTCTTAAAAGACAGTCTATCATATCTTTCTTTTTCCTGCTTTCTTTTCATTTTCCAGCACCTCAGTTTTGATTATATTTATCAACCAATGCTGAAGTACTGGCCATTTGGCACTATTTCAATCCGGGGTAGTGACTTAAAGGGATGATCGAAAATTAAAAGGAGGTGACATGAGAAAAAAATGAAAAATAGCACTAAAGGGCTGATGCTATTAGCAGTGATTACAGTGTTCATATTGCTTTCTCTTTGCAATCCAGTTTCTGCAGGGACTTGCAACTGTGGAAAGTGCGGAGATGAAGAGTATGAATGTACTATTACTTGTCCTGAGGGACAAGGAGCGGTGTGTATTTGTCTGGAGGGCCACTGCAATGCATTCTGTACTGCTGAAGGTGAGTGCACTCCCGGAGAGACTCACAAATGTATTAATGGTGGATTTTGGGGTACACAAACATGCGATGCCAACGGACATTAGGGCGATTGTGTAAAAGACGAACCGGAAAATCCAGTACCAGAACTTTCAACGATCGTTCTTTTCTCGGTTGGTTTGATCGCATTGGCTGGATACATTGGCTTGAGAAGACGAAAGAATAATTGAAAAAGAAGTTATTGAGAGGGATATTTTAAAACCCTCTCTTTATTTTTAATCAAAGGAGGTGCTTGGATGCCTTGGAATTTATTTCGAGTGTGGAGATGTTTCGAGTTTTGTACGCAAAACATGTAGATTATAAAGGGCAAAAGCTTTTTAACAGAGATACTATAAATGGATATACTAGAAAAGATAAAATCAGCGGTAATAAAAGGGAGGATTAACATGACAGATCATGCAGACGAAGAACTTGCAAACGATGAGATAATGGATGAAAATTTGTTTTATTCCGTCTTACATGGCCAGATAATCGAAGATTATCCAGATGATAAGCCTTTTCCGAGCTGTCTTGTGTATGGAAAAGACCGGAAAGGAAGACATATGCACAGTGTTTGGGCATATTCCGCTGAGTATGACATCGCAATTGTCATAACAGGGTATATTCCAGACCCGGATAGATGGATAGACTATATGATAAGGAGGAGATAAAATGTTAACACCAATTTGCCCCCTTTGCGGGGGGAAAGTAGTAGAAAAAGATGTGGAGAAGATTGTTAAAGGCGGAAACGACGTGGCAATTTTGAGAGTTAAAGCCGGCGTATGTGAGAAGTGTGGTGAAAGGTTTTATACGAAAGAAGTTCACAAAAAGATAGAAGAGATTAGGTCAGAGCTTAAACAGAGAACCACAGAGTTGTATAAGCCAATTGGCAGGACTTATGTTTATGAAACTGTCATTGAGTAGGGGGGATTTGAGAAGGATAAAACAACAGGGATGCCTCGGAATTTATTCCGAGTGTGGGACTTTGGGTAGTGTATAAAAAATAGGAGGCGAAAATAAAAAATATGAAACAAGTTGTTAAGTTGAGTGTCTTTATTTTACTCGTCATCGGTACTCTTGGTCTTCTAATCAATGAGTTTATTTTTGATTGGGGGACTACTGCCACCCTAACCTTTGCTGCTTTAAATGCTGTGGGGCTTGCTATTTTAGCTTATACGTATTGGGGCTTGAAAAAAGAAAGTTATTTTTGACCAAAGCTTTTTATGCTGCAACGATTGATGTATATTGAAAGGAAAAGGTGTGATGAAGAAGATGCCGAAAGAATTTTGGGATGATATGAGGTGGGGTAGAGAGCACAGATCAGAGCTATTAGACATATACGAACCAATGGGTTGCCATCGTTAATAAAAAGGTCATTTCGTCGGGTAAAGACCTTAGCAAAGTGGAAGAGGAGGCGAGATGGAAGACGCATAAAAAACAAATCCCTACGTTGTTTATCGATTCCGGTGAGCATATTTATGGTCAATCTATTCTTTGAAACGCTCAGGAGCAGGGAATTAGTATCTGGAAGGATGTTGAGGTGGATAGATTTGTGGACCATCGTGTTGAAGGGTTAATTCAAAAGCCAGAATGCTCAATTCCAGTAATCATAGGGAAGATCGGACTTAGATTGGTTGACGAAGAGCATCAAACAGAAAAGATTGATGTCCACGCCTATCTGGCATTAACCGATGAAATTCCGTTGATTTTAGGGTTCAAAGATTTATTGGCATCGTTTAAAGTTTGTTTCGATTACAAAGAAAATAGTGGTTGGTTGGAATATAAATAAGGTTATTGCTATAAATCTCAACAAATCACTTGGGAGCAGCATGTATAATCGTAATAGCTAATAAAAGAATATGAAAATTATGAAAGAGAAAAATATAGCGGGTTTGATAGCTATAATAGCGGTCGTAGCGGTCGTGATGTTTGCAGGATGTGTAGAAGAGGAAGG
>Ga0209986_10003617_pt1 | contig 13475 bp, 10 predicted proteins | sample BlataG_FD_183168 | JGI IMG/M metagenome (GOLD analysis project Ga0209986, IMG submission 183168) | Deep subsurface microbial communities from Black Sea to uncover new lineages of life (NeLLi) - Black_00105 metaG (SPAdes) (version 2) | ecosystem: Environmental > Aquatic > Marine > Oceanic >...
TCACGGTTCCACTTTCAAATTCGTCTGATCCTGCAATTACTACAAACGGGATGCCAACCTTGTCACCATATTTTATCTGCTTGGTGAGATTCTTAGTGTCACCCGAATAGATCTCCGAAGGGATACCCGCCTCTCTCAGTTGACGCACAATATCAAGGTAGTCCGGCAGACGCTCCCTGTCCATCACCGTGACCAGGACCTGGGATGTCGCTTGCGTGAGCCTGAGTGCCTTCAACTCTATCAACGCCGCCAGCAAGCGATCGATGCCGATTGATGAACCGGTGGCCGGGATCGAACGATTCAAAAACCGCTCCACGAGATTGTCGTACCTCCCCCCGGAGAACACGGAGCCAAACTCCGTTAAATCGAGCAAGCTGGTTTCAAAAACGGGGCCGGTGTAGTAGCTCAGCCCGCGCACGACCGTCAGGTCCACTTCGGCTTTGTCTTCAGCCACTTTCATGTCGGAAAGGTAGCCTCGAATTTCGCGTAGTTCCGTTATGCCTTCCTGGGAAACTTCGATGTCACCAAGTAGCTCTTCCGCCTTCTGGATGGGATCGCCCTCGTGAGACTCTGCAACATTAAGAAACCTTGCAATTTGATCGATCTGTTTTGTTTCAAGCTCAAGGCCTTTGATCTTGTCGCCGGACTTGTCAACGCGTCCCGGGCCCAGTTCCAGCAGCACCGCCTCTCTACCCTGTCTCTCCAGTTTGTCAATCACGCGCATTACGTCAAGGCCTTTCTGATGCGGTATACCGGCAAACTGGATCAGCCCATTGAGAATTTTGCGGTCGGAATAACGCACTTTGAAATTCTTAATACCGAGTTGCTCAAGTGTGGTCACCATGACGGCTATGATCTCGGCATCGGCCAGGAGGTTTTGTGTTCCGACGATGTCGATATCAAACTGCATGAACTCCCGGTAGCGTCCTGGTCCCGGTTTGTCCACGCGCCAGACGTTGCCATACTGATAGCAGCGAAACGGCAGTGCAAGAGTGGGATTGGCAGCAACGTAACGAGCCAGTGAAAGGGTGAACTCGTAGCGCAAAGCCACCTCCACCTCGTCCGGTCCGCGGAAGCCGAACAGCTCCGCCAGCGAATCCTCAGTGTAGTGGGGACCTAAGAGAGTCTCGGCGAATTCAAGCGAGGCTGTTTGAAAGGGCAGAAACCCCATCAGCTCGAACACCTCCCGGACTTTGGTAATCATCGCCTCACGGGCTATCTGCTCCGAGGGCGGGTAGTCCCGAAACCCTTTCAACACCTGCGGCTTGACTTTTTTATCTTTCTGTTCAGCCATCTATTTTGCCTGAGCAATACAGTGTTACTCAAGACACTAATGTAGAAGGTTTCAACGGTGCAAAAAAGCATTTTTTGGAAGAAGCCTTAGAAGAAGCGTAGAACTGCCATACACATACAACGAAAGGCTTGTTCCACTTGACAAAAACGGAATAACTGATATATTTTACAAGAGAGCCTTTTTCAGGGGAAGTTTTTGTAATAATGAAGAATTCAAGAATCCTTCAAGTTGTTTTTCTGCCGCTTCTTTTGCTCCTTGGACATTTCTTCCTTGTAGCAACTTCAGCAGCAGGCCGGCCGCCTATGTTCATAAGCTGTCCCAGTGAGGCCATCAAAGGCTCGCATTGCGATGTGTTTCAGGTGCAGGTGCAGGCAATCGATCTCGACCCGCCGGGGATGGGCGGCGCAATAACGTACATTCTGATTGACGGGCCAGGCTACGTTGATCCGCGAACAGGTGAATGGTCTTATTATCCTTCTGGACAGGATGCCGAGAGAACCTTCAATGTCGAGATAGCCGCCTGGGATGGCGAGATCATGACCAATGGAGCGCAGAACTGCCGGTTTCAGGTAATCGTAGATCCCAATCACGCGCCAAGAATTTCTCTGGACATCTATGAGTGCGGGAGCAGTTTTAGCCTTTACGCCCCGGGAAGGAAGTTTGTCCCGCTGTACGCTTATGACCTTGACAGGTGCGATCAGGTTACCACATTTATCCAAAGTGTAACTCCTGCGCCAGCGGGGCAAATAAACCTTGGTTCGAGTTGGGGGTTAACCTTTGTGGCCGATTCCCTTGATGCAGACAAGACATTCCTCGTGATCGTAGGGGCTACGGATGGGATAGATACAACTTACTGTGAAATCATCTTCGTCACGCATTCTATTGAGCCGTACCGCATCCGAATCGAAAAGACCCACGACACGTATCAGGGAATGTATGAGTACGTAGATGTGACCCTTGAAAGCGCTTTCGGCCCTCTGGGTGGTTTTGACTTCCTTATTGCGTACGATGCCACGCCGCTCAACTTCATAAAAGCCACGCCGGGTGACTTCTACGATCAGTGCGACTGGGAGTACTTCACCTATCGCTACGGCCCGTTCGGCAACTGTGGCTCGGAGTGTCCCAGCGGGATGTTACGTGTGGTGGGTATAGCAGAGACCAACAATGGACCATATCACCCCAGTTGTTTCCTGCCTGACCCTTTGCCGGCTGTCCTGTTTACGCTCGACTTTTTGGTCTCCGACAATCGGGTCTACGAGTGTGAGTTTGTCCCCATCAGCTTTTTCTGGTGTGACTGTGGCGACAACACTCTATGGTCACGGAACGGAGATTCTCTTTTTGTGTCCCGCTTCGTTTATGACTCAGGGGGGGTTGACATTACTCAAAATGATTCTTTCCCGACTTATTTTGGTGCTCCCTCGGGGTGTCTTGACGGCCCGTACCCACGTTTCCAAGGTGACCGTCTTATCGATTTCTATAACGGGGGCATAGGGATTGTGTGCGCCGAGCCCATAGATGCCACGGGAGACATAAACCTCAGCGGAACCCCATATGAAATTGCCGATCTGGTCCTGTTCACCTATTATTTCATCTATGGCATTGGCGTTTTCCACATCAATACGCAAGATCAAATTGCCGCCACCGACATGAACTGCGATGGCCTCACGTTAGATATTGCAGACCTTGTATACGGCGTTCGCGTAATTGCAGGCGATGCCCTTCCCCCTGAGTTCTTGGAAACTATCCCCACTCATACGGCAAGGTTCATTCAGGATTTCGAAACCAAGATTATCGAGGTTGACACACCGGATACTCTGGGAGCGGCTCTTCTGGTGTTCGAAGGGGATGTGTGCCTGCGTCAATGTCTGCCGGATATGGACGTCATATACAGTTACGATTCTGATGATAGCGTAACTCGTTTCCTGATATACTCGCTGGAGTGTCAGTCGTTTGCCAGTGGGCCCCTCATTTCGTACCGCGGTGACGGCGTTTTGATTGAAGCCTCCGCCGCTACCCATTATGGCAGCAGGGTGAGAACTTTAATAGAACGGCGTGGCTCACCTGGTTACCCATCTGAATACCTTCCGGCCAGCTTTACCCTCTATCAAAACTACCCGAATCCGTTTAATAACACAACCAGTATACGGTTCGATCTATCGCATGACAATCACGTAGAGTTTCAGGTCATGAATATCTTGGGACAGGTTGTCTACAGTCTTCGCAAACATTATTTAGCTGGTTGGCACCAAGTAGACTGGAACGGGACGGACAACTCCGGCTCGCCTGTTGCCAGCGGCGTTTACTATTACCGGTTGAAAACGTCGGAGTATTCGGATTCCAAGAAGATGATACTGTTAAAGTGAAGCCGGGACACGATAGATAAACCCCTTGAGATAAGTATCACCTCGATCCAGCCGTAAAAAGAAACCCCGTTTCATTTTCGATTGAATGTGTTACATTACTGTCGGTTACATTCTTAGGAAGTAGTGTTTTGCTTTACATAGTTTCATAAAGGAGAAAGACTTATGCGCGCAGTAATCGTCACTGTCATTATTGCCTTCGTCTTGACTTCCACATTGTCGGCAGGCGCTCCCAAAACCGGCCTGAGCCCTGACATGATCGAACGGATCGAGGCGCGATTCAACAACCAGGGCGACCGGCAGAACCTGATAAACGCCGTAACGAACAATGACATCCAGAGCCTGTCGCTCAGCCGCGAAAAAGTGGTGGCGCACAACAAGCACTTCAATCACAAGCTCAAGAAAAGCGGCATCACCAACCAGAAAAGTTCCGGCCGCTGCTGGCTTTTTGCCGGGCTGAACGTCTTCAACCCAGCCCTCATGACCAAACTCAACCTGTCTGAGTTTGAGCTCTCGGAACCGTACCTGACCTTCTGGGACAAGATGGAAAAAGCCAACCTGTTCCTCGAGGAGATCATCGATCTTCGCGACCGGCCGCTTGATGATCGCAAGCTGCAGATCATTCTGGACAACCCGTTCGGCGACGGCGGCTGGTGGCATTACGTAACCGATTTGATCGACAAGTACGGCGTCGTTCCTCTTTCATCGATGCCGGAGACTAAACAGTCCTCCAAGACCAGCATCATCAACCGGCTCATCAATCAGAAGCTGCGTGCCGCCGCCTCTGAGCTGCGACAGATGCATGCCGCAGGGCAGAGCGAAGATGACCTGCGCGATCGTAAAGAAGAAATACTTGGCGATATCTATACCGCGCTGACCCTGGCATACGGCAAACCTCCTGAAAGCTTTACATTCCGCTACGAGGACAAAGACTCCATCATCTCAGAGCCGGCAGAGTATACCCCCCGCTCGTTCTATAACGAATTCCTTGCCGCCGACATGCCCAAGTTTGCCATCATAATGGACAACCCCAACAAGGAGTACGGCCGCCTGTACCAGATCGAATCCAGCCGCAACATGGCTGACAAGTCAGACTTGACTCTTCTAAACTTACCGATTGAAAGGATAAAGCAGTACTGCCTCAAGGCGCTGCTGGACAGCCAGGCGGTCTGGTTTGGATGCGATGTCGGCAAGGAGAACTTCCGCGACTCCGGCATCATGGCGGTGGACATCTATGACTACAACGCCTCCTTTGGCATTGATTTCAAAATCTCCAAGGCCGACCGCATCGTCTACCTTGACAGCTACCCCACTCATGCTATGGTGCTGCTGGGGGCTGATACGACAGCCGACGGCCGACCGGTCAAGTGGCTGGTTGAAAATAGCTGGGGGACCAAGAAGGGTGATAAAGGATACTGGTACATGTACGACGAGTGGTTTGACGAGTACGTCTATGTCGCCGTGGTCGACGAACGCCACCTTGATCCGGACGACCGCGAACGCCTCAAGCAGAAGCCGGTAGTCCTGCCCGCCTGGGACCCCTTCTGGAAAGCGCTGCGGAATCTGAAGTAGCTGGAAAGCGCAGGTCAATGGATATCGTCTCCAAGCTGGCTGAGGTATTGCCCGCTGACCGGGTTTCGACCCATCCGGATCAGTTGGCAGTTGTCTCGAAGGATGAATCCACGCTCGAACCGGTGGTGCCGTTGGCGCTGGTGTGGGTGGAAAATGCTGACGAAATCAGCAGAATTGTTAAAGTCTGCTGTGAGAGCCGGACGCCAATAACCACCCGCGGTGCCGGCAGCGCCTTGGAAGGATCGACAATCCCGCTGGCTAACGGCATTGTCCTCGACTTGAGTCGCATGACCAAAGTTGTCAACTACTGGCCGGATGACCTTCAGGTTCAGGTGGAGCCGGGGATCATCTACGATGATCTTAACAATTACCTCAAGCGCGACGGTCTTTTTTTTCCACCCTCACCGGGCGGTTCGAGCGATGTTGCCACGATCGGGGGCATGGTCTCCACCAATGCCAGCGGCATCTACTCGGTGAAATACGGCGGCACCAGAGAATATATTCTTGAGCTTGAAATAATCACCGGCACGGGAGAAATTATCAGGCTCGGCAACCGGGCAGTCAAAAGGTCAAGTGGTTACAATCTGGTCGGTCTTGTCGCCGGTGCCGAGGGCACCCTGGCTATTATTTCGTCAATTACAATCCGTCTGGCAGGATTACCTGAAGGACGGCGTCAGGACGCTTTTATGTTCGATAGCGAAGTAAAAGCAGCCAAGGCCGTTTCTGAAATGTGCCGCTGCGGACTCGATCTGGCCGCCGTTGAATTTCTCGATCGCAACGTCATACATGCCCTGAATCTCCTTAAGGAGTACGGGCTCAAAGAGGCCCCCTGCCTGTTTCTTGAGTTTCACGGACCAAAGCCGGTGCTGGAGTCGAATGCCGAGTTGGCCGAGTCTATCTGCACCGAGCTGGGCGGGAAACAGCTCCAACTGGCTGACGGGCAAAGACCCTGGGAGATGCGGCACTACGTAACCGATGCTATCAAACACCGCAAGCCGGAGTATACCATAATTCGCAACGACGTTGCCTTCCCTATTTCCTGCCTGCCGGAGATGGTCGAGTACTGCCACCGCCTAGCTGATGAGCACGGCGTGATGATACACACCTTTGGCCACGTGGGGCTGGGTCTGCTTCACGCGCTGATGCTGGCAAGGAGAGAGAACAAGATCGAGTGGAAAAAGGCGCTTGAGATCAATGAGATGATTATCCGCAAGACAATCGACCTGGGCGGGACGATCTCCGGAGAACACGGCATCGGCCTGGGTCACAAAGATTTGTTTGAACTGGAACATGGTACGGCGGTGGAGTTAATGAGAAAAATCAAGAAGCAGTTTGATCCTTGTGGCGTCTTGAATCCGGGGAAGATATTCGATATGTAGCCGGTCACGCCTTGCCGGGTCGGGCGGCGCCACCAGCCTGACCGGTATAAGAACCTGGGAAACAGGCCTGAGGTTACCGGTGCTGAAACAGCACAATCGAGAGTCGATCTGGATTCTATTATGAGTGAGTCTTCCGGGCGGCTCCATCGCTCGATTGGCTTTGCCCGTCCGGGTGGTGCAATCGCCCGGCGGGCGTTTACTAAGAGGCAGGGGCATAAAAGCCCCTACCCCAGACGATTTTGTTTGGAATTGGTGGCGGCCTTGGGAAAAGTGCTGTCAATTTCTTTCTGCAAACCAAACCACAGAAAGTCCTTGACTTTGTGCTAAGATTACCGTAAATTGACATATGGAAGCCCTCTGGTATAATGCGTTAGGGGACTTTCAACTGTATGCCGCCTGTTGCCGCAGGCGGCTTTCTTATTATTCCTCATGCTTTTTCAGTCCTTCTAATCCTGCTTCAACACCTTTTAGGATCACCTTAATCGTTTCAATGTCTGTTTCAGTTAGATCGTCAGGAATAGCAATGATAGCGCGGCGATTACCAGACACTCTTCTCTGGTTAAGTATTCCCCACTGCACTGATGAAATTGTCTGAGCTATTGGATCAGTAGTCTCCATAGCGTGTTGCGGCTGTTGTCCACTCCCAACCAAGTCTTTAGTAGACGTTTCTTGTTCTTCAGGTATCTTCTCTTTAATCCGGACTGGCTGTGAAAATACTTGGTAAGAGCCTGCTTCTCGTTCATGTAACAGACCGGCGTATTTTGCTGCTTCAATAAAATAGTCTGCCCATTTCTCCTTCAAAGAGCTGGGGATTCCAAGAGCTTTTTCAAAATGGTTTGCAAGATATTCACGTTGAGGTAGTAGTTTACCCTTGTAGTTGTTTAAGACTCTATTAAGAAGATCATGATTTGTAAATGCTTGGTATATTGCCATTGTTTCTTGCTCAGGTGAATCAGGCTGGACTAACAGCCTGGCAATATCCTGTAGCTCATATTCATCAGGATCGGATGTAAGTAAGCCAAAGTTTTTCATAGCCGAGAGCTTCTTGGTAAAGACACTACTACTACGAGAATTACTGAATACCCGCGAAAGAACATCTAAAGAACCATTTAAACCACCCTTTGTTGCTACTTCTTTGACAATTCTAATGATTTCCTGAAAAGAAAGCTCAGGAACCTTCACGCCATAGCCTACCCGCCCCTTAGAGCGTTCGGTACGGGAATTAGTGTTGATTTTCATAGGTCACCTTTCTGGTATAATGCGTTTTGTTTCATAGCTTAGAATACGGATTTCCGCTAAACTTGTCAAGAGAAATTTGTATTTATTTGTAATCAAAGTGCCTTCTGAAGAGTTAACATATTGTACAACAATGGGTTTGGTGGCTCAAATAAATTCATATTCCCGCCCCGCTCGGCCTTCAATTAGGCTGAAATTATGAAAAAGATTGTTTTTAGAGCAGCTTGACTACAGCAACAACAAAGACGTTATAAAGAGTGCTGATATAAACGTTCCGCCTTGGTGACGATTACCCAGGAGGGTACCCGGATAGGTAGCCAAGGCGGTCATTTTTTATGTACTCCGGCGGAAAACATCGAACTCACTGGTAACGCAACTACTTATCTTGTTGTAATCGCTGGGATCATCAAATTCCCATTTTCGATAGATAGCCCAGTTAATATAGTCAATCACTTGAAGATTCAAATCAGATTTCGACTGCAAGAAGTAGATAAAGTACCGGCCCTTGGTCTGTTTGGCCCATTGGCCCACCGCAAGCTTTATTGAGGCCTCGATAATGCTTCGCTGAGGCTCAATTGGTATTCTATCAAGTATGAGCACAATTTCGTGGACATAATGCCAAGTGTGACCTTGAAGCACATATCGGATGAGAATCTCGATCATTTTCTTATAGAACCTACCGCGATCATGCTGTAAAGACTCATAAGTCTTACGTTTTTCAATGATAAGACTATCTACTTTAAGCTTAACAAGATAGTTCTGGATAACGTTAAAGACACGATCACGTAGCCAGCGTGGATCATTTGAAGCATGAAAGTATTCGATCTTTGAGCCTTTTTCCCAGAGATCATATTTCAGGTCAGAAAGCTGGTGAAACCCTGGAAATGGGCGGGTCACAGACAAAGCCGAGATCGTTAGATACTTTGTCCCCCTGACTGAGAAATCAAAATTCCCAGATTCGTCCAAGAATACATAAAGCATCCTGCTAAATTAACATAATGGGGACAGCGACGAAATCAGAAAATGCGCACAAAAATTATGTATTCCGTCAAAATGACCCACTACCCACAACTGGCTTGACTAATCCCCTGTTTTCTTATATATAGAGTTTGGTTGGAACGTTTTCGAGTCCCTGAAATTATAAGTATATCATGAAGAAGTTGCTCATTGCCGTTATTCTTGTTCTGTCGACGGGGACGCTGTCTCACTCCCAGCCGCGTCTGGAGGCAACGGCTCCGGAGTTTGATTTCGGGTACACGCCGCAGAATGTCAAACTCGTCCATCATTTTTGGTTCAAGTCGGTGGGAACTGACACCCTGCTGATCAACGAGATCAAGACCGGCTGTGCCTGTGCCGTGATGCCCCTTGAGAGAGACTGGCTTGCGCCGGGGGACAGCATGAAGGTGGGCATTTATTGGAACGTTAAGAGAAGTTTAGGGAAAATCGAACGCTCTCCGAGGGTTTTTACAAATGCCGGCCCGGACCCGGTCAGGTTGCATCTGAAAGGGACTGTTATTCACTATCCCGACTCGGCTCGTCCGGTATCGCCCAAGCCGTTCAATTTCCTGCTGGCCAGGTCGCCCCGCAAGGATATCGACAGCCTGAACTTCACGCTGACCAACCATTCCAGCCAGAACCTGGCCGTCAGCCTTGCTTCGGCCGCGCCCGAAGAGGTTGAGCTCGTTCTTCCCGACAGTGTTCGAGCGCTTGCCAGCAGTACCGGCTATGTCAAGCTCAAGCCCGAATTTGCCGATTCCGAATTTCAGACGTCAATAACGCTGCTGATGTCCGATCAGGGCCATACGCACATTACCATTCCCATCGGGAGGAAGTTTTATGGCGTTGAAGAAAAGTGAAAATAAGCAAAACAAGATATTAGGATTAGTTAGCTGACCAACAGGAAAGGATTATATGTTACTTTTCAAGAGAATGAAGTTTGCCTTCTGCGCGGCCGGCCTGGCCCTCTTGTGGGTTGCCTCCGCTCTCAGCGCGCCAAAATTAACCTTGCCTGAGACGGCGTTTGATTTCGGGTATGTGCCCCAGAACGCGACAGTCAGCCACGTGTTCTGGCTGTACTCCACCGGCGATGACACCCTTAAGATTCTCAGTGTAAAGACTGGGTGAGGCTGCACCAAGGCACCGTTAGAGAAAAAGGTGCTTGCTGTCGGTGACAGCACAAGGCTCGAGATCATCTTTAGCACTAAGCAGTATAAAAGTAAGATTACTAAGAGGCCCTCGATCCAGACGAACGAAGGCCCTCCCAACAAGCACGTGCAGATAAGTTCTCAGGTGACTGATAGGCCGGATTCAACCTACCCGATAATTATCCAGCCTTACAAGATAGACCTGTCACAGTTCAGCGAGAAGGTGATCAAGAAAAAGAAGTTTATGATCACGAATGCCTCCGACCAGAAGCTGGAGATATCGCTGATTAGTATGCCGGATGACCTGTTCGAAATCAAACTCCCCAAATCAATCAAGCCCGGCAAGAGCGCCAAAGGGGAGTTGGTACTCAGAAGTGAAGCCTATGGCGACTCGTTCGAAAAGTCGGTCACAATCGAGGTGGTCGGTGTTCAAGACAGTGATACGACACGCTTTTCGATCCCGGTGAAGCGATCGCTCCACGTGGCTAAGGCCACGCCTCCACAGAAGACAGGCTCCGAGAAAAAAAAGACGCCGTAGCGAGTTTGCACAATAATAGCCGCCCTTGCGGGCGGCTTTTTTTTCGGTGTCATCCGGCTGGGGTTCAATAATCGTCGGTGAAGTCAGGGAAAAGTCCGCGAAGTCGGTTCTCCCACTCATTGCTGTAAATTTCTCCATAGACATTGGAGTGTACCAGGCGATAATCGTTGTTCCCGGTCCAGTCCTCAAAGACAAACACCTTCCCCTCTCTTATAGAATGGTAATACCAGATTTGATAGGCGTTGCCGATCATGGGGGCCGGTCGGTCATCGATTTCCTCCCACTGGCCGTAAGTCATGTAAATCCGCCCGCGGTCGGTTGCCCAGCCGTCTGTTCTGCCCGTATCAGCGGAAAAGAAACGGTTGCAATAGGCGTAACGCTCGATCAGTTCAAGACGATTCTCTATGATTGAGGTGCTCAGGTCTTCGTCGCGTTCACGCCAGTACTGGTCCAGAAAATTGAGTTTTCCAGCGTCCGTCAGGCGGGTCAGGGTCGCCTTCTGGTTGGGGGTCAGAAAGTAGGCGGCAAGGTTTACCTTGACATCTTGGCTTAAGGTGTCATAAGGATCACCGCTGCCCGGCTTCAAAGAAGCCAGCAGCACTTCTTTGGGAGGAAGAATCACCAGAGGGACCGAGGCGGTGTCGGCCTCACCCGTTGTATGATCTAAGGCTACGATCTGTAAGTGATACCGACCGGGCGGCCAGCCAGTGATCTCAAAAGACTTAGCAATAACGGCTGAGCTGTCGGGCTTTTCCAGAGGTTCACTGCCGAGATGCCGAAACAGACTCCCGTCCTCGCTCCAGGCAGAAAATGACAACCCGCAACTGGAAGGGACCCCCTCGGAATAGGCCAGATTGTACACCTCGCCATAGAGATAGATGACGCTGTCGTCTTCCCGGCTGAAAATCGACACTGGATTCGGAATGACTTTGAAGCCGCTTTTGATCAAGCGAGAGTTGGGACCGCTGTCGTCCTCGCCAACATACTCCAGGCTGTACGCCAGATTGACGCCTCCGATAACTATCCGTTCCGTTTCGATGCTGTCAACGACAAAATCGCCCAGAAAAAACTCGCCTCGGCGCCTGCTGGCGACATCGATGACCGTCAGCCGGGCCGAATACCGACCCGGTCCGGCAAGCCGCACCACCCTGTTGAACACACGGTAGCCCTGCAAAGCCGCCTCTTCTCTTGAGTCAACTCGCACGGAGAAATACGTACTTACCGAATCGACCGCCAGGCCTGCGGTGTCAAAAAGATTGACCTGGGCAAAAACGTAGGCGTACAGGTCGGTATGACTTGAGTCCTTACGGTAAAAGTCAAGCTCATGGCGATTTAGAGAAAAAGGGAACTCAACCAGAACCATCGAATCATAAATCGGGTTCGGATATATCGTCACTCCAGCATACACGGTCAGTTCGGAGGCGTCATCCTGCCCGTATATCCCGGGTGAACTAAGCGCCAGCAGACAGCAGATAGCTAAAGCCGGGCATAATCTCTGTCCTAACATGTCTGCTCCTTAGAAATCCGGTCGTTGGTTAAGGCCATCGTAGGGAAACTGCAAACGGTAGTCTCCATCCTCATACTCATCGACAAAAGTGAACTTGCGGTAGGCGCCATGGCTATAGTAATGCCACAGTTGGTATGGCCGCCCGCCGGCTGCGACCGGGTAATCGTCAATTTGATCCGGCTCGCCATACTGTATATAAATCCTCCCCCGGTCGGACCGCCAGCCTTCCCGCCCCATGACCGTGAACCTTTGGTTAGCAAAATTGACCCGACGGTAGAAGGTTGTTTTTAGTTCGTTTTCCGGCGTTTCGGGGGTGGGGTCGTGTTCCCGCCAGAACTTATTAAAAGCCTCGATCCGCTTCTCGAGGGTCTTAGTTTTTTTAAGCTCCTTTATCTCGTCCCGGGAAGCAATGTAGGCTAACTGGTCTACAGCTGTTTCGTAGTCGTGTTTGAGCGCAGCCTCCACCGACCAGAGTATCTCGAACTCTTTGCGCTTCATATCGAGCTTCTTGTTGCGGCGGCCCTTTAGAACAACCTCCAGTTCATAGTCCCCGGGACTAAAATCCGAAAGGGAAACTTCTCGAAGCTGGCGGACACTCGCCTCCGGAAGCAGCACAGTCACGGAATCCCGGTACACCATTTTCCTTTTCTTTTCTCTCAGGATCGTTTCCACCCGGACTCGTTCGGTCAGATCAGTTCCGCGATAGACCTCCATATAGTACAACAGCCTGCTGTTTTCCTCGCCACCAAAACTCCCGGTAACTGACGGGATCACGGTCAGATCGCCCTTGCCAAAACTTTTGGCGCTTTCCTGTCTCTGTTCCGCGAACTGGACGAGCTCGATATCAGACAGAGTTGGCAGTTTTCTGATTGGGCTGTCCAATTTCAGGTCCAGATCGCGGCTTAGCGTCGTTTTTGCATTTTTGTCTCTCAGCGTGAGCGCCACCTGGTACTTTCCCGGCGGCAGATCGAAGTTAAGCTGCCTGGTCCTGTAATCAGCCGATGACGTTGCCTGTTGCTCACTGGCAGCTTTGATTTTCCTGGTTCGGCTGCTGGCTGCGATCTGCTTTCCCTTTTTACCTTTGATGGTAACAGATATCTCGTAGTGAGCCTCAAAAATCGCTCCGACCTTCTGAAACTGCAGAACATGGTTGAAAATCTGATAATACAGTTCGAGGCGGACCATCCCCGCGCTGTCGCCGGCAAAGATGGCGTAATCCACCGGCAGCCGGTTCTCCTCCTCTTGTACAAACTGCCGGGCAGAGGGAAACTGGCCTCTCGTCTGGGGCGCAAAAGCCAGACCAAGAAGAACGACATATACAAAGCTGATTCGGTAACCTCTCATCACTCCGTATCCCTTAACGCTACCGGCTAATGGACAGTTTCAATTTATAGACGCGCTGGCCCCTTCGCAATTACAAAAAAAGTCGTGGCCATAAACGACGA